>OBMK010000195.1_pt1 | contig 59899 bp, 38 predicted proteins | sample 1539081 | NCBI WGS metagenome assembly OBMK01 (sample SAMEA3355528, study PRJEB22509) | marine metagenome | biome: marine; feature: river plume; material: water | place: USA | collected 2010-08-07 | depth 0.5 m | reverse complement strand
AACTACGACCACAGGAACTACGACCACAGGAACTACGACCACAGAAACAAGCACGACTGCGACGAGTTCGACATAGAGTACGTTATCGTTTTATCCCCTAGCAGGTAGGTAGCCAGTAAAACAGAGATCAATAGGTATTTGGTGTCTGTTCTGCTACAAAAAAAAGAAACCCTATTGTCTATCAAGCATCCTGCTAATTTGTGCAGATGTGAATGGCCATCCTTTCTCTTGGCCATCAGGCAACATCACAACAGGTATTCTTAGGGCGTATCGTTCTTTGAGTGAAAGATCGCGACTAATATCAACCTCAATAATCATAATATTTCGTGTCTTTACCAGCGGAGCTAATATCTGCAGTGCTTGATGGCACAAATGACAATTTTGACCTGAGTAAAGAATAAGATCTGTAGACATAGTGCTTATCCCCAATACTATTTAGCGGTTGTGACTAACATTGAATCTGGACGTCTTTAGAAGCTACATCAACAAAAAAACGTATCATTTTGGCTATCTCACTATCTGGGATTTCCATTGTATTAACCCCAACAGATAGCTCAAAATAGGACGCATCTGCGCCTCTTTCAATTGCCCTACCAAAAAGTCTAACACCAAAGCTGTCAATAACAACGTCTCTGGCAGCGTTGGCGCAACGGGCAGAAAACGGCAGATGAACGTGCATCATATTGGTTTGAATCTGCTCTGGCCTGCAGTGTATTTCGTCTATACTGTGTAGCAACATTGACAACTGCCTAGCTTTACTACAAAACCTAGGCATGTCAGCGATACGTTGATCAAATAACATGCCCGCAGAGGCCACCTGAGGCCCGAGGGTTTGAACGGTACCACCAGCTCGCCTCTGCCATATTTTTGCATCAGCAACAAATGCTTCAGAGCCAAGCAGCATGGCCCCAGGGAGTGCCCCTATACCCTTGTAAAAAGAGACATAGACAGAATCAAACCCATGACAGATATCTTGATAACTTTGCTGATAAAAAGGTTGAGTCTCCCACAATCTTGCACCATCTAAATGCAGTCGTATTCCATGTTCCTTGGCTGCTGATTTAAGCTCGTTTAACTGCATCCAGCTCGGCAGTTTTCCACCTACCTCTCTAATAGGTAGTTCAGTTAATAGAACACGCATATCAGACGGTATTGTCTCAAGATGTTGCGCTAACATCGGCGACTGTGAAGGGCCCACTAAGGTACCTTTTAAACGATATAGTTCTTTGTAGCCGCCCTCTTCATGAATTTCAAGATGTGACGTTGGGTGCATTCCAAAATGATTACTGCCTCTTTCACTACACCAAATCTTCAAGGCAATCAGCTGTGCTAACACCCCAGTTGGCATGAAACGAGCAGCAGGAAACCCGAGCAAGTTGGCAATTTTAGCCTCGAAATCAGTAATTAATGAGCCTTCACCATACTGGTCAAACTGAATATTATGTTGTTCACACCATCGAGATATTTGCCTTAAAAAGGCTGCCATATCTGGCGCACCACTACCAGACAATGACCTAATCAATTGATCGGAATCTGGTCTATCCAAAGGTCTCTCGTCGCGTAATTAACCAGACATTATGAATTCTAGGATTTCGTACAAAGTCAGCATCAAGAGTTTGAGCAGTAATATTGTCGCAATTAAACTGTCTAAGCGTAAGTTCATCCATTTTAAACTTGCGAAAATTGTTAGAAAAAATCAAAGTACCACCATCAGCAAGCTTAGCCATAGAGGATCTGATTAAGTCGCCATGATCACGCTGAATGTCTAGGATTGAATCCATCTTTTTAGAGTTAGAAAATGTCGGTGGATCTAAAAAAATTACGTCGAATTGTTCACTTTCTGTTTCCAACCATTTCAAACAATCAGCGCGAAGTAATTTATGTTTGCCTCCATGTAAACTATTCAAATCAAAATTACGTTGCGCCCAGTCAAGATATGTATTGGACATATCAACACTCAGGGTACTCTTTGCACCGGCTAGCGCCGCCTGCACAGATGCTGCTGCTGTATAGCAAAACAGATTCAAAAACCGTTTACCAGACACTAAGTCTGCAATTAGAGTCCTAACTGGCCGGTGATCAAGAAATAGGCCCGTATCTAAATAATCAGAGAAATTAACCTCAAAAATTGCTCGTCCCTCGGTTACTTTCTTAGTATCACTTGGCCCGTCGCTGAGACGTTGATATTGACTATCACCTTTTTGACGACGACGTTCTTTGTAATAAACTTTACCTTCATAGTTAGCCGAGAATGCCTTTACGGCCACCTTAATTTCCGCAAAACGCTCACGCGCCAGCTTGTCCGAAATTGTGCTTGGTGGCGCATATTCCTGCACATAAATCGATTGATCATAGATATCAATTGCAACCGCGTACTCTGGAATATCTGCATCATATAATCGAAAACAACTAATCCCAGATTTTTTCAGCCAGTTATCTAGTTTTCTTTGATTCTTTTTTAACCGATTGAGAACCATGCTAGCGCCCGCAGTCAAATGTTTCACTGGTGCTGGGGTATTCAGTCTGGCTTGTATTTTTGCAGACTTCGACGTCATATCTTCAAAGACTAATAACTTACAGGGAATCGTGCCATTGAAAAGACTATATTGTTTAGTCGGAGACAAATCTGTTTGACGTCCTAAATCGACATTTCCTGTAAAGATAGCAGCCTTCCACCCCTGAAAATTCTTTTGCAGCACCGCACCTAATTTTTGATACAGCGGCACCAGTTCTTCGACCTCACCCAAACGTTCCCCATAGGGAGGATTAGTAAGCAACAATCCACGTTCTGCTGTAGGTTTACCAAACTGATCAATAGGCTTATGCGCTAGGCGAATATGGTCATCTAAACCGGCATTCTCAATATTTTTAACAGTGTACTCAAGCACTCTTGGATTGGCATCATAGCCACGAATATCCAATGATAAGTTTTCAAGTCCAATCGCCTTCCGTTGGTGTGCTTCATCAACAAGTGTCTGCCACAAATCAGCGTCATGCTGTAGCCATTGATCAAAACCATATCGCTCACGGCGTATTCCAGGTGCAATATCTGCCGCCATCATGGCACCCTCAATAAGTAGTGTTCCACTGCCACACATAGGATCTAACAAGGCACCCTGCTGGGCTATTATAGCGGGCCAACCTGCTCTAAGTAGCAGCGCTACAGCTAAATTTTCCTTAATAGGTGCACTACCTTGACCGGTTCGATAACCTCGGCGATGCAAACTTTCTCCAGAGATATCTAGAGAAACAGAAACGCGACCCTTATGTTGGCGCACCTGAATACGAATATCTGGATTTTTAGTATCTACATTTGGTCGTTCGCCCTCAATGCGCCGAATGCGATCAACAATCGCATCCTTCACACGCTGTGAGCCATACATAGTATTGTCAATAAAACGAGAAGTGCCAATAAAATCTATGGCAATACTTTGCGCCGCAGAGAAGTGCGTTTCCCAGGTAATATCGTTACACTGCTGATACAGGTCATCTGACTCATTAAGCATAAAGCTATGGAGTGGCATCAAAATACGGTTTGCTAATCGTGACCACAGACAAGCTCTGTAAGCTACTTCTTTTGAACCCTGAAAATATACGGCAGCTACTGTTTCCTTAGCATTAAAAGCACCAAGTGCTGTTAATTCGTCAACAAGAAGTAACTCAAGTCCTTTCGGGCAGGTCGCGAGCCAATCGGTCTGGGTAGATACCTGTGTCACCTAATCATCCTTTTATTTACGTCATACTATTAATATAGGTACTGCATTGGCAACACCATTGAACTAAAGACCACTTTAAGGGTCTATATTACTAGCGTTAACCGAAAACGCACATGATATAGGTGTTTAAACTATTTTGTTTGGAATTTAATCATCAGGTGACACCAGCGGGTTACTTCTAAAACGGCATAGTCTATAAATCTACTATCAATATCAATTTATAAGGAGACGTCTATGAAGAAGCATAAAAGAGATCCAGAACAACGTTCCTATGTAAAAGGTTACCAAGCCGCCATACAGGGTCGTTCTCTATCTATTTGCCCGCATCAAGAGAATACTAAAACTGCTTTCCAGTGGTCCAGAGGATGGCGAGAAGGTCGTCAAGATGGCTGGTCGGGTTTCAACAGGGAGACCTGTCAAAAAAAAGCTACTAATTTAGCCTTAAACCAATGAATGAATAGCTGACAAGACGGTAGTATCCGGTAAGTTAAGGTTGCTACCTTTTACCGACTTGACTTAAAAACCAGTAGAAACCGTAACATTTTTGTCTAGATTGCTATTTTTAACCTACTAAAGCTCAAATGAATATCAACGGACACACCATTAAAGGCTAATAGGCCACAGTGGACCAATAGTAAAAAAAATAATTGATCTATCTGATCAGAATTCATTGGTATTAGTAATAGTGTCTGTAACGGGAAAATTAGTATCAATAAAAGTAGCTGCGCTCATGCCAAAAATCACACTGAATCTAGAAACATCATTATTTGACCGCTGCATGTAGCTGTATATGTTACAACATACAAAAGATCTTTAAGTAAAAACATGGGCAAGCTATAACAAGATATAGCTTTTCCCAATTATCACAGATGCAACGGCAAGCAGACCTCATAAATCAGAGTAATACGTGCAAGCATGAGAACAAGAATTGAGAACTTATTTGTACTCAACTGACCCATCCACTAAATTAAGTAGCTCGCGCAAAGCGACTGAGATCATTGCAAAGTCAGATTGAGGCACCTTGCGCAAGTCCCTTATCATTAATTTCCAGCGACTAATGAGTTCATGCTGCGTAGTCTCCCAAGTAGATATTGCCGCTAAATCATCTTGGCTTAAAGAACATAGCGATGCGGTTAGTTTTCGTCGCTGGCTCTCTAGGTCATCCACATAACTCTCTCTAGCTAAATCCTGCCAACGATTTTCAGGTTGGAGAGCGACAATCTGTGACATGAACCAATCTAGTGACAAAAACTCTCCGAGCTCAAAGTAAATAGCACCTACGGTCTGAATTGGCATGTTCATAGTAGCCGCTGTACGAACCACTCCCATACTCATAAACATGCTATCGGTTGCTGCAAGCCGTTCTGCCAGATCTACTTGTACACCTAAGCCCAATAAATCGTCTCGTTCATCGGCCCAAAGTATTCGCCATTGCTCTTTTTGCAAGTCAGGAAGCGCCTTCAATAGAACCGCTGTAGGCTCTAGATACTCGGCGATAAGACTCTCGCAGTTTAAGTCTAAACGATGATTACGTAGAAACCATCGTGTGGCACGGCGAGTTAATCTGACTAAAATATGCAATAGTTCTATTACGGTAGCTGAGGGAAGTGCTGGCTGATGACCTTCGATCTGCTGCCAAAGCACATCAATACCCAGTACCTGAGTTACCACTACATAGGCTTTGATAACATCTGCAGGAGATGCTCCGGTGGATTCCATTTGCCGGAAGAAGAAACTAAAACCAACACGATTTACTAGATCATTCACAAGCTCGTTGATCGCAATTTCATTAGCTAATGAATGAGTCTTAACCGCATCAGGATATTTTGCTACTAGGACTTCAGGAAAGTAATTTGTCACAGATCTGGCAAGCCAAGGATCTGCTAAGAAATCAGAGGTCACAAGAGACTCTTTTAACACTACTTTAGAATAGCAGATTAATACTGATAATTCTGGGCGAGTCCAGCTAGGCTGACCACGATTAATCCTATCAGCGAGCTGATCATCATTTGGGAGAAACTCAAGATCCCTGTCAATCTGCTCATTAGCCTCTAACCAGGTAAGAAATCGTTGGTATTCTGAATGATGTTGCTTGCTTCGAGCCATAGCTAAGCTAATTGCCATGGTTTGGCGAATGTTATTAGCCAATACCAAACCTGCCACATCATCAGTCATCTCAGCCAGTAAACTATTTCTCTCTTCGACAGTAATAGAACCTGCAGCAACCTGTTTGTTTAACAGTATTTTGATATTGACCTCATGATCGGAGCAATCGACTCCAGCAGCATTATCAATAAAATCAGTATTGCAAAGACCCCCGCGCAAACAGAACTCAACTCGCCCGCGCTGCGTCATACCCAAATTACCACCTTCTCCAAAAACTCGACACTGCAATTCTCGACCATTGACTCTAAGTGCATCATTGGCACGATCTCCTACCTCGGTATTATTTTCTGAAGAGGCCTTGACGTATGTTCCAATGCCACCGTTCCAAATTAGATCGACCTGTGCTTTGAGAAGATAATTAATCAGTTCTGTAGGGGTTAGCTGATCTTGCTCAATAGAAAATCGTTGCTTAATTTGAGCAGTCAGCGTTAATGATTTTTCAGCTCTGGAGTAAACCGCTGCGCCCGGAGACATAAGTGTTTTGTCAAAGTCATCCCATGTAGATCTTGGCGTATCAAATAATCGTTGGCGTTCAGTAAACGTAGTCTTAGCATGTGGATTTGGATCTACAAAAATATGCAGATGATTAAATGCAGCGACTAACTGGATATGTTCTGAGAGTAGCATACCATTACCAAATACATCACCACCCATATCGCCGACACCAATCACAGTAAAATCTTCTGATTGAATATCAACACCAATTTCATAAAAGTGCCGCTGGACAGCCACCCAGGCTCCTCTTGCCGTTATTCCCATGCCTTTATGGTCATAACCATTGCCACCACCCGACGCAAAGGCATCACCAAGCCAAAAATCATTAGCTTCCGATATTTCATTTGCTGTATCAGAAAAAGTTGCAGTACCTTTGTCGGCGGCCACCACCAAATAGGGATCATCACCATCTCGGCGCACCACCTCTTTGGGGGGTACTAGTATATCGCCGGTCATATTGTCACTGATATCCAGCAGGGCTTGAATATAAAGCATATAGCTAGCTATACCCTCTTGTAAGAAAGCCTCACGACCTAAGCTGATATTTGCCTGCTTTGCAACGAATCCTCCTTTGGCACCGGTTGGTACAATCACCGCATTTTTCACCTGCTGTGCCTTGACCAAACCAAGTACTTCGGTTCGATAATCCTCTACTCTATCAGACCACCGAAGACCTCCACGTGCCACTTTTCCACCACGTAAATGAACGCCCTCTACTCTTGGAGAATAGACGAATATTTCATAAGCAGGTCGTGGCTTTGGTGCCAAACTAATCGTTTGTGAAGCTAACTTCACCGAAATATACGATTTGAAAGTACCATTCTCAAATGTTTGGAAAAAATTTGTCCGCAACGTAGCCTGAACGAGTTCAAGGTAACCTCGAATAACCTTGTCTTCACTTATGTTATTAATTGAATCCAAACCACTATGAATTTTTAGCACTAGCCCTTCGGCTCGCTCAGAGCCGCCTTCGGAGGCGTAACGAGGGTCAAAGTAACTTTTGAATAAAGCAACTATATTTCTTGTTACATCTAAGTGTTTTGCTAGCGTATCAGCGATAAAAGCTTGACTGTAAGGGACACTGAGTTGTTTTAAATATCGTGCATAAAGCCGTAACATGGCAACAGAGCGCCAATCGAGTCGAGCACCCACCACCAAACGGTTAAAAGTATCGTTTTCAGCATCACCACGCCAAACGCGCAACAGAGCATCCTTAAAACTGTTTTGCACAGCTGACACATCAACATTCACATCTAAAGAAAACTGTAAGCTAAAGTCTTGCACCCAAAGAACGTCATTCGCTTCAGGGTGAAGCGCATAGGGATGCTCCATTAGGACTCGAAAACCCAAATTCTCTAGCATAGGTATCATATCTGAGAGTTCTAAGGGTGTTTTGCGATGAAATAACATCAGATGCAGATACTGGTCAGTAGTATCCTGACTACTAAACAAATCGATTGCTAATTCATCATCACCATCTAATTGATCAAATAATGCAATATGCTCAAGAGCAACTGTCGGAGTGAAAAGTTCTTTGTAAGCTTCTGAAAATGCGCTATGGAAACGACGAGACAGCGCTGAGCCCTCGGCTGGACCATAAGCAAGCTGTGCCTGTTCTAAAAATTCATCAGCCCAGTCGCGCGTAATACGTTCCACCAGAGACTGTAAGGATTCATCTGTTACCGATAAATAGCCTTGATTATCAATCTTAAATACAAAATGAATTCTTACCAAAACCGAATCGGGTACAAACTGAGTAGAAAATTCACTCTCTAGTGCACCTAATTCTTGACCTATTTTTTCCTCTAATTTTTCTCTAATTTCGGTGCTAAATGCCTCTCTGGGCAAATAAACTAAGCAACTGACAAATTTATTAAAGGGATCTGTGTGTATAAAAACCTTAACCACTCGTCGCTCATAAATTTGCCATATACCAATTGTCGTCTTCGCCAAAATGTTTTGATCGACTAAAAGAAGCTCATCTCTTGGGTGAGAATCTAAGATTGTTTGCAATGCCTTGCCATCATGGCTATTAATGTTAAGCCCTGAATTCTGCATAATCCAATTAACTTTTTCTCGAAGAATAGGAATTCTTCTCGGACTATAGGAATAAAACTGCGAGGTATAAAGACCTAAAAATCGTATTTCCCCTACCGCTTTACCTGTCTTGTCAAAACGCTTGACCACAATATAATCAGAATAACTATTACGATGGACTGGAGATCGCTTAGAGGATTTAGTCACGGCTAATATTTGGTCATCCTCATACAAGGCTTTAACACCATCACTGAGTTGATCCACAGATTCTTGGCGAATATCACCTTGGTATTTCCCTAAGAGCCCAAAGGCGCTGCCAGGAACTTCACGCAACACCATATTATTATTCTGATCATCCAGCACGAACTCAGCACAACCGGTAAAGACAAAATATCCTGAATAGATCCACTCTAAAAAGGCCAGAGACTCCTCAAGTTGCCCAACGTTAGGCGCATTTTGTTTCAATTCAGCAATCAAATCCTCTACGCGTTTTAACATAACACCGTATCCGTCGACGACAACGCTTACATCGTCAAGCACAATCTCTAACTCACGATGAACCTCCTGCATCTCTGCCTCAGAGAGTAAATCTACCTCAATGGTCATAAGGGCCTCACTTTGAGCACCTTGTAAAAATTTTGAAGAAATTTGCTCTATCTCACCAGAATCCTTTCGGACAATCCAGACAGGATTACTTTGCAAGGTGAATATGTTGAGGCCACGGCGATTTAAAGCCATGCGTAACGTATCTACAAGGAATGGCATATCTCTCTGGTCAATGTAAATCGTTGTCAACTGACCTAACCAGCCATCGACTTCAACTGAAGGTGTAAATATTCGTACTTTTGCGTTATTGGGTTGCTGTTTATCAAATGGTTTCTGAGTGAAACAAAAGAGGCCCCATATGTTCCAAAAGATATTTTCTGAAGTACGATCGAGATAATCGGCATCAGGATAGAAATGCATTGCTTGGGCAATGAAGTTGTTAAACTGTCCCTGTTGCACCTTAGTAAGTTTTGTTTTGGCAATCGTTGCCAGTGATTTGATTAATTGTTGGCGACGATCGTCTTTTGTTGCTTCCATGACAGGATTTAGCACCCTTTTATTGTGATTTAATACTCATTTATAATAGCCGTAAAATAGCTCCCTTATCTAAAGTAACAAATTGCTATTCGACTGTGTGAAAATATTATGTTTTTTGGCAACCAAAATTCACTTTTGTGGTCTCAAAAATGTAATCAAATAAACCTTGCTCAAGCATTTGAAGGATGGCTACAGACAGTCTAAAATTAGGGATAAGATTTTTCTACAAAAAATAAAGAGGTCAATTTTGCAACAACAAATAAATATCCTTAGGGAATGGTTAGGTAACAAAATTGTTGGTCAAGAACATCTAATCGAGCGCCTTATGATTGCGCTCCTAGCGGATGGTCATCTCCTAGTGGAGGGGGCCCCTGGTCTTGCAAAGACAAAAGCCATCAAGACTTTGTCTGAAGGACTTGAAGCTGATTTTCATCGCGTTCAGTTCACTCCTGATTTATTACCCGCAGACATTACAGGTAGTGATATTTATCGACCACAGGAGGGTACGTTTGAATTTCAGGCAGGTCCTCTTTTCCATAACTTAGTTCTTGCCGATGAAATCAATAGAGCACCAGCCAAGGTACAATCAGCGTTACTGGAGGCCATGGCGGAGCGGCAAATTTCTGTGGGTAAAAGTACCTATCCTCTCCCCGATATATTTTTGGTAATGGCAACCCAAAATCCTATTGAGCAGGAAGGTACCTATCCACTCCCAGAAGCACAGATGGATAGATTTTTAATGCATGTTCTTGTGGATTATCCCGCTCCCGCTACAGAGCGGGCAATTTTAGCCTTGTCCCGGCTAGAAACCACTAATCAGTCAAGCACTCCAATTAAACCGCTTACTCAAGCGACATTATTAGCGGCCAGACAACAGGTTTCTGAAGTACATATGGCAGATGCTGTTGAGGAATATTTAGTACAAATCATACTTGCCACTCGCAACGCAAAACAATACGGTGTGGAACTAGCACAATGGTTAGATTATGGCGCTAGCCCCAGAGCAACAATTGCTTTGGACAGATGTAGTCGCGCACTGGCTTGGATGGATAACAGGGATTTTGTTACTCCAGATGATATTCGTAGCGTTGCCCATGATATTTTGCGACATAGATTGATTTTAAGTTTCGAGGCCGAAGCCAGCGGAATTACAAGTAATCAGGTGATAGACACACTTTTAGCTGTTGTGCCTTCCGCTTAGTGAATCATAAATAATGGAAACTATCTCGTCACAAAACCCAGCTATTGCTGACCTTCAAACCATGGTACGCATGCGCCATGGCGCGCGCGGGCTAACTAATTTCCCCAAAGTGCAAGCCCGACAAATGCTCGCAGGCGGTCATAAATCTCGATTTCGCGGTCGTGGCATGGACTTTGATCAAGTTCGCATATACCAGCCAGGCGATGATATTCGAAATATCGATTGGCGAGTCACGGCAAGAACACAGATACCACACACTAAAATGTTCAGTGAGGAAAGAGAAAGGCCTATTTTAGTGATCAGTGATCTAAGAGCCCCGATGTTTTTTGGCAGCCAGCGGTTAAAGTCAGTGGTGGCCTGCGAAGTATCAGCGGCACTTGTCTGGGCCGGCCTAGCAGCTAATGATCGCGCTGGCGGATTGATTTTTGGTGATCAACACCAGATGGATGTCAAGGCACGCCGAAGCCATCATTCAGTGCTGCAATTTATTCATGGTCTTAAGGACTACAGTGAGAAATTAGTTACGTCAAAACAACTCTTAGAATCTATAAGCCTGGCAAGCATGCTTGAAGAGGCTAGACGATTTACTCTGCCCGGAAGCACTGTCTTTATTGTCAGTGATTTTCATGACCTCAGTGAGAGTTGCGAGCGCCACTTATTTGATTTAGCCCGCCTTGGCAATCTAAATTTCTGTCAAGTGTATGATTCTATTGAACAAAAATTACCTCCACCTGCACGTTATGGCGTTACTGATGGAACCAACAAGATTGCACTAGATACAGGTAATCAATTAGTACGCCATCGTATTGAAAAGGCATTTAGCGAACGTCAAAATCATTTACGAATCATTAGTGAAAAGCTTTCAGCAGGACTGCTGACGTTTAACACAGAACAGAGCGTTATCGGAGTCTTAAATAAAGCCTATGGAAAACATCGCAGCAAGGGGCGGATTAAAGCCTAATGCAAAGCGATCCCCTAGCAAAACTTCGTGATATTCATTTACCTGAACCTATTTCATGGTGGCCACTTGCACCTGGTTGGTGGATTCTAGTGCTTTCCACTATGGGCTTGTTAATCTGGTTGATCATCGTATTATTTCGACGTTATCAAACTAATCTGTATCGTAGAGAAGCATTGCAAAAGCTTAAATTCATCGAAGGAGATACAAGCCCAACGTATCAACAGAAACTGGTTAGGGTTTTTGCACTTCTCAAACAGACTGTCAATAGTGTTTATCCTGATGAGTATTTGACTAGCAAACATATTGACTCTTTTGTATTGTTTTTAAAAAACAGTAGCAAGGAACCGGTATTTGAGGACTTGCCTGATAATCTGGCTCTATATTTGTATGGAAATGTCACTGATGAAAATGAAGATCCACAGATACTTGAGCATTTGATCGCCAGTAGTGACACTTGGATTAAGAGTCATCCCCCGCTAAAAGATTTAAAGGCCCAGGTATCATGCTAAGCTTCACATGGCTATGGGTGTTAGGCCTCATCCCTCTGCCGCTAATATATCGGTGGTGGCGCACCCCCGCGAAAACCAATAGCCAAGCACTAAAAGCACCCCTGTTCGTCGCTGCTGCTTTAGCAGAGTCTGGTTACTCAAAAAATAATGATTGGCGCAGTCATTATCTCATTGTTTTATTATCTTTGTGTTGGTTGTCTGCCTTGGTAGGTTTGGCCCGACCGGTCTATGTTGGCGATCCTGTGGCGCTGCCTACTACAGGCCGTGACATTCTTATTGCAGTGGATATTTCTGGCAGTATGGAGCGCGAAGATATGGTGCTTGGAGGTCGGCAGGTAAATCGTCTTGTGGCTGTAAAGGCGGTTGTCGGTGATTTTGTAGTGCAACGTGTAGGTGATCGTTTAGGTCTTGTACTATTTGGTGAAAAGGCTTACCTACAAACCCCATTAACATTTGACAGAGAAACCATGCAAATGCTTTTACTGGAGGCGCAAATTGGGTTTGCCGGAAATGGAACGGCCATTGGTGACGCCATAGGCCTGTCGATCAAGAGGCTACAAGACCGACCAAAAGATAATCGCGTGCTGATTCTTATGACTGACGGATCAAATAATACAGGTGCACTTAAGCCCACCGAAGCAACTGATCTGGCCAAACGCTCCGGTGTTAAAATTTACACGATTGGCATTGGCGCCGAACGTCAACAGCAGCGAGGATTGTTTGGTAGCACCACAATTAACCCCAGCGCTGACCTAGATGAAAAGACACTTGCTGACATCGCGTCTACCACTGGCGGTCAGTATTTTCGAGCGCGGAATCCTCAAGAGTTAGCTGCTATTTATACTCGCCTCAATGAACTAGAACCTATAGAACAGGACGCAGAGACTATTCGACCGGTGACCACGCTCTTCCACTGGCCATTGGGCTTTGGGTTCTTACTGAGTCTCATCATTTTTATACTAAAAAGTCGTTGGGAGGGACTGAATGATTGAGAGTATCGCTGAAGGTCTAAGTAACCTACATTTTTTGCGACCTTTTTGGTTTGCAGGACTGTTACCCGCAGCTATTCTTTTAGTCTATTTTGGTTGGCGTAAACGTAACGTAGGAAATTGGCACAACATTATAAACCCTGCATTGCTACCATTTTTAATAGAAGATAAAGATACTGAAAAAGGCCGTAAAGCCCAGTGGAATTTAGGGTTTTTAGCCTTGTCATGGGTGCTTTGCTGCTTAAGCCTTGCAGGTCCTACATGGCAACAATTACCACAACCAGTGCATAAACAAGATTCAGTACTGGTGGTTATACTTGATCTATCTCCCTCCATGCTTGGAGAAGATGTTACTCCCAGTCGTCTGGTGCGAGCGCGTTACAAATTAATCGACATTCTTACTCAGCGCAATGAGGGCGTTGTTGGATTAGTGGTATATGGCGGCAACGCTCACACGGTATCGCCTCTGACTGATGATGCCAATACTATTATTACCACGGTACCCGTATTAGCCCCAAGCCTTTTACCAGTATATGGTAGTAATGTAGAAGACGCTGTAACCTCCGCTATTGACCTAATAGTTTCAGGAGGTTATTCAGATGCCGATATATTGCTAATTACCGACGGTGTTGACCTCTCAGCATTTTCCGATATCAGTGCAATGCTCTCTCAGCAGAGCAGCAATAGACTGTCTATCCTTGGTGTTGGCACAGCCCAAGGGGCACCTATTCCAACAGGAGCAGGTGGATTTGCCAAACAAGCCAATGGCAATATGATAATTGCAAAACTCAACATAAACGCCCTGCAATCACTGGCTCGCGATAACGGGGGCATCTATCGCACTATTACACCAGATGATTCTGATGTGACAGCGATAATAAATGCAATGGACCAACTATTTGACAAAAATACGCGAGAAACCGAACGTTCATTTGATCTCTGGGATGATCAAGGATACTGGCTAATCATTCTGTTGTTACCCATATTATTGCTAAACTTTCGGAAAGGCTCTTTAGCGACAATACTGCTGCTTCCCATGGTATTTACCCATCAACCAGCACAGACCTATGAGTGGATTGATCTTTGGCAAACACCTAATCAGCAGGCCGCAAAACTGTTAGATTCAGGCGATAGTAGTGGCGCACAAACACTATTTGATGATCCAAAATGGCGTGCTAGCGCAGCGTATAAGGCTAACAACTTTGATCAAGCATCAGCTGACTTTTATACAGATGATACTGCGACTGGACATTATAATCGTGGCAATGCATTAGCCAAGGCTGGCAAGTTAGATGACGCGATTGAAGCATACGACAGCGCACTGGCTTTAGAACCTAATATGGAGGATGCAATCGCTAATAAATCCCTTGTTAGTCAGCTCAAAGAGCAGCAACAGGAGCAACAGGAGCAACAGGAGCAAAATCAGGATAAACAAAGCCAGGATCAACAAAATCAGGATCAGCAAAGCCAGGATCAACAAAATCAGGATCAGCAAAGCCAGGATCAGCAAAGCCAGGATCAGCAAAATCAGGATCAACAAAGCCAGGATCAACAAAGCCAGGATCAACAAAGCCAGGATCAACAAAGCCAGGATCAGCAAAGCCAGGATCAGCCGTCACCTGACACCCAAGATTCCATGCAAACTGAAACTAATAACGCCCTGACTGAAGAAGAAAAACAAGAACAGCAAGCTATTGAGAAAATGTTGCGCCGAGTGCCAGATGACCCAGGCGGCCTTCTACGAGCTAAATTTCGCTACCAATCTAGGCTGCAACAAAACAATAGACCACCACCAACTCAAGAGCGCTGGTAAATGACTAGAATGCTTAAAAACCTACAAAATCTAACTACTCTACTGACGCTTTTGTTATTGAGTTACGCAGCCAGCGCTGAATTGGTAGCTAAAGTAGATCGTTCGGTACTAGATAGCAACGAAACCCTTCGACTTGAGCTTCGTTATGATTCACAAGTATTTAGAGGTGAACCAGACGTTAGTGCATTGTCATCAGATTTTGAAGTGCTGTCTAATAATCGTCAGCAAAGCTATAGTTCTGTCAATGGAAAAACACAGTCGTTCACTGCCTGGACATTACAGTTAAGGCCAAAACGTGTTGGTATTTTACTGATACCCTCGTTTAACTTTAAAGGCGATATCAGTAATGCCATAGAATTGCGTGTCCGAGCAGCACCGGTAAATCCCACCGCAGCTAATCCAGGAAGTCAACCAATCTATACTGAAACGTTGGTGGATTCTGAGTCAATATTTGTCAACCAACAGCTTATTTTGACTCATAGACTCTACACGTCGATAAATTTACGCGACTTTAGTCTGTCTGAGCTTAAGATTGACAATGCCCTACTGCACCGTCTCGGCGATACCACTTATCAGAAGATTATCAACAACAGAACATACTTAGTACTAGAGGTAAAATACGCAATTTTCCCAGAATCTATTGGACTACTAAAAATTCCAGCGCTTCGCTTTGGCGCCTTCGAAGTTAATAGCCAGAGTCAATTTGGCGTATTTAATAATCGCGGCAACCAAGTGATACGTGACACCCAAGCAAAATCTGTCACCGTTTTGCCACAGCCTTCAAGTGCTTCAACTAACGGATGGATGCCGAGTAAAAATGTTTCACTCGAACAGCGTTGGAGCGGTAGCCTCAATAATATTACCGTCGGAGAACCTATCACTCGCACCATGACAATTACTGCCAGAGGTTTGAGTGCCTCGCAAATAACACCGTTAGACACCCTGCAAAGCGACAATTACCGCAGCTATCCAGATCAACCACAACTTAACCAACAAATGACTGACAGTGATTTAATTTCCACTCGTATAGAATCTTTGGCCATAGTGCCTAATAGTCCTGGAAAAATAGTATTACCTGCCATAGAGTTGCCGTGGTGGAACACGGATACAGGGCGTCAAGAAGTTGCTCGCTTAGCGGCTGTGATCTTAGAGGTAAAACCCAGCAATGTTACGGTTGATTTGTCGAGCAATGAGCTGTTAGCACCGGATGTGACTAACAGCAATACACCTGCTCTGCCGCAAGCAGAGAATATTCAAGAGCAGATGCTAGTCAACTCGTTGTCACTTACACTCAACGCATTTCTTATTATTGCCTTGGTGTTAGTTTTTATTTACCGCAGAAAAAACTATTCGGCACGGCGGCATCAACATCTATCAACAGATAAAACGCCGGCATTGCTAACGCTCAAACAGCAGCTAAAGAACATACATGTCACCGCCAAAGAAGACAATCTCGTGGCTATGCGCGAGGCCATCATCATATGGGGTGCAACCTTGTTTGCTGATCAAAATCCGAGCACATTGCGCTCATTGGCATCCTGTTTACAGGATAATGATATTGCTTTGCAATTTGAGCAACTCGATCGTCACCTCTACCGCACTGGAGAAGCATCTAATCACGATTTGGATGTAAATCTTTTATTCGATCGACTCAAAAAATACTCATCATTTGACAAAGAACAACGGACACCTAATCAAAGACGCCATGAACTGCGAGATTTATACCCCAAATAAGGCTAACATAGGCCAAAAGATGAGTAGGGAATAAGTATATGCATAGTGATAATAATCCTCAGTTTGATCAGACTCGGGATTCAAACAAACAGGAGCGCTATTGGCAGGCAAATTTAAGACTATTAGGAAAGCTTCTAGTGATTTGGTTTGTCGTGTCATTTGGCTTTGGTATTATCCTGGCTGACTGGCTCGACCAATTTTCTATCGCCGGGTTTAAACTCGGCTTTTGGTTCGCCCAGCAAGGGGCCATTTATATCTTCGTAATCTTGATTTTTGTTTACGCTCGACAAATGAAATCTCTTGATAAACAGTTTGGTGTTAGCGATGAAGATCCGCAACTAGACTCACAGGAGACAGAAAATTGAGTACTCAGATGCTAACGTACCTGTTTGTTGGAGGATCCTTCGCTCTTTATATCGGCATTGCGGTTTGGTCCCGTGCAGGCTCAACAAAAGACTTCTATGTCGCCGGTGGTGGTGTTCACCCGGTGGTCAATGGTATGGCAACTGCCGCTGATTGGATGAGTGCCGCTTCGTTCATCTCTATGGCTGGTATCATTTCCTTTATCGGTCGTGATGGCTCAGTCTATCTCCTTGGTTGGACTGGTGGTTATGTACTTTTAGCGCTGTTGTTGGCGCCCTATTTACGTAAGTTTGGGCGTTTCACTGTGCCCGATTTTATCGGTGAGCGCTACTACTCAAATACTGCTCGAATAGTTGCGGTAATCTGCTTGATTTTTGTGTCTTTCACCTATGTTGCGGGCCAGATGAGAGGTGTTGGCATTGTTTTTTCACGCTTTTTAGAGGTTGAGGTAAGCACTGGGGTCATCATAGGCATGGCTGTAGTATTTATGTATGCCGTCCTGGGAGGAATGAAAGGCATAACATATACCCAAGTAGCGCAGTATTGTGTGCTTATTTTTGCTTATATGGTACCTGCTATTTTTATCTCACTAATGATCACCGGCAACCCTATACCGCAGTTTGGATTTGGCTCTGAAGTAAACGATGGATCAGGGCTTTCTGTGCTACAAAAACTTGATGGAGTTTTGTTAGAATTGGGGTTTAGTGCGTATACCGCCGGCACAAAGTCGACTATCGATGTGTTTGCGATTACCGCTGCGTTAATGTTCGGCACTGCCGGACTACCCCATGTGTTAGTCCGTTTTTTTACAGTTCCTAAGGTGTCAGATGCTCGTCTTTCAGCTGGTTATGCTTTGGTATTTATTGCTATTTTATATACCACAGCACCAGCAGTTGCCTCCTTTGCTAGACTTAACCTTGTCGATACGGTGCACAACACCCCCTATGCAGATGCTCCAGAATGGTTTGCCAATTGGGAAAATACCGGCTTAATTGCTTGGCAAGATAAAAACAATGACGGCATCATGCAGTACGGTGCTGGGCCAGCTATGTCCCCGGCCAAACCATCGTTTGACAGCAATACTGGACCTCATGGTCAGCGTTTACTCAACAACTCCCCTACAGAGTCAGATAATGAAGTTTATATTGACCGTGACATTATGGTGTTAGCTAATCCTGAAATTGCCAATTTACCCGGCTGGGTTATCGCATTGGTCGCAGCGGGCGGTGTGGCTGCTGCTCTGTCTACGGCGGCCGGATTACTACTGGTAATTTCAAGTGCTATTTCCCATGACTTGCTCAAACAAACACTATTGCCCAAGATAACTGAAAAACAAGAACTACTTTATGCACGCATCGCCGCCGCTGTTGCAGTCTGTATTGCCGGCCTGTTTGGCATATACCCGCCCGCATTTGTTGCCCAAGTAGTGGCATTTGCATTCGGCCTTGCAGCAGCATCGCTGTTCCCTGCACTTCTATTGGGGATTTTCTCTAAACGGGCAAATAAACAGGGAGCTATTAGCGGTATGCTTGTCGGGCTATTCTTTACATTTAGCTATATCGCTTATTTTAAGTTTCTAGCACCAGCACTAAATACACCCGACTATTGGCTTTGGGGTATATCACCTGAAGGCATTGGCACATTGGGAATGCTATTAAATTTTGGCGTCGTTATTATTGTCAGTAGCCTTACCGCAAAACCTCCAAAATCGGTTCAAAAATTAGTTGATAACATCCGAATTCCTAGCGGTGCTGCTGTTGCCAATCACCATTAGGAAATTCAAGTCAGTTCTCACAACTCGCGAGATTTACTTTATGAATTCAATTTACAGAAGCATCGCGTTACTGATTAAAAGCTTACTGATAATGCTAATGGTATTTGACACTACACTTGCCTCAGCCACGCCAGAAATCTCAAATCAGCCTGTGGCTATTATAATTCATGGTGGTGCAGGAACTATTAAACAAGCGTTAATGAGCGACGAACTTGAGGCTGAATATCGCGCGGTATTAAATGAAGCTGTCACTCGTGGTCATACCATTTTACTTAAGGGAGGCTCTAGCTCAGAAGCGGTAGTTGCTGCCATTTCATTAATGGAAGATTCTCCCCTGTTTAATGCTGGTTATGGCGCTGTATTTAATCATCAGGGCGACATTGAATTAGATGCCTCTATTATGCAAGGAAGTGATCTTAATGCCGGTGCTGTGGCCTCAGTCAGACATATCAAAAACCCTATAAAGCTTGCCCGTAGTGTAATGAATGCATCACCACATGTGATGCTTGCAGGGTCAGGTGCTGAGTTATTTGCACAACAACAAGGATTTAGTCTGGTCTCTAATGACTATTTTAAAACCGAGCGTAGGCGTCTTCAGCTAGAGCGTATTATTGATCAGCAAACATCTATTACCCGTCCGCCTAAACCTGTGCATCCATTATTAGTCAAATATCAATTTGATGAAAAAAAATTAGGTACAGTAGGTGCTGTAGCCATCGATCAACAAGGTAACATTACTGCAGGTACATCCACTGGAGGTATGACAAACAAACGTTTTGGTCGAATTGGTGACGCCCCTGTAATAGGTGCAGGTACCTATGCTGATAACAGCTCTTGTGGAATATCAGCCACGGGGCATGGTGAATACTTTATTAGAGCGGCTGTGGCTCATGACATCTGTGCTCGTGTGGCGTACAAAGGTATTTCATTACAAGCTGCCCAAGATGAGGTGGTTCAAATAAAGTTGGTAAATATGAATGCATCTGGTGGTGTTATTGGTGTTGATAAGGATGCAAATATTGCATTTTCGTTTAATTCCTTAGGTATGTACCGCGCTGGTATAGATAAACATAACAAGGCTTTCGTGCAAATTTTTCAACGAAATTAACTGAGTCAAAGAAAATGACAATAAGTAGAAACAGTGCCATAGGTACTCCGGGTATTCCTTGGGGATCTCAAGAAAAAAAAATATGGTTAAGTCAACAAACGATTAAACGCTCGTACCAAGAGCAGGTAATTTCCAGAGTAGAGAAGATTGAACAGCAGCTTTCATCTATTCTTACCGTCGAACAATACGGTGCACTTTCCTCTGATCCTGCCAGATATAGTCTATGGGCCTTTAAATCTAAGCATTGGCAAGAGCTCCGACCCACGATCTTAATAACTGGCGGTGTCCATGGCTATGAAACTAGTGGAGTACAAGGCGCTCTGCGTTTTGTAGAAAGCACTTTAATAGCCTACAAAGACCTGTACAATTTTGTTGTCATCCCCTGCATCAGTCCTTGGGGTTATGAAACGATTAACCGTTGGACCTCGCAGGCTATTGACCCGAACCGTTCTTTTGTAAAGGGTACTGCAGTGGAAGAATGTCGTCACCTGATGACTTATATTGAAGGGCTCGGCATAGAATACCTCTGCCATATGGATTTACATGAAACAACCGATACCGATAACTCGGAATTTAGACCTGCCCTTGAAGCAAGAGATGCCATTATTCAAGATTTATGGGAAATACCGGATGGTTTCTACGGCGTAGGTAACACCGAAAAACCCGAACCTGCATTTCAAAAAGCCATTATTGATGCTGTTGCAAAAGTCACACACATCGCACCTTGCGATGAAAACAACTATCTTATAGGTACACAGATAGAACAACACGGTGTTATAAATTATCCGATTAAAGCCTTAGGTCTCTGTGCAGCTATCTCTGATGCACCTTATGTAAGTACCACTGAGGTGTATCCGGATAGTCCAAACGTTAACGATGAAAATTGTGTTTTGGCTCAAGTGGCAGCTATTTGCGGTGCTTTAGACTATTTACGGGGAACCCTTGCGCCCTAAGTTAACAGTTTAGTTAATTTGTGAGCTTATTAAACGCAAGACAACAGAGCTTAGCCATGAAAAAAGCAGCGGCAATCCTTAATAACCTATACGGCTATGATAGTTTTCGTGGGCATCAAGCAGAGATCATTGAAAATCTCTGTGCCGGTCATAATGCGTTAGTGCTTATGCCCACCGGAGGCGGGAAATCACTTTGTTATCAAATTCCTTCTCTAATAAGAGACGGTGTTGGTATTATTATTTCGCCACTCATCGCGCTGATGCAAGATCAGGTAAATGCCATGCGACAACTTGGGGTTAAAGCTGCCTTTTTAAACTCAACACTTTCTGTGACTGAACAAAAAAATATTGAACATGATCTGCTTAACGGCAGCTTAGATCTTCTCTACATTGCACCAGAAAGACTCATACAGCTAAGTACCCTGGACCTCTTAGGCCGCTGTAAACTAGCCTTATTTGCAATTGATGAAGCACACTGTGTATCTCAGTGGGGACATGATTTTCGCGTAGATTATTTAGCATTAGATGTATTGACTGAACGATTTTCAAAAGTACCACGAATTGCACTTACCGCCACTGCGGATATTCGTACACGCCAAGAAATCATTGAGCGTTTGTCATTGTCAGATGCAAAATCCTACATTAGTGGCTTTGATCGCCCGAATATTCGCTACGCTATCACTAATAAAACTAACCCAAAACAACAACTTTTAGCCTTTTTACATGGGCGCAAACAAGAGGCAGGTATTGTATATTGTTTATCGCGTAAAAAAGTTGAGGACACCGCACAATGGCTAACACAGCAAGGCTTTACTGCACTTCCCTATCATGCGGGACTGCCGGCTCAACTTCGCCAGACGCATCAAAATAGATTTTTAAGAGATGATTCTGTGATCATCGTGGCTACCATAGCCTTTGGTATGGGCATAGACAAGCCAGACGTACGCTTTGTTGTGCATCTGGATCTACCAAAAAGTATAGAAGCATATTATCAGGAGACAGGACGTGCAGGCCGTGATGGGCAAGCCGCAGATGCGTGGATGGTGTATGGTTTGCAAGATGTTGTCCGTCTGCAACAAATGGCCCAAGGATCAGAGGGCTCTGAACAATTTAAACGCACTGAAAAGCACAAACTAGACGCCATGCTGGGTCTCTGTGAGGTCACTAGTTGCCGCCGTCAGGTGCTGTTAAATTATTTTGCTGACACGGGGTCAGATCGATGTGGCAACTGTGATAATTGCCAAATTCCTCCGGTCACATGGGATGCTACCGAAGCGGCACAAAAAGTTTTGTCGTGTGTTTATCGCACTGGGCAGAAATTTGGGGTAGTACACGTAATGGATGTCCTACAGGGCAAGGAAAATGAGAAAATTGTGCAGCATGGTCATCAGCAACTAAGTACTTTTGGTATTGGCAGTGACATCCATGAAAGTCGATGGCGTTCAATTATTCGGCAATTAGTTGTTCGTGGTTTTTTGCGTGTTGACATCGAAGGCTATAGCGCCCTGCAACTGACCGCTCTTTGCCGACCAGTGCTGCGTGGCGAGCAACTTTTACACCTGCGCAAGGAAGACATAAAAGCACCCTTAAAAAAGACCTCGGGGACAACCTCTTATCGAAAAACTCAGATATCGCCAGAGAATCAAGAACTCTGGGAGGAGTTGCGAGAATGTCGTAAATATCTCGCCGAGGAACACAATGTACCACCCTATCTAATTCTTCATGATGCTAGTTTAAAAGAAATGTTAGAGGTAATGCCAATGTCAAGATCTGAGCTACTTACAATAAACGGTGTCGGAGAGAGTAAATTAGAAAAATTTGGTGCCGATTTCATTGAAATAATTTCACGCTTTGCAACCAAGGGTCTTTGAGCTAGGTGCTAGGAGTGTCAACTGAGGGACAAACCAAGCGCTATGTGTTGCGTATTAAAGACACCGTTTCTCTGATCACAGTGCAATAAGCAAAATTTTTTATCTTACTCGCAATACTTCAGTTACAGCTTAATATCAAAGTGCTTAACCACAGCTTCGGTAATTTCCCAGGTACCACTAAAGCCTACATCGACCACAAAAGCATCGCCAGGACCAACATGCATAGGCTCTCCACCATCGGGAGTGATGATAATTCGCCCCTCAATAAGATGAACAAATTCATATTCTGCGTAAACCGCATGATAAGTCCCTTCAGTTGCTGTCCACATGCCGGAAATCATGGATCCATCATTAGATGTATGTAAAATCCATGTTTTCATTGTGGGATGGCCATCTACCACTCGCCAACCATCAAGATCTTCTGTAATAGCATCAATTGCGTCCTCATTATAAAGTTTAGTTAAACATGTCATCTTCAGATTCCTATGAGTTAAACAACTTAATTCAGTTTGATTCAGACAGAGATAAACCACGCCATATCGTTTTTATTCAACATCGACATTGTGCAGTATGTCTACATTTAGTTAACGTTTCTTGCACCTTTGGCCCAAAATGGCGCTCGTAATTCTGTTTTAAGAATTTTACCCGCCCCAGAAAGTGGTAGGGGTTCCTGTCTGAAGGAAATAGAACGCGGACACTTGAAGCCTGCAATCTGTGTTCTGCAGTACGTCATTATATCTTCCTCAGTAGTCGTCATATTTTCATTCATCACCACTACAGCATGCACCTGCTCTCCCCATTTTTCACTAGGAATACCAATAACAGCGCACTGATTAACGTTGGGATATTGGTAGATTGCATTTTCAACTTCAGAGGAATACACATTTTCACCGCCAGAAATAATCATATCTTTAACGCGGTCAACGATAAACACGAAGCCCTCATCATCAAGGTATCCACCATCACCAGTATGTAACCACTGGTTAACAATAGCTTTACTTGTCTGTTCAGGCATATTGCGGTAGCCCTTCATAACATTAGCGCCACGAATACAAATTTCTCCCACTACTCCGTTAGCTACTGACTGGTCATTGTCATCAAAAATTGCGATATCAACACCGGGGATCGCTTGACCGGCAGACTGAATCTTACCCGCCAAAGGACCTTCAAAAGTATGCCGACTCTTGTCAAGAACGGTGATAATAGGCGAGGCCTCAGTTTGGCCATAGGCTTGATAAAATCCAGCATTGGGCAGTTCTTGAAGAGCCTTTCTAATAACTGACTCTGGCATAGGTGATGCGCCATAGGCCACAGCGCGCAATCCACTCATGTCAAAGTCACCCACTGATGGATGATTAACTAGCATATTGATCATTGTAGGGACCATCAACAATCGGTCAATTTGATATTTCTCAATGCCATTCATAGTTGCTACAGGCTCAAATCCAGGCAAAAAGTAATTAGTTCCACCTACCACCAACGATGTCATGCAATAGAAAGCGTCAGCAATGTGAAACATCGGAGCAACATGTAAAATTTTGTCTCCCGGACTACAATCCATTACAGCTACTGACTGCAGTGCATTGGCTACTAAATTGGTATGAGTAAGCATGACTCCCTTAGATCGACCTGTTGTGCCGCCAGTATAAAATAGTGCTGCAATATCGTCATTTTTGCGTCCTGCATCGGCAACTGGAGTATGATCAACTAAACTGTCATAGGAGCTGTAGCCGTCTGGGGTTGCGCTTTGATCAACAAAAATAAAGTGTTCTACATAGTTAAGCTCGGATCGAATTTGTTGAATAAGCGGTACAAACGTACTGTCAACTAGTAGAACTTTGGCTTCAGAGTCGTTTAGCCAATAGACAACTTCTGGTCCGGCAAGTCGGGTATTTATCGGTTGAAAAACGCCCCCAGCCCAAGGCACTCCGTACATAAACTCAAAATAGCGATCACTATTGAGCGCTAGCATCGCAACACAGTCACCTTTTTTTACGCCTAAGGACTGTAACCCACCGGCAAATCGGGCAAGCTTATCCATATATTGTTGCCACGTTTGCTGGCGCTCGCCATCAACCGTCGCAAGTTCTGAGCCTGATGTCTGCACAATTCGGCGAATAAGTTGTGATGTAGAAAACATGGATACCCCTAGTTATTGTTTTTATCTGAGAATAGATTATTGCCCAAAGGAGCACCATAGACAACATGCACATGCCAATAGTTAAGTCAGTGCTTAACAATGTAATAATTTTATTAGGGTGCGTAATCATCAACACCACTTGATGAAAAGGCATGCTTATGGATTTTTATGCCCAAAACGCATTGAATATGTTAGATTCGTGATTACAAATATAAAAATTAGAGGGTAGTTATAATGATACATCGAAAATCTATGGCCTTTTTATTAGCTATAATCACCTCTCTAATTCTCTCATCCTGCGAAAATAAAGCCTTGAAATTTGCAGATGTAGATTCTACGCGTTTGCTTAACGCCGCAGCAACACCAGAGGAATGGCTAACCTACGGTGGTACCTATGACGAGCAGAGGCACTCAAGACTAAATCAGATAAACACAACTAATGTCGATCAATTAGGTGTGGCCTGGACCTATGACTTGGCTACAGCGCGAGGCGTAGAATCTACGCCAATTGTCGTGGATGGTGTTATGTATGTCACCTCAGCTTGGTCTGTGGTTCACGCATTGGATGCGAGAACCGGTACAGAGCTCTGGATCTATGATCCACAGGTCGATCGAGCGGTTGGCGTCAAGGCCTGTTGTGATGTAGTCAATCGAGGCGTTGCTGTATGGCAAGGCAAGATATATCTTGGTGTCATCGATGGACGCTTAGAAGCACTTGATGCGGCCACAGGCGAGCTGGTTTGGAGCACAATTACAGTGGATCAGTCTAAACCTTATACCATCACAGGTGCGCCGCGTGTAGTCAAAGGTAACGTACTAATAGGCAACGGCGGAGCCGAACTAGGTGTGCGCGGTTATCTTTCAGCCTATTCAGCCGATCAAGGCGAGTTAGTCTGGCGCTTTTATACAGTACCGAACCCCAATAAGCAGCCTGATGGAGCCGTCTCTGATGATGCACTGCGTGAGATTGGTAACCTCACTTGGGGTGATGAAGGGGCATGGACTACCGACGGTGGTGGTGGCACGGTATGGGATTCTATTGTCTATGATGAGGTGAACGACAATGTTATTTTCGGTGTTGGCAATGGCTCTCCATGGAATCGAGATGTCCGGGACAGTGGTAAAGGAGATAACCTATTTTTATCATCCATTGTTGCTGTGGACGCAAGCACCGGTATCTATAAATGGCATTTTCAAACCACACCCGGTGATAACTGGGACTATACGGCGACACAGACCATTATACTGGCGGACCTGCCACTTGGCGAAAATGGTGCTGCTCGCAGGGTGGCCATGCAGGCACCAAAAAACGGTTTCTTTTACGTACTAGATGCAGCAAGCGGCGACTTTATCTCCGGCAATGCCTTTGTTCCACAAAATTGGACTGAAGGACTGGACGAAAATGGGCGGCCTATTGAGAAGCCTGAAGCTCGTTACAGCGCTACACCCTACATGCAGAATCCCGGTGCTCTGGGTGCGCACAATTGGCAACCCATGGCTTTTAATCCAGATCTCGGTCTCGCTTATATACCGGCACAAGAAATTCCCGATTTTTACGCCACGGATGAAAATTTCGACGAGCGTTTACAAAACTGGAACACGGGAACAAACCTGGTGGCAGGTCTACCCATCAATCTTGATTTGGCAACGGCAAAAGCAATACGCGCTATGCTTAAAGGACGTCTCATCGCATGGGATCCAAGCACTCAAACGCCACGATGGACAGTAGAGCACAGTAATGCTTGGAATGGTGGTGTTCTCTCCACTGCTGGTGGGATCGTGTTTCAGGGCCGTTTAGAAGGTGAGTTCGCCGCCTACAACGCGGCCACCGGAGAAAAGCTGTGGTCGCGTGATGTCAAGTCAGGAGCGGCCTCTGGACCTGGAACCTATGCCATCGGTGGAGAACAATATATCACCATCACCACCGGTTGGGGATCCGCCTATGCTCTGGCTGGGGGCTCTGCATACGATCAGCCAGTTCCGCCCATCGTGGGCAAAGTGGTGACCTTTACATTAAATGGCAAAGCCGACATTCCTGACCCCCAACTCGTATTGCCGCCAAGAACCCCAAAAACAGCCCAATTTGGCGACAATGCATTAATTGAGACCGGGTTTAATCTGTATCATTATAACTGTCGCGTCTGTCACGGCCCACTTGCCATTAGCTCAGGTGTATTGCCCGATTTACGATGGTCTGAGACAACGGCGGATGCAGTGGCATGGCAGACCATTGTCCTTGGTGGCGCTTTGGCAAGCAACGGCATGGTGGCCTTTGACAATGTTCTCTCTGAGAACGACGCCGAGGCGATAAGAAGCTACGTTGTCAAGCAAGCTCATGAAGGTGCCGCACTGGAAGCGGAGGCTGCCGCATTGATGGCAGCCGACACGGCGACAATGTAGTTAGACGAGGTTATCCCTCGCAACTACATTGCGCGAAGCCGCTGGCTAAAGTGATTTAGAGGCAACCTCCAACACGTCTTTGACCAAATTTGGGTGGTCAGCAACGCGTTGTAACTGTTTACGCATCAATGCACCATAGGGCTTGGTAAAACCCTTCCATCGGGTCAGGGGTGTTACCAACCTCGCCGCCACTTGAGGGTTGGCCTGATTCAAAGCGATGATTTGGTCGGCCAAAAACTGGTAGCCGGATCCATCGGCGGTATGGAAATTAATCAAATTTGCTGAACAGAAAGCACCTATTAAACTGCGCACTTTATTTGGGTTGGTCATGGTGAAGGCGCTGTGCTCAAGCAACGCTTTGACCCTCGCAAGCCCCTCCGATTGGCTGTTGGTGGCCTGAATTTGCAACCACAGATTCATCACGAGCGCCTCATCAACATACTGCTCCTCAAGGATGTGAAGCGCTTTTTCAGCGTAGTTTTGAGCTTCAGAACAGTTGACTAGTGCGGTCAAAGCCGCAGCCTTGTCAGTCATGTTGTCTGCTTGAGAAAATTGCTTCCAGGCCAACTCAATGCCAGCAGCACCGGTGTACATCAAATAACTTAGTGCGGCATTTTTCAAACTTCTGGCTCCAATCTGCTCAGCCTTGGGTTCATAGTCGACAGCGACACTGTAGCGCTCATAAACTTCATTTAGCTCTTTCACCAATGCCACGGCCAATGCCTTGCGCATAAACTCTCTGGCCAAATGAATTGCCTCTGGCTGTATGACATCTGCCAACTCATGAAGCAGCGACTCGCTTGGTAAATGCAGCATCAATGCCACCATGGCGGGATCTAAATCCTGATTTCGTAACAGCGATCCAAATGCTGTTATAGCCAAGGGATCCAATGATAAACTTCGACCTGCTTGATGATCGACAATCAGCTTGTTGAGCAGTGACAAACAATAGCTCTGGCAGGCATCCCAACGGTTAAACCCATCACTGTCATAGGTCAATAAATGTATCAACTGCTCATCCGTGTAAGGAAAGTTGAGCTTGACCGGTGCCGAAAACCCTCTCAGCAGCGATGGCACAGGCTCAGCACTGATATTATCAAATGTGATACGTTGATGTTTTTCATGGAGTTCCAAAGTGATTTCTCCATCGCCAGCCTGATTGAGCACCATATCGTCACCCTCAGCATCAACCAGCCCCAATGTAACTGGAATGACAAAGGGTTTTTTATCGGTCTGCCCTGCCGTGTCCGGGCAATGTTGGGTAAATTCTAGCGTGTAGGTGGCACCCTTTGGATCGAAACTGGAGGTTACATCCAGTACCGGTGTTCCAGACTGATGGTACCAGCGCCGAAATTGCGATAAGTCACGATCACTGGCATCCTCCATGGCCACAACAAAATCCTCCACAGTCGCCGCCTCTCCGTCATGTCGTTCAAAATACAGGTCACTGGCCGCTCGAAAGGTTTGATCACCCAATAGGGTGCGATACATACGCACCACCTCAGCGCCCTTTTCATAGATGGTAACAGTGTAAAAATTGTTGATTTCCATATAGGAGTCTGGCTGCACCGAATGGGCCATAGGTCCCCCATCTTCGGCGAACTGATGACTTCTGAGAAAAGCCACATCTTCAATACGTTTCACCGTGGCAGAGTTCATATCTGAGGAAAACTGTGAGTCACGAAATACAGTGAAGCCCTCTTTTAAACTGAGTTGGAACCAATCTCTGCAGGTTACCCGATTGCCCGACCAGTTGTGGAAATACTCGTGAGCGACGATCGCTTCGACCCGCTGAAAAGCTGCGTCAGTGCTAGTTTTAGGGTTGACCAAAACCGCTGATGTATTAAATATATTGAGGCCCTTGTTTTCCATGGCCCCCATATTGAAATCGTCAACCGCTACAATCATGAAAATATCCAGATCATACTCACGACCATAGACTTCCTCGTCCCAACGCATAGAGTGCTTCAAGGAGAGCATAGCATGATCACATTTGTCCAAATCCTTTTCTTCAACAAAAATTTGCAGCTTGACCTCTCGACCCGAACAGGTGGTAAAACTGTCTTCCACAACGCTCAGCGTGCCGGCCACCAGTGCAAACAGATAAGAGGGCTTCTTGAAGGGGTCATGCCAGGTAACGAAGTGTCTGTCATTCGCCAGCTCACCCCGCTCAATGGGGTTACCATTGGATAAAAGAATGGGGTACTGTTGCCGCTGGGCGATCACTTTGGTGGTGAATTCAGCCATCACATCAGGTCGGTCGAGATAAAAAGTGATGTCTCTGAAGCCTTCAGCCTCGCACTGGGTGCAGTACATGGTTCGCGACCGGTACAAGCCCATCATGGTGGTATTTAAATGCGGCTCAATCAACACCTCTATACTTACAGTGGCTTTATCTGGAAGATTGTAAATCGTTAATGACTCAGGCTCTTGGTGGAATTCAGAGACACTCAATAAAACATCATTGACTTTTACCCACTGTAAGTCTAGCCCTGAACTACCATCTAAAATAAGAGTGTTTGATTTCTCTTTACTCAATGGATTACGTACCACCATCAACTCACTACTCACCCTTGTATGATGTTTATGCAAATCAAATATCAGATTCGTTTTTTCGATAAGAAATACAGAGACCTTATAGTCTTTGAGGTATATAGTTTTGGGTGCTACATCTTTCATAAAAACTCTCTTTTACACTGTCAATGAACCCTGAACGCTGAATTCAACGTTATAGGCTGTATACTTTCGGATATTAATCACTCCAGAATCAAGAATTAAATACTGGCCTTTAATACCCTGCAAAACGCCCTCGATTAAAGGCTGTTTATCAAGGTTTAAACTCTTCACTTTTTCTGGAAACTGGCTAACAGGAAAGCCAATTTCAACGGGGTCTAATTTGTCTAAAAACTGCATTCCGCCGAGGCCATACTCCTGCGCTAATTTAGCAATTTCAATACGACACGTCTCTACTAGCTCATCTCTTATGGTGGGTAAATCAAGCGATTCATTATTGCCCTTCAACATACGTTGCCATTGAGTTCTATCAGCAATATGCTGTCTCAGGCGGTCTTCAAGAAGTCCTGCTTGCCGTCGATTTTTAACCCGGAATATGGGTAGACCTTGGGTAGCCCCTTGATCAATCCAACGCGTTGGTAGTTGATTTCCTCGAGTAATTCCAACCTTAACGCCAGAGGTGTTAGAAAGATAAACAAAATGATCAGTAAAACAATAAGTGTCACCCCATTCTGCATCACGACATGTTCCCGCATGATAGTGACATTTTTCTGGACTCATAATACAGGTGTCACACTGAGGTAGTGTGGTAAAACAACGATAACAATATCCTTGAGAAAAACTCTTTTTCGAGCGTCGCCCACAACCAATACAATGAATATCACCAAGAAATTTTATCCTAATGAACTGGCCTATGTATTGATTGAGAGGAATACGACACTCATCTAATGGCAACTGGTACTGCACTGTGCCGTTTTCAGACAACGTAGTTTCCATTTTGAGCAAATGCCCGGACTGCTCGAGCACTGTCAGTTCTTCCATGTCAGCGGTCTGTGCTCTGCGCCTTCAGGTGCGCAGGGTGTGTTTTTGGGAGGCACATAACCTGAGCGCTGCTCAGCCGGCAAAATAGCTTCATAAGCAATAATTGCCTGAATTGAGAGGGCCTTTTGCTCCTCACTCATTACCTTTCCATCCGGCCATTTACCTATCTCGATACTATATTTGAGGTTTGCATAAACCTCAGGTGTAATGCTGTTTACAAGCTGTTTTATATCCATTTTAATCTTTCCCACTGATCCTGTAGTCTGAGCACGAGCTAAACCCTATGTTGATTTATTTTCCCAACTAAACCAAAAACACCACCCAACATCATACCGAAAACTAATCCTGCCAAATGTGCCGCATTAGCTATACCAACGCCAATAAAAAATGTTACAACCGGTGTCATACATAAGACCAACCAACCAATCATAAAAATAACAATCCCTTTAGGCAGTTGATTTTCCGGTTGAGGAAAAATCATACCAGCAATCCAGAGGTAGCCGATCAACGCATAGACGACACCGGACATTCCACCGAAAAAAACCTCACCAGACCACCAAAACTGAGCCGTATTAGACATGGCTCCGCTCACTAATACCAACATCATTAGATGCAAACTTCCATTGTGCTGCTCAATTCGAGAACCCAGCATAGACAGCCATAAACTGTTAAATACAAAGTGCAATAGTCCAAAGTGCAAAAAGATCGGGGTTACTATTCGCCAATATTGACTGCCAGAAAAATCACTAAAGCTAAAATAACCTAATGCTATGGAAGTATTAAAACTAACTAGCATTCCGCCCATTGCGCTCAGCACAATGAGTAGGCTTACTACAGGATAGTTTTTTGCAGCGCGATACCACTTAGGGTCCAGAGGCTTACTGTATGGAGCATTCATAATTGATTTCGCTAACGATTCTTCTTGTCTACGTCCAAACGACTACCCCAGCCCAGTTTTGAGCGGCAAACACTGTAAAAATTATTGTCTTTGGGATGAATAAGCAGAATACCGTTAGCGTGTCTCTTGATAGTAATAATATCACCTGGTTTAGTAGCTATATCATTTTGTCCATCACAGGTAAGCACCGGTTGTAACTCATTTCGGGTACTCACTCTAACCTCAATCTGGGCACTTCCCTGCAGAGCTATAGGTCGACTACTGAGGGTATGGGGATTTAGGGGAACCACTACAATGGCATCTAACTCGGGCACTAGTAGAGGGCCACCTGCAGAGAGTGCATAGGCTGTTGATCCTGTGGGAGTGGCGACAATGAGACCATCAGAGCGTTGACTGTAAACAAATTCATTATCTACATACAACTCAAAGGTCATCATTCTGGCTGACATACCGGGGTGCATCGCTATGTCGTTCACAGCGGTACCATTACCAATAACGTCGCCGTTTCGTGTAACCTGCGTCTCTAACATGAAACGTCGTGTTTGTTTGTACTCGCCTTGAAGAACCGATAATACGCGGGCCTCAATTTCATCTGGAGAAATATCAGTTAAAAACCCCAATCGGCCACGATTTATGCCCAAAAGAGGGATGCCCAGAGACGCCATTTTACGACTAGCACTCAACATGCTGCCATCACCGCCCACAATAATTCCCAAATCAATGTAATCGGCAAACCCGGATATTGGTAATACATTTTTAACCGACCAGTCTACGATCTCTGCAGTTTTTTTCTCATAAAAAACATCACGACCCTGCCCTACTAAGAAAACTTCTAACTTATGAAGGGACTCCTTAACCTCGGGAAGATCTAATGTGCCTAGTAATCCAATTCTTTGAAAATGTGTCATATAAAAGGTCATGTCTTATTAGTTTTTAATGGTGTCAGTAGGCGATAACCTACCACTTGCACACTATAAAAAGGTTAGTCCACCCAGCATTTTTTGGCAAAACAATTCCAATAGTTTTTATAGTTAATATGTCACGAAAAAACCTTGTTACTCTGACTCGTAAACTGCATATCGACGTCGAAGTAAATACAAACACAAGTACAACATCATTAGCGCTAGTGTAGCGTCATTGGTATCGCCTACGCCAATAGTACAGCCACCACCCCCACCACTACTTGCAGGAGGCCTTACCGTCCTATCAGCAACTACCGACAACACCGGCGAGTTCAATTGTATGTAGTCATCACTATTGCCGCTTCCATTGACAACGTCTACCGTAACCACAAGATTTCCAGCTGAGGTGCCGGCTCTCACTGAAGCAGTATACACGCCATTTCCTTGTGAAGAAAACGCTGTCACTGATGCATCACGAAGGTTGATGGAACTAGATAAGCTCATGCCATCAAGTGGGTTCCCATTAGTGGATCTAATAATTGCAGTTAGTGTTGCAGTATCAGTTCCGTTGGCGACCAACGATAAGGTAGAAAAAGATAATTCACTAGATTCCACACTGGGCTTTGCATAGACACTCACAGCCAACCCACTGGGATCAGAAAGACTTCCATTAGCAAGACCATCTGTGTCATTAGGGCCACCTTCTTGAATTTTTAACAAAATACACCGATCAGCATAAGTTAATCCAACACTATAGGAGTCACTACTTAAGTTAGGGCATGCTCCATCGGCCCCCGCGGCCGAATAAATTTCATTTTCAGAGTTCTCCACAAATTCTTGCCAGATCATCAGTTCAGGGTGGTATTTTCTGTACACCGCATCATCAGGGATGCCATTAGGTACTGGGATAATAACACTGTAAACACCTCCTATTTGTTCCCCAGTCAAAACGAAATCTACAAGATTATCTGGAAAAATAAAATCTTGATCACCAGAGCCTCCAGAGGACAAAATAAAGTCCTCGGATACCGTAATATCATTCCCCTCATCAAGGGCACTAGTACCAAGACTTATTAGCACGCCTTCACTAGCTTCCATTACACTGCCAGTTCCATCATCGATAGGGGCTAGATAGCTCTCTTGGATATTGTCCAGGTAATTAGGAATATTATCACCATCATCATCCAAAAAACCCTCCTGAGCGTCTGAAATCCCATCTCCATCGGCGTCTTCGACTTCAGATAACTGCGGTAGATTATCAATTATCTTAAGAGAAATACCTGCAGTAATATCCTCAGGAGGATTACCGCTGTCCATTACGGTAGCTGAAATATAAATAGCACCTAGAGGTAAGATCGAAGGATCAAATGTCAACGAATAAGCTTCGTCGGCGACTACTCCGCCACCAAGTTTGTCGATAGCTGAAGACCAGTCAATAGTATGAGTATCCATTGGATTTGCATCATTTATTATTGCTTTAACAGTGACAAGCCCATCCAATTGAGACATGAGCACACCAGCCCCTGCACCCTGTTCAGCCTGAAAAGTTACTTGTGGTGAGATATTTTCATCTACTAATGTAATTATTTTTGATGAATTTCCACCCAAGACTGCGTTAGTTGGCACTTCCAGGGTAATCTCGATGGTCTCATTGGACTCAAAAATATCGTCTTCCAAAACTGTAAGCGTCAAGCGGCCTGATCTGCCTTTTTCAATAACAAGGGTGCTGTTAATATCTAACTCGAAATCTTCCTCTAAAATAGCAGACCCCGAAAGTGCAAACGGCACAGATACTGGATATTCCGGAGCATCTCCACTCAAGAAGACAGTGACATCGATAACATTTCCCTCAGCAGCAATAGTGTCTGGTCCCAGGTTAACCAATGGAATTATATCCACATTTTGAGTAGCTTCAGCGTACCGGCCATTACTATCCGTTACCGACCAGATAATTTCATAGCGACCAGATTTAAAAGGGCCCACTTGGTTGGCAGTAGGCTCCAGAGAAACACCAGCACCGTCATCGGCCAACGCCGCTCCAAGCTCAACAGCTGTTTTATAACCTGAAGCAGTAATGACCAAATCTTCTGGAGCAACAATACTAATCGGCACTAGATCCACAACAACAGCTCGAGTAGCCTGACCTTCGTTCCCCGACAGGTCGCTAACGGTATAGGTCACAACATAATTGCCTGCTACCAATACATTTAAGTCACTGGTAATAGTTATGTCAGCATCTAAACAGCAATCTACGGTATCTGTGACAGATGCACCTAGCTCGACATAAGTATCTCCAACCAACAAGTTGATCACCGATTCACCATTGAGCTGGATAACCGGCGCAGTAGTGTCAGACACCGTCACCACCAGTATCGCCGAAGATAGATTGTTCTGAGAATCCGCTATACGATAAACTAATTCGTAATCGCCAGCGGTATTTTCATCGACCAAACCTTCTACTGTGATTAACTGAGATATGTCCCCTTCAACCGCATCTATCGCTCTTGCACCTGGCTCAGTAAATGTCGTGCCTTGCTCATGTTGAATTTCTGACCCTTGATTTAGTGTAAGAACGGGAGCAATCGTATCTTCAACTATAACGTCTCTAAAGATGGTTTCAGATAAATTACCAGCAACATCAACTGCCCGATAACTAAGTCTATATGTACCTGCTGAGTCAACGTCCACAAAACCAATAGCGTTAACAAAAAATTCGCCATTGGCCAGATCTATAGCTGAAGCACCGGGGTCAACAAACAATGTCCCCTGTTCATGGTACATTGGTGTACTACCAATAAGTGTGATGGCTGGCGACAAAGTATCAGCCACATGTACTGTTCTGGTGACGGATACGGCTTGATTTCCAACACTATCAGTAGCCCTAAATGTAAGCACATAACTACCCGATACAAATGCATTTACTTCACCCACTACTTCAACAACAACATCGCCATCACAAATATCGCTTGCACTAACCCCGGCATCTATATACTGCTGACCCTGTTGATGTGATGTGACAGCATCACCAACAAGCACTATCTCAGGTCCTAGTGAATCCACTACTGTTACTTCTCGCTCAATCGGGTCAGCATCATTACCATCCGCGTCTGAAGCGCTGTAAGTCAATGTATAAATACCAACGTTAGACTCGACTCCACCAGAAACAGTTACTGGAATCTCTCCATCTGTAAAATCATATGCTGTGGCTCCATCATCTGAATAAACCGTGCATGCCTCATGATCTAATACCGGCGATCCAAGCAAACTTATAACTGGAATAAGAACAGCATCAATAATGTTTTGTAGCTCATCTAATGTAGACAATGTCAAATACTGCTCAACAATCAATGATTGTATTTGAACTAATTCCACGGACACCAGCGTTAAATCACTTAACAGCTCAAACACGGTCAATTCATCTTCAGTTAAACTGGCTGATAGAGATGCCTCAAGCACATTGACAACATCGACCATATTTTGCACTTCTTCGCCAAGGGCAACTGTCGAAAAGTTATCTGGATGTTTGTCTATAAAAGCTTGGTAGGCCAATTCATTATCATCAATCACTCGCGCAATATTAGAGATAACCCCGATCTCAGCAACCGTGATACTAGCCATAACGATATTCGGGCTATCCGCCTGGAGTCCAATGGCCACGAGGGCATTGGTGGTTACAATAACAGCTTTAATCTCTTCGACTTGTGGATTTTCAGCGTTAACATACGATCCATTAGCTAGGGCATCTGAGTAGTCAATACCCTCAATTGCCTCATCAATACTAGGAAGCGAGTTAATTTGGCTGGCAGTGGCTGCGATACCATCCAGATTTCCAGCTACATCCTCTAAAACAGCAGCATAGGCTTCTCCAACATAGGTCCACGTGAAACTTTCTGAGGCAATATTATCTCTCAAGGCTAAATCATAAAACACCCCAGCTTTTACATTGACTTCAACCGGTTGGTCATTTAGCGCGGTTAATGTGGCCGAGTACAGGCTGTCATTTAGCTTATTAAATTGACTTAAGATTGCATTCTCAACAGAAACATCAGGACTAAAGAAACTTCGGGTCGGTGAGGACGACTGAAAACGCACAGCTATTGTCGAAACGACAGAGGCCCCACCGCTTGACACATCACTACTAAATATAGACATTATCGGTAGATCCGTGATGATCTCAGTAGGCTGACTTGTAACGTCCTCTTGAAGACCGATACTATCAATATAAGTTGCTCGCACAGTAATTCTTGCGCCAACGTCATCTGCAATTAATTGATAACCATTACTGACTCCATCTATGATGACTTGTCCGTCTCTTATCCATTGGTAATTAATCTCAGTACTAATTCCATCATCGTCCGTTACGACAGCTTCGAGTATTTGACTTAAGGCCGGAATACCAGTGATCTCGACGCTGCCTGGATCTTGAGCTGCGATAACAGTAGGTCGACCATTTGAAATAGCAAATTGATTTGGATCATCAACCTCAGACACTATTAATGACAGGGAGTCTAAGTCCTTACCTGCAAAGGCAATTTCTGCCCCTGCCTGTGTAAGGAGAACTCTATTAGTTTCCGTGTCCAAACTATAATGAGGTGAATTTTTTACAAAGCTGACGCTCAGTATGTCATTTTCCTCATCTTCTGTTGTATACGTCGCGGCTGTTTTACCCTCTGTAATATCGGCATCATCTTCATTAAAGGAATTTACCGCTATAGCAATTTTTGGTAAATCATTAACAAGAGTAACTTCAGGAATTGCTTGTTCTGAAATTTTTAAATCAATCTCATTTGTCGGACTAACGGTAATATCTATGACATCTAAACCCAATCCTAAGTTGAGCGAGTTAATGCCGCTCTGTGAAAAAATCACCTGCCCCATATCTTTATCTAAACGATAATGTTCCTGCAAATTCGTCCCCGGAGTGAAATCAATGATTAAGCTATCATCCTCTTCATCGAAGGCTATATAACTACCCGCAATACTTACCTCAGCAACTAGGCTAGGATCATCTTCAGTAAAACTGCCCGCGGAGACAGTTAGAACGGGAGCGTCATTTACTAAAGTAATCATTGGCGTAACTGATGCAGTACTAAATTGCTTTAAACCACTATTTTCAGTTACGGTTAACGCTAATAACTCCATAGGGTCACCAGCATTGATTGCATCAACCGCTTTTTGTGTAATCAAAACTTGGTTATTCTCAGTATCAAGCGAATAAAATGTATTCTCATTGGTGAAGCTCACTGTAACCTCATCACCTTCATCGTCGACAACCGTGTAGTAAGCTGCCTGCGCACCTACTAACACACCAGAGTCCTCAATAAAGCTATTTTCGATGATTACTATTGCTGGCGGATCATCAACGAGGGAGACAATGTAAGAAAAAACGTATTTAGTTGGTTCACTTTGATCTTCATCTCCATCTTCAACACTAACGCTGAAGGATGCTTTATCGCTATCAGTACCGTCATGAACAAATGTAACTAAATTGCTTCTCAACTCTAGGGCACTGAAAATCAAAGAGTCAATACCGTTAACCTGAATCTGCCCTTTTTCCAAGCTGCTGATAGAATAATTAATTCCCTCATCTTGGTCGTCAATATCTAAGTACCCCAAGTGACTGAAATTCAATAAATGTGTTTGCCCCTCAACAATACTAGCACTTAGAGAACCAATAATGTGCGGCGCATCATTGGTAGTCGCAATGGCAATTACAATATCAGCAGGACTTGCACTATCTAGTTCACCATCATTGGCTATAAAGCTAAAACTATCAGCATTTACTGACTCTGATGTATTCCTATAGCTTAGATCACCCAGCAGAGTATGCTCTGCTTGAGAAATCACAAAACCGCCGTCATACAGCTCACCGTGGCTTGGAAGACTAGCTATTTTGAAAATACTAACTTCATCGCCATCAGGATCAGTCGCTGAAAGAGTAACAAGAGCAGTCTCTTTTTCCTGTACCGTTATCGACTGTTCTGTGGCCAATGGTGCATCATTAACGCCAACAATAACTATACTTACCAGTGCATCTTCACCTGTCAAAAGACCATCGTTGGCATTAAAACTGAAGCTATCTTCAGTTGCACTGTCAGATGTACTTGTGAAGGTGAGCAGGCCATTCAACTCATATGGAAGATTCTCGATAACATCTCCGTCATCGCGCAAATCACCATATAATGGCAAGCTTGTAATGTTAAATAGCGTAGGTGGAGCACCATTTGAATCGGTCCCTAAAAGGTCTATGGATGCTGTTATTTGCTCAGTAACAGTAGCCGTCTGTGCAAGAGCCACAGGCGCTTGATTATCGCTGGCAATAGTAATAAATACCTGCGCCTCATTACTGCTCTCTAATTCTCCATCGCTAACCTTAAACATAAAATCATCTGAGAAGGATTCCTCCGACCCAAAATCGTAGAATAGCGGCCCCAAAACAGTGTGTGGCACAGTGTCAACAACCATGTTGCTATCCATCAACTGACCATAATCTGGCAAGGAGGTAATAATTTTAGTGGAAGGTGGAGGACCGTCAGGATCTGTGCCGGAGAGATTCACCAACAAAGGGTCGTCACCCAGAGTGGTTAAAGCGAGGTTATTTGCAATAGGCGCGTCATTCACCTCTGTTATGCTAATGTTAAGAGCGGCAGTCGATACACTTTCTAACTCACCATCGCTCACCGAAAAGAAAAATTGATCAGATACCGCAGAATCTGATGTGCTCAGGTACTGTATTTTTCCTTCAGTCACAAGGGGCGTAGCAGTTACCACAGTATCCAGATAAATAAGATCACCATTAGTCGGCAGACTCATGATCTTGAATGAGGTAAGCACATCGCCATCAGCATCAATACCCGTTAGCGTAATTTCCGATACTTCTTGTTCAACGACACTAACCGTCGAGGAAATTGGCTCAGGCGCGTCATTCTCGCCAATAATCTCAATGCTAACAGTTGCCGAGTTAATGCTATCTAGAAGACCATCATTAACGATAAAAGAAAATCCATCCTGATCATCTAAATCGCTGGTACTGGTATAGGTTAGTTGGTTACTTAGGATATGCGGCACAGAAATAATCTGACTATCGCCGTCCTCTAACACGCCTACTGCTGGAAGACTAACGAGTTTAAAAATCGATGGTACTTCACCATCCGGATCAGTTCCTGTTAAAAATATGTTAGTCCTTGTTTGTTCAATAACACTGATTGTCTGTGATATCGCCAACGGAGCATCATTTACATCTGATACCGAAATACTCACAACCGCAAAACTTTCACTGTCTAATTCACCATCATTAACAGTAAAAAAGAAGCTATCACTGACAATATCGTTTACCTCACTTACGTACGACAGATTGTTAACTAGGCGATGAGGCACCGCTGAAATCACAGCACCACCGTCGCTCAGGCTTCCGTTAGAGGGAAGGCTTATAACATCAAAAATAGTCGGCACAGTCCCATCGGGGTCTGTACCTGCTAATGCTAGAGTTGTAGAAACCTGTTCTATAACGGCATAGGATAGCGCCGAAGCGATTGGGGCATCATTAACAGGTTCGATAGCAATCGCGACTAATGCATCACTTAAACCATCTAACAATCCGTCATTTACATTAAATGTAAAGTAATCGTTTAAGGCTTGGTCAGAATTGCTTTGATATACCAGGCTATTTTCAATCACATGAGGCACGGCACTAATGACTAGGTTACCATCAACTAGCTGCCCAATTCCCGGCAAACTTGTAACCTTAAAAATGGTAGGAGAAGCGCCATCTGAATCGGTTCCAGAAAGCTGAATTATTGCTGGCACTTGTTCGGTAACATTTATAGAGAGCGCTACAGCCACTGGCGCTTCATTTTGTACAGGGATCGAAATGCTTATTAATGCCGGCTCTAAACTATCCAACTCACCATCGTTTACCATAAAGCTAAAGCTGTCATTGGTAGCACTATTTGCACCGCTAACATAGACCAAGTCACCGTTCACTTGATGGGGTAATAGTGTGACAACGTTACCGCTATCAAATAACTGGCCATCAGTTGGCAAACTGGTCAATCGGTAAATAAGACTCACGATTCCATCGGGATCTGTTCCAATTAACGCCACTGGGGCAGATTCTTGAGAGGAAACAGTATAAGACGCAGGCACTGCTACAGGCGCATCATTCACACTAGTAATACTTATATTAACTAAACCTATATTGTCACTATTCAGCTCACCATCATTTGCTTGAAAAGTTAAACTGTCAGCTGTTGCTGAATCTGAAAAGCTTTTATAGAACAAAGAACCACTGACAGTAAAAGGAACACTGTTGATTATATTACCGTTGTAAGTGAGCTCTCCATAACTAGGTAGAGTAACAATGTTAAATAATTCAGGTGGCAATCCATCTGCATCAGTGCCTGAAAAATTGAATTCAACAGATTCCTGCTCTATGGCCAACACAGTAGACGTTTCGGCCACAGGTGCATCATTAACATCGATGACATCAATCGTTACTTGGGCAGATTCACTGCTATCTAAAGCACCATCATTGGCTAGAAAAGAAAAAGTATCCGGAGCGGCAATGTCCGAAGTGCTTTGATATCTCAGCGCTCCAACTACAGTATAGGGCGTGGATGTTATCGTCACACCACCATCAGTGAGAGCGCCTTCATTGGGTAAACTAACAATTTTAAAAATGGTAGGCGCTGCTCCATCAGGATCGGTTCCAGATAGCGATATAAAAGTCTGGATTTGTTCAGTCACCGTAATCGCTTGGGAAATAGCAATTGGCGCGTCATTAACCCCACTAATTGAAAGATTCACTAGTCCGATGTTGGAGCTGATTAATGTGCCGTCACTAACATTGAAAGTGAAAGTATCTGCCAAAGCAGAATCTGACATACTCTGATAACTAAGTTGCCCCTCTAATCTGTATGGAGTGACTGAAATGGTCATGCCACCATCGAATAAATCACCATTGATTGGCAGAGTTAAAATATTAAATATATCAGGTGTTGTGTCATCTGGATCAGTGCCAAAGAGCTGGACATTAGACAATATCTGCTCTGGAACTACGATACTTTGTGAGATTGAACTGGGTGCATCATTAACAGGGATTATTGTAATATTTACTTGCCCAGGAATTTCACTATTTAGCTGGCCATCAAAAGAAAAGAATGTGAAAAAGTCATCTGCAGCAGAATCAGATGAACTCGTGTAAGTCAGCTCACCATCAACAAGAAAAGGGGATGATGTTATTATTACGTCGTTATTCTTAAGCACGCCATTTTCAGGAAGAGAAGCTATTTTAAATACTAGAGATTGTCCCTCATCGGGGTCAGATCCATTAAAATTAACAGTAGCAGAAATCTGTTCAGTGACGGTTATAACTTGTGATTCAGCAGTTGGAGCATCATTTACCTCATCTATTATGATAGAAACTGTTGCGGCCTCAACACTATCTAACTCCCCATCATTTACTTTAAACGTAAAGCTATCAAGCGTATCGAAATCAGAGGAGCTCTCATAAGTTAATCTGCCAGTAATCATATGAGGGACGGAAACAATCGCAGAACCATCATCGGAGAGAACCCCTTTGGTAGGTAAGCTAATAATTTTAAATTGTTCCGGCGTCGTTCCATCCGGATCAGAACCGGTAAGACTAATAATAGAGCTTACCTGCTCTCGAACAGTGACAGTCATTGGGTTTGCCACAGGAGCATCGTTAATGGTTATTATATCAATCGAAACAAACCCTGCTTCAACACTATCTAGCTCGCCGTCATTGACTTTGAAACTGAAACTATCCTCAGAGGCACTATCTGATTCGTTGTTGTAATTAAGAGTACCCACTAATAAATGGGGTGTAGAGCTAATAACACCTGAATCGTCAGATAAGGCGCCGAAATTGGGCAAAGAAAAGATTTTAAAAATAGTTGGTAATGGGCCATCAACATCACTACCAGACAACTCTATTACAGTCTCTAACTGTTCGGTTGCCGAAACAGAAATGGTATTTGCAGTTGGAGCATCATTTACACTAATAATGTCTACAGTTACCGTTGCTATACTACTTTCTAGCTCACCGTCACTGGCGACAAAACCGAAACTATCAACAATCGCAACATCAGAGGTGCTAACGTAAACTAAATTCCCGAGTATTTGATGTGGAACTGACGTAATTGGTAAATCAGAATCGGTAAGTATTCCCTGTGTGGGCAAAGCTATAATTTTGAAAATAGAGAGAACAGTTGCATCGGGATCAATGCCATCCAGAGTGACTCCAACCTCGACCTGTTCTGTAGCGGTCAAAACCTGCCAAGCGGCGGTGGGGGCATCGTTAACGCCGGTAATTGAAATATTAACCGAAGCAGAAGAAAGCCCCTCTAGCTCACCATCGCTAACGTTAAATGTAAAACTATCTTCAATCGCCGAATCAGAGGTGCTTTGATAAACCAAACTACCACTAAGCATATACGGCGATGTTTCGATCGGAACACCATCATCTGTCAATAACCCATAAGTCGGCAAGCCAGTAATGATAAATAAAATAGGTGTCTCGGCATCATCTTCATCCGTTCCTTCAAGCAGAATCGATATTGGAGTTTGCTCGATGGCAGTCACTACTTGAGACCGAGGTAAAGGGGCTTCATTTACCGGTAGTATGGTGATTTCAATGGCTCTCTCAGCCCAGTTATTGTCTTCATCGCCAACTATTATCGTAACCTCATAGACATTATCTCCATTAGCATCTAATGGTGCTTCAAAATCTTGAGGGTTCAAAATTAAAACATTATCAACATCAGAGATGGTAAAAGCCTCAGCATCACTACCCCCTAAACGATACGTCAATGCTCCAATAGGTGATCCAGACACCAAAATCGGTGTCGAATAAAGTGTATTTTCATTAACTACCGCATTAATGAGAGACAAGGAAAGCGAATTTATATTGTAAGTATCTTTAAAACTAATCCGGTTATGCCACTGCAACTTTGATTCTGATATCACGCTGGCTGAAACACCCACAGACAACTTCCGCGTATTTTCGATGTTAGAAGATCCAATGTCATAAACGGCACCAGCCACGGGTAACACCGAAATAACTTGCCTAGAATCAGGCATCCCAGACAACTCAATACCTAGTAAATAGCTATTCTCATGTCGGCTCACAGAAGATGGAGTTTCATTAATAACGGCGTCACCACTGCTGATTGACAACACAAAATCATTTACACTCAGCTCATCCCCATTAAATTGAGTAACATTCTCGGAAAAAGTAGCCGTCAAATAAGCGGGTATATCAGAATCATTAGAAGAAAGGGTTGTACGAATAATGTTCGGTGCGCAGTCCAATCCAGCATCTTCAACGCCTGGATCAGATGCCTGACAAAAAGATGCGTTGCCCCCATAAAACCCAGTTTTATACAGCGACAATCCTCGACTAAGTAAAGCAGGCTCCCAGTTACCGAGCAAGTTGTCATAATTTACCACCGAAATGCGAGAATCTCGAAACATGAAAATTGTATTGAGAACAGCACCTAAATCCCAATCACTTAGATCCTGATTAAAAGCCATGGCCCTATCAAACATACTAAACATACTAGTATTATTAGACATATCCCATGATGTGTAATCACCATTTAATCCGGGCGTAAAATCACCATCATTATTTGCATCAACGTTAATCGAGCCAATATCTTGATTAAACCGATCAGTACTGAAAAACATCAGCGACGTAGTCGTTACATTTCTTGTGTCCCATGAACCAATATTTTGATTAAAGACTTTGGCTCCGTGAAACATATATTCCATATTAGTTATGTTCGATGTGTCCCAGCCTCCAAGAGGCTGATTGAACGAAACGGCTCTATAGAACATGTAGGCAGTTGTAGTGACCTGAGAAATATCCCAACTATTTATATTGCCGTTATAAAGGCTGGCTCCTTGAAATGTTCGCGCTAAATTAGTCACAGTACTCGGCAAATAGGCGGGCACTGACTGTAGATTAATATGATTTCGAAACGCGCCCTCCATGCTTTTTATCGTAGGACTATCATCATAAGTGTTCCATTGAGTAACACTATCTATAGCTCGCACATTTTGTGGGCTCACAGGTTCGATGTCTTGCCAGCCAAACCCTTCAAAATAACCGCTAATAAAAATAGTATAGGATGCAGATCCACCCCCGTAAGTATGGCTTACAATTTCAGTTTGATTAACTGTGGAGGTGGTCCCATCCCCCCAATTTATGATGACATCTTGCACCTCGGAAAAAAAACGAAGATCAACCGTCATAGAATCATCGGTGGGGGACGGAGAAACATTTATTACCAATTCTTGGTCTGCTAAAACTTTTGATGACACCAACATAACTATTATCAGAGCACAAATACTGAAAAAATTTGACCATCGACGCATCAGAGCAGCCTTATAAAAGAAAACAAAGGAAAAGAGACTAAAAGAAAGATCATTGAAGGTACATTTAACTTGATATTGAAGCAAAATATCGACACCATAAAAGTCAAAACTAACCCCCCTGTCAAACCAAGTGTTTATTATTGAATGAAAAAAATTAAATTTTTGACCTGTTCCAATAGTGAAACATTTAAACTAGCATCTTACTGTGAGCAAGGTAACAAATTATGTAGAAATGTATAAATTTATCAACTTCTTTAATCAGAAAAGAAACACTAAGCAACCAATAGTCCAAGGTTATACAAACTTTTTTTACTAACGTTATATTAACCTGATATGAATGGTAAATAACATAGATAAGACCATAAAAATGATGACAACAAAGATCTCACAAAGCCTTATTTTAATTGGCATGCCCTGCTCAGGAAAAAGTACTATTGGGAAACTACTAGCTGAAAAAGTACAACTTGAGTTTGTAGATACTGATGAAAGAATCGAATCGTATGTTAACAAAAAGCTACAAGCCTTTTTGGACAGTGAAGGATACATGGCATTGAGAGCAGCTGAAGAAAAAGTGCTAGTTAACGAGACCTTCAACAATAAGGTAGTTGCCACTGGAGGTAGCGCAGTTTACTCCCACTGCGGGATGATGAATCTAAAATCGAACGCGCTGGTAGTATTTTTAGACTTGCCAGAACATCAACTGACAGAGCGCATGACCAACTTTAACCAGCGCGGCATCGCTAGAAAACCCAACCAAAGTTTTTCTAGTCTATTTAAAGAGCGCAGAGAGCTCTACTTACGTTATATGGACATTCATATCGACTGCAGTGGGCTGAGCGTCGATCAGTTGTTAACGACACTCGTTGGAATCTGCAAAAAAGAACTCACCTAATTTTGCAAGGCCTCTTGTGTGGACGTCTCTACCCCTATTCTAAAACCGTACGTAACGAGTTACTCAAATAGCCTATGTTGTTGGAATTTACGCCTGCCAAATTAACCCGAGTTGAAGAAACGATATAAATACCAAATTCACTACGCAAACGCTCTAGCTGAGAAGTGCTAATACCCAGAAATGAAAACATACCCTTCTGCCGTTTGATATGGCTAAAATCCATACCTGTAGCATTATTCTCGAGACTATCGCAAAGTAGACTGCGCATGGAGGAAATACGCAATCGCACTTCTTCAAGTTCAGCCTGCCACTGTTGATGTAAATGCTGATCACCCAGCACCATGGACACGAGCAAGGCGCCATGAGCAGGCGGCATAGAGTATATCGATCTAGCTGTAGACATTGCCTGGCTAATAACAACTTCCGCACGCTCTGATGTGGCTGCAACAAACGTTATAGACCCTGTTCGCTCACGATATAAACCGAAATTTTTCGAACAAGACGAAGCAACAACCAACTCAGGTAGCCGATTTGCCATCATTCGCATACCATAGGCATCTTCATCAAGACCATCACCAAGACCTTGGTACGCTGTATCGATAAAGGGAATGAATCCTCTCTCTAGAGCCAGATCAGCGATATCATCCCATTGCTTGTTTGTCAGGTCTGCTCCAGTTGGATTGTGACAGCAACCATGCAAGAGCACCATGTCTCCTGCGGGGACCTTACGAAGCGTATCCATCATAGCTTGAATATTAATTTCACGCGTTGCCATATCGTAATAGGGATACTGTTTGATATCAAAACCAGCACTTCCAAGTAATGGAATATGATTTGGCCAGGTTGGCACGCCCACCCATAAGGCGGATTCAGGTCGAGCCTTTCGAACAACTTCGGCACCGACACGAAGTGCACCTGAACCACCGGGAGCTTGAATACTCTTGACCCTACCCGAAGCCAGAATAGGATGATCCTCACCAAACAATAAGCTCAACATACGCTGATTATAATCCGCATCTCCAGCCATACCTTGATAAGATTTTGTGGTTTCCAAAGTCATTAATCGCGACTCAGCCTCTTTTACAGAGGCCATAACGGGGGTACGACCCTGATCATCCTGATAAACACCCACACCCAAATCAATTTTCTCTGATCGGTTGTCAGCTTTAAATGCTGTCATCAACCCTAAGATTGGGTCAATGGCAACTGGTTTTAAATTCTCAAACATATTAACTATCCTAATGGCGTGTGTTTCAGCCCGAAGAGTCTACTACGATTAGATCGTTTTGTTTACCTAATATCTAAAAATTCTTCCACTCGACTATTAAAATCGTCAGGATTTTCAGCGTGCAGCCAATGACCAACGCCAGACATAATTTGAAGGTCATGATTAGGAAAAAGATTCTGCATAATTGGGCGATGCTTGGTTTGAATGTAAGCTGATATTTCACCTTTTAAAAATAAACTAGGTCCATGATATGAAGCACCCTCTGGAGCAGCAACCAGTGTGCTCGCGTAATACTCAAGAATCGACTCCATATTTAACCTTAAGCGATAAATTCCATTTTCAGCGCGGACAATGTTTTTCAGCAAAAACGCCCTTGTTTGTGCATCTATCACATACTGAGCAGCAATTTTATCCGCTTGACTGCGACTACTCAAAACAGCCTTAGACACTGCCTCTAAAGCATCTAACGCACTATCCTGCCTTGCTTTATAGGCTACAGGAGAAATGTCTGCAACAACAACCTTTGACACTCGATTGGCATAATTTAATGCCACCTGCATAGCGACCTTTCCACCCAAAGAATGGCCGACTAAAATGGCACTCTGCAGATTCAACGCATCCATTAATTCAATAATATCCTTGGCCATACAGGGGATATCCATAAAAGGATCATGAGGCGAGTCGCCATGATTTCTCAAATCAACACTCACAATTCGAAAACGGTTTGCCAAATGTCTAGCCAAACTGCCCAAATTAGACAGAGAGCCGAACATACCATGAATAAGAATAACCGTCGAACCAGTCCCCTGCTCACTATAATTCAAACGCATACGATTCACCTTTTAAACTGATTTTGATCTATTGCGATATTTAGCTTTATTTTTTAATCCTTTTGCGTAGAGTCTTGGTCGCATGAAGCGCCGAAGTGCCGGAAAAAGGTAGCTAAGGGTAACTAATTTGCCACTAGCTGGGGGCAAAGGTATTTCAACTTTTTCGCCACGCGCAATAGCCAAAACAGCCTCAGCAACATCATTGGCCGAACTCATTGGCTGAGAAAATACAATATCCTCGACATTATCAATTTCATCCATAATGAAGCCCGTGTCAACCGGCCCCGGAGAAACAATCCCGACATTAATATTTGACTCTTGCAATTCATCTGAAAATGCATAGGCAAAAGCCCGCAATCCGGCTTTGGTGGCCGAATAAGTGGCAGCACCCTGCAGCGGCGCCATACCAGCCAGCGAACCTATCATTACGATAGCACCACCACGGGAAAGACGAATAAAGGGCAGTACCGCCGATGAAAGAATTAACGGCGCACGTAAATTAATATCTACCATCGCCCCTATATCTCCAGAATTCACAGACGTCACATCACCGCGATTATGCAATCCAGCATTGTTAATCAAAATATCAATTTGGCCAAACTCGGCATTAGCTTTTTCTATCAGCTCCATACATTGATCTGTATTTCTTACATCCATCACGACAGTCAACACCTTGACCTCAGTAGACAGCTCTGCGGCCATTAAGTCCAACCCCGCTTGACCACGCGCCGCCAAAACCAAATTAGACCCAGCCGCCGCAAACGCACGAGCACAGGCAGCGCCCACACCGGCAGAAGCACCAGTGACAATAACCGTTTTTCCTTCAAAATATGAGTTCATAATAATCCTTTAATGTAATTGAAACCGGAAAATAATAAGTTTATTTAGTTTAAAAATATGTCCCTATCGTTTTTTTAACGGAAGTTCGCCATCACAAAATTATGTCTTCAAGAGCTAACTTCAAATCAGGAAACATAAATACAAAGCCACTCTGAGTCGCTTTTTCTGGTAACACCTGCTGCCCCTGAAGCAATAGCTCCTCTCCCATCTCACCGAACAATAATTTTGTCAACCACTTCGGCATTGGCAGCACTGCCGGACGGCGCAGCACCCTGGCTAGTATCTTTACAAATTGATAATTTCTCAGAGGATTTGGTGCCGTCGCATTTATAGGACCAGACAATTTCTGAGTTTCAATACAATGCATTAAAAGTGCCACCATATCTTGCACATGAATCCAAGACATATACTGCTGCCCACTACCAATAACACCGCCCAAGCCAAGCTTAAATGGAGGCAGCATTTCAGCAAGTGCCCCATGATCTCCCAAAACGATGCCCGTACGAATCAAACAGACTCTAGTGCCAAGCTTTTCAAACCGGCGCGCACTAGCCTCCCAATGTGCGCATAATTGATGGGAAAATCCATCCAAATAATCGGACGACTCGGTCATGGGCTCTGAGCCAGGCCCGTAGTAACCAATAGCTGAACCACTTATAAGGGTCTCAGGTGCCGAGTCTCTTAGCGCAAAAAAGTTGAAAAGCCTTTCAGTAAAATCACCTCGACTGGTATAAAAGAGTTGCTTACGTTTTTCTGACCATCGCTTTTTAGCAAGAGGCTCCCCCGCCAAATTAACGATCACATCAATATTCGTACTGGCGGGCAGCTCATCCAGGTCTGATAAAACCTGAACAGCATTTGGTAAAATCTGTTTAGCGGCAGGCACATCGCGACTAATAACAATAACCCCAAAACCTGAACAAACTGCTTGTGCACAAAAGTGACGGCCAATAAAGCCACTGCCACCGGTAACTAGAATGGTTCTCACATAATACTCCAGGATTTAATACAGCATTTGAATTAAATGCTTCATAATACCGCATATTACCATCAATAATTACTTTACCCGAGCGATTCAGAATTGTTAAAATCATGACCCTTGTTTATGTTTACCCGTCAAATTTATAAACCATCCAGGCACCTTATATGAGTCTTGCAAATAAAGTATTAGCTGAAAACAATGACCTTCCTATTCGCACCAATCTGCCCGTTCACAGTGGAAAAGTTCGTTCGGTTTATTGGCTCACGGAGGAAGACAGTCGGCGTCTAATTGCGGACCGCAATTATAATGTCGCCCCAGGAGCCCCTTTGGCAATTATGGTGATAAGCGACCGTATTTCAGCATTTGAATGCATCTGGCGCGGCGAGGGTGGTATGCGTGGTGTACCAGGTAAAGGAGCCGCTTTAAATGCTATATCCAATCATTGGTTTAACTTATTTCGTGAGCAAGGGCTTGCTGATAGTCACATCCTAGATGTTCCGCACCCTCTGGTTTGGATTGTGCAAAAGGCCAAACCAGTTATGATCGAAGCGATTTGTCGGCAGTATATTACCGGCTCTATGTGGCGGGCATATGAAAAAGGAGAGCGCGACTTTTGCGGCATTCAATTGGAGGACCATTTAGAGCGTGATCAAAAACTATCTAAGCTGCTCATAACTCCGTCAACTAAGGGAATTCTGGAGGGTATTCCCGGTGTTCCTGAGGTAGACGATGTGAATATTTCACGAGACGATATTGAAAATAATGCCGAAGCTTTTAAATTTAAGCGCCAAAGCGACATCGCGGTCTACGAAGAGTTACTCGAGGAAGGATTCAATGTTATCAGCGATGAGTTGGCTAAGTTAGACCAAATTTTTGTCGATACTAAGTTTGAGTTTGGCTATGTAACTGACCGCGAAGGTAACGAAAAACTGATTTATATGGATGAAGTGGGGACACCAGACTCATCCAGAATTTGGGATGGCGCCAATTACAGAGATGGAAACATTGTAGAGAATTCCAAAGAAGGTTTTCGCCAACTGTTGTTAGCACATTTCCCTGATGCCGACATTTTATTAAATAAAAATAGAATGGAGGAACGGTATGCCCTCGCCAGAGACAATGAGCTACCTGAAAAAGTCATGATGCAGGTTTCAGACACCTATGTTAGCCTTGCTGAAAAGATAACGGGCCAGCCGTTGATATTATCAGACAATCCGAAGTCCGAAATTTTAACCATACTCAAAGAAAATTACGGCCTTATCGACTAGGGTATTAACTAAGTACTAAACACAACGCTAGAAACGAGGGCCTACGGCTAGTTTTATGACTGAAGAAAAAAGCATTAATATTGATTCGCGAAAATTATTTAATCTTGGGGTTAACTTACTTGTGGCAGGGTTTGTTCGACAAAAACCTGAGGATACAAAAAAGTTATTTAAAGAATTAAAACAGGGAAATATCGTGCAGTCTGGACAGCTAACCTCTGAACAAAACAATATGGTTATTCCGGTAAAACTGCAGTTAGATCGAAGCGAATATAAAGGGCAATTCAACTTCCCTAATTTTGAAATTGCAGTAAAAACTATGTTGCAAAAATTTGAGACTGAAGTGCGCAAAGACAAAGATTTAAAGGATTTACATACCCTTACTAATGATAAGACTGGCGGACTGTTATTTAATTTACCCACGGGTATTAAAATCGGCAATGAAATAAATGTGCTGATGATGGCTGTGGAGCCAATGGAGGAGTGTCTGGTAGTAAAATTACTGTTTATGGATCCCGCTCAATTTGAGGCATGATCGTTGAATAAACCGTAACACTAGACTTAATACCTCATGGAGAGACCACATACCCTTTATGCACGTCCCGCGTCAGATGAGCGGTTTTCCATGGGGATAAAAAAGTCTCTACAAGAGCAAACTAGCGTAAAATATTAGCTACTGTGTAGTCATCACAATAATGTTAACCTACCGGCTAAACGACAATGAATATCCACTTACAAGCCTTTAGTGCACGTTTCGCATTGGTCATGCCAAAAATTGGACATGAACAACTGCCCTCTCTCCTAATTGCTATGCTGAAGTCGTCAGTACCCTTTGATAATGCTGTTATTCTTTATTACCAAGGAGGTAACAAACCTATCGTTTACTACAATGACATGCCGCCTCTTGAACGAGAGAGCCAAATCCATGGTTTTATAGACGGCGCCTTTTTACTAGACCCTTTTTACCGATCGGCCATTGACCGAAGCGTTAGCGGACTTCATCGCCTGAGTGACCTTGCTCCAAAGGGCTTCAAAATGACCGAGTATTACCGTAGCTATTTCAAGTTCACAGAAATTAAAGATGAAATTGGCTATATCTTTCATATAGGTCATGATCAATTTATTAATATATCGCTGGGCAGATTAGGTGCGACTCAACGATTTAGTCGAACACATCTTGGTTTTTTACGTGACATTTCACCTATCATAGAAAGTGTCTGCAATTTGCACTGGAGCAATCAAGGGGAGCCTACACAAAGCAATGTAAATCAGTTACCAGGTCAGCTGGACAGCGCCCTGAAATATTTTGGTACCGCCTACCTCACTGATCGAGAAACCCAAGTCGTCCAGCTATTTTTACACGGCCACTCTACTAAGTCGATTGCCGAGCGACTTGGTATATCACCAGAAACCGTCAAACTGCATCGTAAAAACAGTTATGCAAAGCTAGACGTTTCATCTCAAGCGGAGCTGTTTTACCTGTTCATTGATTCCCTCGCCAGCCTGTCTAATTATGCCGGTGGAGATCCTCTCGTTGGATATCTTTAAGCTACTGACGTAAGGTCAGCAAATTTTAATTTTCCTATGGCTAGCCTAACTCAAATATCGCCTTGTTGTGTTCTAATCTACCCTTAATTTTATTCCCAGCAACAAATTTTCCACTCAAAATAGCTTCGGCTAATGGATTTTCCACGTACTGCTGTAGCACTCGCTTTAAAGGTCTTGCGCCGTATACAGGATCAAAGCTAATATCCAAAATATAATCGATTAAAGAATCATCTAGTGTTAGAAGTAAATCTTGAATGGCAAGGCGCTTCTGTAACAGAGCTAACTGAACGCTGGCGACACCAAGTAATTCTTTTTTACCTAAGGGATGAAATACAACTGCCTCATCCACTCGATTGATAAATTCAGGTCTAAAGTTTAGTGCGACGACATCCATCACGGCGGACTTCATTACCTGATAGTTTTCATCTCCTGATAATAACTGAATAACATCTGAGCCAAGATTTGAAGTCATTACTATAACGGTGTTTTTAAAGTCTACCGTTCGACCTTGCCCATCAGTGAGACGGCCATCATCTAATACTTGCAACAACAGATTAAAAACATCTCCGTGCGCCTTCTCAACTTCATCTAGCAGTAATACTGCATAAGGGCGTCGACGTACTGCCTCGGTCAAATAACCGCCCTCCTCATAACCTACATAACCAGGTGGCGCACCAATAAGCCGTGCCACCGAATGCTTTTCCATGAACTCTGACATATCAATGCGAATCATGGCATCCTCACTATCAAATAGGAATTCCGCTAAAGATTTACACAGCTCGGTTTTCCCCACCCCTGTGGGGCCCAAGAATAGAAATGAACCACTGGGTTTATTTGGGTCAGCCAAACCAGCACGGGCGCGCCTGACTGCATGCGCAACGGCTGTAACGGCTTCGTTTTGCCCCATAACTCGCTGATGAAGCGACGCTTCCATTTGCATGAGTTTGTCCCGCTCTCCCTGCAACATTCTTGCAACAGGAATACCAGTCCACTTAGCAACTACCTCAGCAATTTGCTCTTCAGTTACCTTGTTACGCAACAATTGCATTTCCATCGTCTGATGATCACTAGCACTGGCAATTTGTTTCTCAAGTTCCGGAATAATACTGTATTGAATTTCTGCCATTTTCTCTAAATTAGACGCTCTACGAGCAAAATCTAAATCTACTTTAGCCTGCTCAAGTTCGCTTTTGATATGCGTCGTACCAAGCATCGACGCTTTCTCGGCCATCCAAATTTGCTCAAGATCAGCATACTCCTTAGATAAACTATCAATATCTAACTGCAGCTTAGCCTGTCGCTTCTTAGCTGCGGGATCAGTATCTTTTTTCATCGCTTGTCGCTCTATTTTGAGCTGAATTAAGCGTCGCTCTAAACGATCCATGTGTTCAGGCTTGGAATCGATTTCCATGCGTATGCGACTACCCGCCTCATCAATCAAATCAATAGCCTTATCTGGTAGTTGACGATCTGTGATATAACGCTTTGACAGGGTGGTGGCGGCGATGATTGCACTGTCACTAATTTCAACCCCATGATGAACCTCATAGCGCTCCTTCAGCCCTCTTAATATAGCAATAGTGTCATCAATTCCAGGCTCATCAACCAGCACTTTTTGAAAGCGCCGCTCTAGGGCCGCATCTTTTTCAATATACTGTCGATATTCATCTAAAGTGGTCGCACCAACGCAATGCAAATCACCTCGTGCCAATGCAGGCTTAAGCATATTGCCAGCATCCATAGAACCTTCAGCTTTGCCGGCTCCTACCATGGTATGTAATTCATCAATGAACAATATAATTTGACCTTCAGCTTTTGCCAGATCATTTAACACAGCTTTTAATCGCTCCTCAAAATCACCACGAAATTTTGCTCCAGCCAGCAATGCCCCTAAATCAAGAGTCAAAACCCGCTTATGCTTTAATCCCTCTGGCACCTCGCCATTAATAATACGCTGGGCAAGACCCTCTACAATAGCTGTTTTACCAACACCAGGATCCCCTATCAACACTGGATTATTTTTAGTGCGTCTTTGTAATACTTGTATAGCTCGGCGGATTTCTTCATCTCGCCCAATGACTGGATCTAGTTTACCCAGTTCTGCCTGTCCAGTTAGGTCTAGAGTGTATTTATTCAAAACGTCACGCTGACCTTCATTATCTTGGCCTACAACCGAGTCTGAGCCTCGTACCTTTGCGATGGCAGAAGCTGCTTTTTCGAAATCACCAAAGCGCGCCATAACTTTACTCAGATCACCAGAATCGTATATTAATGCTTGTAAAAAAGTTTCAGTCGAGATGAATTGATCCTTGTTTTTTTGCGCCGTGCGATCTGCCAAGTTCATCAGACGATTTAACGTCTGACTCACCCGAACGTCCCCCGAGGGTATTTGTATTTTTGGCAATTTATCGAGCTCAAGATCTAGTGCATCTTGCAAGCCACGAATGTCAAATTCCGCTTGCGATAGAAGCGGTCTAACACTTCCGCCTTGCTGGTTAAGTAGTGCTAAAAGTAAGTGCACTGTTTCTATCACAGAATGATCATTACCAATAGCAATAGACTGGGCTTCAGCAAATCCTTGCTGAAGTTGATTTGTTAGTTTTTCAATCTGCATAAACCCGTCCCAAATTTGTTAACTCTGTGTAGGTTAAATTGGGGCACGATAGGAAATTTCAACAACAAAGCAACGATGTCGCTAGACAAGCGTTAAAAGACGAACTTATGGGAAAAATTCAACAGAACAGATCCAGAGTTTCACTTTTAGTAATACGCAAAACTCTGGATTGCATCGGACACCTATAATTGATTTAGCGCGGTGGTCATTTCTATGACCGCTTTTTTACCATCACCGTATACCATCACTGTATGATCCATTGCAAAAAGTGGATTTGGCAGTCCTGCAAACCCTGGACTGAGAGATCGTTTAATAACCACAACATTTTTCGCCTTGTCCACATTTAGGATTGGCATTCCATAAATAGGGCTGCCCTCTGATTCCCGGGCCATTGGGTTTGTTACGTCATTAGCACCGATAACGATCACTACATCGGTATCTTCAAAGGTAGGGTTAATTCGATCCATTTCAACTAATTTGTCATAGGGAACCTCTGCTTCAGCTAACAGAACATTCATGTGTCCCGGCATTCGGCCGGCTACCGGATGAATACCATACTCCACTTCAGCACCTTGACCTTCTAAAGCATCGGCTAATTCACGCACCGCATGCTGAGCTTGGGCCATTGCCATACCAAAACCAGGAATGATCACCACTCGTTTAGCTGTTTCCAGCATTAGAGCGACCTCGTCAGGCTGAGCACTTGTGACTTTTCCGTCATAAATTTCATCAGCATCAATCTCTTCACCACCTGCTGCCATTTTTCCAAACAATACATTAGAAAGAGATCGATTCATTGCTACGCACATTATCTGCGTCAAAATCAATCCTGATGTACCCACCAATGAGCCGGCAACAATTAAGACGGTGTTGCCGAGAATAAAACCAGCTAATGCAGCCGCTATACCGGAATAGGAATTTAATAGCGCGATCACAACCGGCATATCCGCCCCACCGATGGGCATAACCAAAAACAAACCCAATAATAAAGCAAGACCAAGGATAGCTAGCATGGCAGCTAAGTTACCTGGATTGTTGACCAAAATTACTAAGGAGACAACAGCACCCAAGAGGAGTAACCCGTTACCTAAAGGTCCTCCGGGCAGTCCATAGGCCTTTTTCATAAGCTCTTGCAATTTGGCGAAGGCTACCAGGCTACCGGTCAAAGTCACTGCTCCGATCAATACGGTTAAACCAATAGAAACAATCGCAATAGTACCCAATAAGCCATCACCAAAAGCATTAACTGAGACGGCCACCGGTTGAGCTATGTCGCTCAATGAACTGGGCACCAGCCCCACACGCGTAACAAATTCAGCCAAGGCAATGGTCAAAGAGGCTCCACCACCAAACCCGTTGAGGAGCGCGACCATTTGTGGCATCGACGTCATCTGTACTTTCAAGGCCATAATGCCACCCACCAAGGCCCCCACCGCAACACCGGCAATCACATAGCTAAAGTCAACATTATTAACCGTTAATAGTGTTACGGTTACTGCTAACAACATCCCAGTAGCAGAAAGAAAATTACCCCGAACAGCTGTTTTGGGCTTGGTTAGGCCTTTAATTCCCAGGATAAACAGGATAGCGGCAATTAGGTAAACAAAACTTACAAGATTCGGGCTCATTTCTATCGCCTCTTAAACATAGCTAACATACGATTGGTTACCAAGTAACCGCCCACTACATTAATTGTTGCTAACGTGACGGCAACAAAACCTAACCAGTTAACCAACGCAGGTGAGCTGTCGGTCCCAGCCGCCATTAACGCCCCCACCAGCGTAATACCTGACACAGCATTGGTCCCTGACATTAGTGGCGTATGCAAGGTTGGTGGCACCTTAGTTATCAGCTCCACTCCTAGAAATAGCGCAAGTACAAAAAGAGCAAGTAGTAGAATCAATATATCCATAAAAAGGTCTCTTGTTATTTGTTATTTGTTATTTGTTATTTGTTATTATCTGGAGCTGCAGCAGTGCCTAAGTCTTCTAACGCAGGCATTTGAAGAAGTTTGCGTAAGTGCGGATGCACAACAGATCCCTGATGAGAAACCACCGTACCAGCAACAATTTCGTCCTCAAAGTTGAGATTAATATCGCCTTTTTCATCAATAATTAGCGCCAACAGAGTCTCCATATTTTTGCCATACATTTGGCTTGCGTGATAGGCTAAGTCTGACGGCACGTTTTCAGGTCCTACAATGGTTACCTCATGAGCAGTGATGGTTTTTCCCTGTTCAGTAAGTTCACAATTACCTCCTCGCTCAGCAGCCAAGTCAACAATAACCGAGCCCGGCTTCATCGCGGCAACCATATCTTTAGTGACCAATATAGGAGATTTCGCCCCTGGAATTGCTGCTGTGGTGATAATCAGATCTTGTTCGGCAACCACGGCTGTCATTAGCTCCCGTTGACGACGCAAAAAGTCTTCACCTTGCTCTTTCGCGTAACCCCCGGCGCCTTCGGATTCTCCAGTGTCCAAATCTAATTCAACCGGTTTGGCCCCAACTGAAATTATTTGTTCCCTCGCCGCGGGCCTTACATCGTAGGCTTCAACTACGGCTCCTAGCCGCTTCGCGGTAGCACATGCTTGTAGGCCGGCCACACCAACACCCATAATTAAAACCCGAGCCGGCTGAAGGGTGCCAGCCGCAGTCATTAGCATAGGGAAAATTCTTGGGGCAGCCGAGGCACCCATTAGAACTGCTTTGTATCCAGCAAGTGTCGCCATGGACGACAGAACATCCATACTTTGGGCGCGACTAATTCTTGGCACTAATTCCAGAGCTATTGCAGTTACACCTGCAGTTGCCATTACACTAGCGGCTTCTGGCGATGCGAGTGGATCCATCATCCCAATGACGATCTGGCCCTGTTTTACTAAGGATAAATCTTGATCACTATTTACATTATTGGCGCCAAACGTTTGAACCTGTAAAATGATGTCAGCGGCGGCGAAGATGTCACTTCGTGCGTCTACAATGGTTGCTCCAGCGGCAGCATAATCTTCATCAGGGTAACCCGCCAGTTTACCTGCACCGCTTTGAAAAAAAACATCTACCTCTTTCTTTGCTAGTGCAAGAACATTGCTGGGGGACATGGCTACCCGACGCTCTCCGGGCTTAATTTCGGACGGAATACCGATAATCACTCAACTCTCCTTGAATATTATGAATCTGCATTTAAGATGTAAAAGGCTACCAGAGTTGCAAGCTTGATTACATTACCGGAGGTCTATAGCCAACATCACGGAAAGCAATAATTGCTAGCCTTGAGTATAAAGCTGAGATTATAACCCACCCAATCTAACTAACTCTTGCAATCGAGAAATCTGCCAAATCAAGCATTACGTGCTTGTATTTGCTTTCTGGCAGATGGACAAGCGCTTTTTTCGCAAGCTCCACCTCTCTCTTAGCTTGAGTATAGCTGTAAGATAACCCACCGCTCGCACTCACGATATCCAAAATGGTATTAAAATCTTCAGGTGTTTGCTTGGTCACCGCCTTGCAGATAATCTCTGACGCTTTATTGCCTCCGTTATCTCGAGCAAAAATCAAGGGCAGTGTCATTTTTCCTTCAGCAAGATCACTGCCTATGTTTTTACCGGTTTTATCCAATTCACCTTGATAATCTAGCACATCATCAGCTATCTGAAAGGCCATCCCCAAATGATTACCATAGGCCATCATTGCCTCTTGGTTTTGCCCTGCAAGGCATGCTCCAACTTGAGCAGCAGCTTCAAAAAGTCTTGCTGTTTTACGATAAATAACCTGCCTATAAATATCCTCGGTAATATCGCAATTACCAGCATTCGCCATTTGCTGAACTTCTCCTTCAGAAATCACATTTGTAGCATCGGCCATTACACCCATAATGGGCATATTTGCTACCTGTACAAGCATTTGAAAGGCCCGCGAGTATAAAAAATCACCCACCAAAACACTAGGTGCGTTGCCCCACTGAGCGTTCGCGGTCTCACGACCTCGGCGTAAAGTTGAGACATCAACTACATCATCATGAAGCAGAGTCGCTGTGTGAATAAACTCGACCACCGCAGCCATTTTCAAATGCTCATTCCCTGTGTAACCATTGGCTAAGGCGCTGAGCAATACAAGAACTGGGCGCAAACGTTTGCCACCAGCATCAACAATATAATGACCAATATTCTCAACCAATCCAATATCGGACTGCAACTGACTTACAACAAGAGCATTGACCGCGGCGAATTCTTTTTCCACCACTTTATGAAAAATTTGCATTGAGATTTTAGTTAGGTTGATTGGTTAAGTTGAATTGGTATTGTAAATGAACATTATCCAGAGTAACCATCAGTGTCAACAATTAACCCAATAAAAAACTATTTATCACATATCGATTACTAATATTTGCACAACCCCGCTCTTAATAGTTGCCGCTGCGGGTATAAGTGTTTAGGATGCAACGTTTTATAATACAATAGGTTAATATGAGCTTTCAGAAAAAATCAGAGTATTCAACAGAAGATCTTTTAGGCGCCTCGCGGGGTGAGTTATTTGGCATGAACAATGCGAAATTACCCGCACCAAATATGCTGATGATTGATCGTATTATCAACATCAATAGCAACGGGGGAAGTAATGGCCTGGGCCAGATAA
>OBMK010000188.1_pt1 | contig 60465 bp, 54 predicted proteins | sample 1539081 | NCBI WGS metagenome assembly OBMK01 (sample SAMEA3355528, study PRJEB22509) | marine metagenome | biome: marine; feature: river plume; material: water | place: USA | collected 2010-08-07 | depth 0.5 m | reverse complement strand
GTAAAAAATAAGTGGGTTTAGATAATCAATCTCGAATTTTCCCGACTCCCGAGGATCTTGTCTATCGAAAATAATATTTTCGAATAATCCAAACGTGATGTTTTTGCTCAGATTAATGCTTAAATGATGTAGTGCAGAAAATTTACGTAGAGTAACAGAATCTGCTATAAATCCTTGATTATCTGTATGCATAGAGTACAGATTCATGTAGTTGATTTTCCATACTTTGGTATTTATCTTTAAAAAAGTGTTGGGTGCGGCTTGGTCAGCGAGAATCAGTGATCTATAACCATTGCCAATAAAGTTCTTATCATGACCAAATTGAACGGTTATTTCTTGGATGGGGGATGCCGTTACATGACCCGCAACATTAAAAAAATCTTTGGATCCTTTCTTATATTCTTTTGCTTGAGTAGCGCCAGTTACGGTGCCATTATTTTCGTATTTTTCAGACAAAAAAGAAGGGAATCGAGTCTGATTTTCGAGCGCATAGCTATAAAACCCCACTTTATTTCCGATGTTACCAAAGAGTTCAACTCCGCGGCTATTGCGGTAGGTAGTTGAACTATCATACTTGTCTTTTCCGCCAGCAAATCCAAGTAAAGGATTCATTACCAGTTTAAATCGATCTTCATTTACATAAAATAAGGCGCGCTGATTAGGGTAAAAGTAGCGCAAAATAGATTTTTGACTAAACTGTTCGGAGTTGTTTGCAAAGATGATGTTGTCTAGCAACAGATAATTTTGGTTAAAGGAATCAACCTTTTTATGAACGCTAAGCTTAGACGCAAATGCTGCCACGTAGTCTCTTCGATACGGTTTTATCCCCGTAAAAAAATCAGTAGTCATGCTATCACTCAAGATTTCATATCTATCGGTTAGATGGTAATTAAAAAAACCGGATGTAAGCGGACTTTGCGCACGAGATAAAGAAGGTAGAAGCAACAGCAGAGCAGGCAGTATGTGTTTCATTTGATGTTGCAAATGTAGCATGACAAAGCTAACATTAGAATGATTTGAGATTTTTGAGGTAGTCAAGGTAACGCTCAGAGATTTATAGCCTACGTCCAGATTATTTAATGCTCAATGGTGCTTTAGGTAGGTAAGTGTGAAATTACATTAGCGTCAAGTTAGAAGTTCTTCTCTTCAGACTATGAAACAGATTACCGATTTTATTGACTATGAAAACCTTACCTTAATCAGGTGAGTTAATTAAAAAACCGCGAAAGCGGTTTTTTTGTTATATTTAAATTATTTTCGTTTTTTGAAGGACATAGAAATATCTCCTAGTAAAAACAGACTATGAAAGTTAAACACTCCAAGAATATAAAAATTTTCTAGAATTCCTTTTAATACACGTACAGGTTTAAGAGTATTTATATCCATGGTCCCGAACTACGGATTAAATGCTGATAAAAAGGGAAAAGTTTTAATTGATTAATGAAAATGAATAAGATAAAGGCCATTCATATAGATGATGAGCAAGATAGCTTAGAGGTGATGAAACTACTATTGGACAGATATTGTCCCAATGTAGATTTAGTGGCATCGGCTGATACGGTGGATAAGGGGATTGAACTTGTAAAAATACATCATCCTCATCTTGTTTTTTTAGATGTTGAAATGCCAGGTAAAAATGGATTTGAATTGCTAGAAGCAATACCAACAGTAAATTTTCACACTATAATGGTTACGGGATATTCTAATTACGCCCTACAGGCCATAAAATATTCAGCTATTGAATTTTTATTGAAACCAATAGACTCCGAAGAGTTAATAAATGCAATTAATAAGTTGGATCCTAAAAATTTACTGGAGGACCCCAGATTAGCAAATTTCTCTGGGCTTGTTCAAAAATACGCAACCGACTATTCTTCTTTGATTATAGCATCATCATCTGGCTATAAAAAAATATTATTAGAAGACATTAGCCATATTATTTCTGAAACAGGAAATTATACTATTTTTTATATGCTAAATGGTCAAAAAGAGGTAGTAACCAAGCCACTTAGTTATTTTGAAGATTTATTGCCCTCGCCTCAATTCTGCAGAATACATCGTTCACATATGGTTAATATGGCTAGAGTGTTAGGTTATAATATTACTTCTGGTGTGGTGATTTTGCCAAACGGGATTGAGCTAATAGTATCCTCCCGAAAACGAGGTGATTTCAGAAGAATATTAAACGTAAATTAGTAGTATAACTTAGAAATCCTTTGTTAAACACAAATGTGGTTTTTCTGATAATATCTTGCGGGTAATCTAGGTTCAATGTTCTACGTGAAATTGTACCTTCGCAACAGTGAGTACCCAAGCTAAAATACAAGAACTAACCGCAGCGCTCAAAGAGCATAATTACAACTACTACGTATTAGCCAATCCGAGCATATCTGACCGCGAGTTTGATATGAAGCTCAAAGAACTGGAAAAACTGGAAGCTGCGTTTCCTCAATTTGCAGATCCCAATAGCCCTACACAACAAGTAGGGGGTGATATCACCAAAAATTTTAATACTGTACCCCATAGTACGCGAATGCTAAGCTTGGGCAACACCTATAACAAAGAAGAATTACTTGATTTTGATACCCGAGTAGCTAAACTAATAGGTGGTATTGCCTATCAATATACGGCAGAGCTCAAGTTCGATGGTTTTGCTATTGCACTTCGCTATACCGACGGAAAACTAAGTCAAGCAATTACCCGTGGCGATGGCACACAAGGCGATGATGTAACCGCCAACGTGAAAACCATACGAAGTATTCCGCACCAGTTAAAAGGAAACTATCCGGCCCATCTGGAAGTGCGTGGCGAGATATTTATGCATAAAGCTGCCTTTCAAAGGTTAAATGAGGAACGTGCCAAAAATGGCGAAGAAATGTATAAAAACCCCCGCAATACCGCCGCAGGAACCATCAAGCAGCAAGACAGTGCCGAAGTGGCCAAGCGGCCGCTAGACGGATTTTTGTATCAGCTGGCAGAGCACGGCAAAGAAGAGCTAGACCACTGGGATGCCCTGCAGCGTATGCGTGAGTATGGGCTGCCCATAAACGATGCTACTCAATTGTGCAACAGCATAGAAGCGGTGTGGACGTTTATTGAGCATTGGGAAAGTGCACGTAAGAAACTCAGTTTTGAGATAGACGGGGTAGTTATAAAAGTGAATAGCCGTTTGCAACAGCAAGAAATGGGTTTTACCAGTAAGTTTCCCCGATGGGCGATGAGTTACAAGTTTGAAACTGAGCGTGCAGAAAGTAAACTACTCAGCATAAGCTATCAAGTAGGCAGAACAGGTGCGGTAACACCCGTAGCCAACCTAGAACCCATGCAGTTGCTGGGCACTACCGTAAAAAGAGCCAGTTTGCACAATGCAGATTTTATTGCGCAACTGGATGTGCGTGTAGGCGATACTGTTTTTGTAGAAAAGGGAGGCGAAATAATACCCAAAATAGTAGAAGTAGATACGAGCAATCGTAGTGATGAAAGTGTGCCAACCCATTTTGCAAGTGTATGCCCAGAATGTAGCACGGCATTGGTAAGAGAAGAAGGAGAAGCGGCGTACAGATGCCCTAACACGTTGGGCTGCCCACCACAAATAAAAGGTAGAATAGAGCATTTTATAGGCCGAAAGGCTATGGATGTAGATAGCTTAGGTGAGGGAAAAATAGATGTGCTTTATCAAGCGGGATTGGTACGCAGAGTAGCTGATTTATACCAGTTAGACAAAGAGCAAATCCTAGGATTAAGTAAGGCTATCGTAAATGAAGCAACGGGCGATGAGAGAATAATTAGCTTTCAAGAGAAGACCGTAGATAATATTTTAACAGGCATAGCCTTATCAAAAAGTCAACCGTTTGAAAAAGTGCTGTTTGGATTAGGAATACGCTTTGTAGGGGAAACGGTAGCCAAAAAATTAGCCTTTCATTTTAAAACAATGGACGCAGTGATGGCAGCGGATTTTGAAACCTTAAATGCTGTGAGCGAAATTGGCGGTGTAATAGCAAAAAGTGTAATAGACTATTTTATGATCACTGAAAATAGAGCAGAAATAGAATTGCTTAAAAATGCGGGACTGGTGTTTGAAGTGGTCGAAAAACAGCTGACTAGCAATGTGTTAAACGGAGCTAAAATTGTGGTGAGCGGTGTGTTTGCGCGTTTTAGTCGTGACGAACTAAAAAAGTGCATTGAAGACAATGGAGGAATAAATGTAAGTGCGATTTCTAAAGCAACGGATTTTGTGGTAGTAGGCGATAGCATGGGGCCTGCCAAAAAAGAAAAAGCAGAAAAACTGGGAGTGAAAATGATAAGCGAGGACGATTTTGCAGATATGATAAGCGAGTAGTGCAATAGAGAATACGATAGTCAAACCTTTTTTCACCCACAAAATAAAACAGAATTTAAAATAGCTACCTTTGTTCCATTGGCAAATTTTAGAGAAAAAATAGCACTCCGTATGCTTGTAAAATACAAGCAAATCACAAAGCCCGAAAGGCTGCAATCACTAGGCAATGCAAGAGAGATAGGAATTGTGTACGATGTAAAAAGCACCGAAATCCAGTCGTTAAATGCTATCGTTCACTACTTTGAGTCGTTGGGTAAAAATGTAATGTCTCTAGGCTTCTATAATGAGAAAGAGTTAAACAACTTAGTTTCAGATGCCAAAACCCTTTATTTTAACCAGAAGGATCTTAATTTTTGGAAGATTCCCAAACAAGAGCAGGTGTCCGTATTCACCAATAAAGAGTTTGATTTCTTGTTGAATTTAGACACCCTAGGCAGCATTTCCCTGCAAGCTATTTCTACGTTTTCGAAAGCGAGAACGCGCATGGGGAAGCACTTCGATCAGTATAATTTTGCACACGATTTTATGGTAAAAAGTGACGTAACCAGTACGGACGATCTTTTTGCCAGTATCCAAAAATACCTTAAATAATATGAACAAATTCAAAGGCTTGGGTGTAGCCATGATTACCCCTTTTCATGCGGACGGTTCGCCACAACGCATAGATTTTGAAAGTTTAGAAAGACTAACCAACCATCTTATAGACGGCGGTGTAAGCTACCTAGTGGTGATGGGAACAACGGGCGAAAACCCAACCATTAGTGGGGAAGAACAACAGCAAATACTTCAAAAAGTTAAGGAGGTAAATGCAGGCAGAAGACCCATTGTTTTTGGTATTGGGGGCAACAGCACCGAGGCTGTGGTATCGCGTCTTACTACCGAAAACCTAGATGGGGTAGATGGTATACTTAGCGTGAGCCCGTATTACAATAAACCAAGCCAAGAGGGTATTTATCAGCACTTTAAAGCCATAAATGACGCGACCCCTCTGCCGGTAATTATGTATAATGTGCCTGGCAGAACAGGTTCTTTGATAAGCGCAGAAACCACTTTACGTATAGCACAACTGCCTAATATTGTTGCGACCAAAGAAGCAAGTGGGAGTTTTGACGTATGCATGGATGTGCTGAAAGATGCACCTGAAAATTTTGGGGTGATAAGCGGCGACGACAATTATACCCTAAGTTATATTGCGGCAGGCATGCAAGGAGTTATCTCCGTAATTGGAAATCTCTATCCGCGTGAGTTTAGCCAAATGGTAAACTATGCGTTAGATGGGGATTTTAAAAATGCTCGCCATCTTCATTATAGGCTACTGCCTATGATGAAAGCTATATTTATGGACGGTAACCCAGGAGGTGTGAAGTATGCTCTTGAAAAATTAGGTATCTGTGGTAATCATTTTAGACTTCCCGTTGTGCCAGTAAACGAGGCTACCCGAAAAGCGATAGATGCAGCTATGCTCTAAGGTAATTCTTAGTTTAGTAGAGTCCTATATCGTTGCAATCACCTTGAGCTCAATGGCAATAGGTGTAGGCAAGCAATTTATTTCTAGCGTGGTCCGGCATGGCTGATTATCTTTAAAATATTCAGCATACAAGCGATTGTACGTTTTGAAATCATCTTTCATATTCGTTAAAAAAACAGTCACATCTACGATGTTGGCCCAGCTGCTTCCGGAGTCTTCCAGAATATTTTTGATATTGTTGAACACGGATCGACATTGCTTTTCTATATCGTAACTCACGATATTCCCTTCGGCATCTAGCTCTACTCCGGGTATTATTTTGGTTCCGCGCTCGCGGGGCCCTACACCACTCAGAAATAAAAGGTTTCCTACTTTACGGGCATGTGGATATGCGCCTACTGGTTCGGGTGCTTTGCTGCTGTTTAAAATCTCGTTACTCACTGTTTATCTTCTATGCGTATTTCTACTTGTTCTGTTTTTTGTATGACCTTACTATTCGTTTTTGCGGCAGGGGTAGTCTGTTTTACAGGAGACTTAGTTGATTTGCTGCCTGTAACGGCGGTACTATTTTTAGTGGGTTTTTTGGTTTCTTTCTTTTTCTGTACGGTATACGGCGGTGGTAAGATAATCTTACGAGCAGGGATATAAGTTTTTATTTTAAAAAATCCTGCGGGGTTAGAAACCCCTGTCTTTTGAGCTGCAGCTACGATGCTGGTGTAATCAGGAGAAATAGCAACGGCATTTACTTTGTACCCGCTAAACTCTTGGGTACGAATTAACTTCCTTGTTTTTAAGTCATACAAATGCACCAAACCGTCAAGACCGCCGCTTACTAGATATGTTCCAAAAGGATCCATATCGATATCGGTAATTGCCCAGGTATGATCTTCAAACATAATTTCTTCTTTACCTGTGGCGATATTCCAAATGCGAATGGTTTTATCCTTAGAGCTAGATATTAAATAGCTGCGATCTACGGTAGTTATCAAGTCTGTAATATCATTGGTGTGACCAGTAAAGGTCTTTTTTACCTTGCCAAATATGTCGTATTGACTAATAACGGAGCTGCCTTCTGATGCCAAAAAAATACTCATTTGATCCATAGATATTGCGGCAGCTGTTACCCCCGCACTTGTATTTATGGGCGTAGCTTTGTCTTTGGCAAGATCGTAAGCCATAAATTTCCCACGTTTGTCCGCACTGTAAACAGATCTCATCCCTGGGCCATATAGCACTTTACTAATGGCGGCATTATTGATAGATAGTGTTGTATCTAAGTAGGCTACCTCAAAGTAATCGGAGTAAAATGCGTATTTCTTTAATTCTCCATCTTGACCACCCGCTATCATATAGGTGCCATCTCGACTGAACGCGATACTATTTACCGCACCCCTGTAATCCATGAGTACTTGTGCCACTTCTGAAGCAGAATCATTGCGCTGAATTACAATGGTTTCATCCCACCCCGCCGACACAATAAATTTAGCATCAGGGCTATACGTAATCGTTCGAATATCGTTGGTGTGATTATCGAAATATGAAATACTGTCTGTTTGAGCAATACTCCCTACAGACAGTAGGAGGAAGGCAATTATGGTGTATCTCATTATAACCGCTAAGGTACTTAATTTTTATAGAATAACCACTTTGCAAGTTCCTTATAGGTTGGTTTTTTACCGTACATGAGAATACCTGTTCGGTATATTTTACCCGCCATCCATGTAACACCTATGATTGAAAGTATTAGAATTAGCATAGATAATAGGACTTGCCATAGGTCTGGTTCAAATGGCATACGCACCATCATTACAATAGGGGAGGTGAGAGGAATCATACTCATCCAAGTAGCTAAAGTGCCATGCGGGTCGCCAGAAATAAGGGAAAATGAAATGGCAATAGAAAATACCAAAGGCATGGTAATGGGCAGCATAAATTGTTGTGTATCCGTTTCGTTATCTACGGCACTGCCAATGGCAGCAAATAATGCTCCGTAAAATAAGTAACCACCAACAAAATAAAAGAGGAAACTTAAAAATAGTTTGGCATACGGGAGGGATTGAAGTGCAGTAAGCAATTCTAAATCTTCCAATTTCATCCCAGATAAATCAGGATTTTGAGCTGCATTTTTTAACTCGTTAATATCCATGAAATTAATCCCTACAATGACTCCAATGATGGCCATTAGTATACCGCTTAGCACAATCCAAATGGTAAGTTGAGTGAGGCCTACGAGCGCAATACCAATAACTTTGCCCATCATAAGCTGAAACGGTTTTACCGTACTTACAATAAGTTCTACTATTCTGTTGGTCTTTTCTTCAATCACACCTTTCATTACCTGTACGCCATACAGAAAAATAAAGAAGTAAATCATCATGCTGAGGATCATACCAACTCCTGAATTAATCATAGCATTACTCGTTTTGGTATCGCCGTTTTCATCTACTTTTACTTGGCTTATTTCAACAGAACTTCTGAGGCTGTCTATAGCGCCTTGTTCTATGCCCATAGTACTGAGTTTTTGGTCTCTTATTACGGTGCCAAATGCGTCTTTTATGCTGGCATTGCTATTTACGCTTAGGCTACCCATACTTTTATAATTTAAGGTAAGGGGCTTATCGATAGTGTAGTTTTGGGCCACTGTAATTACGGCATCTATGCTATCGGCGTATATAAGATCCTCTATACTGTAGGATTTTTGAGGTATAAAACGAATATTGTCTGGCGACACTATGCGTTCACTAAATACCCCAGATGGATCTACTAAGACGATGTTTTGCTGCTCCACGCTTCCGCTTTGGCCTATGTTTACCCAGATGATAATACCATAAAATGACGCTATCAGCAACGGCGTGAGTAACGTCATGAGTATAAAACTCTTCTTTTTTACACGAGTGAGGTACTCTCTAGAAGTTACTATTCCTATGTTATTCATCGCTACTGTTATCGGTTAAGGTTAAAAATACATCTTGCATGCTCGGAATTACTTCTCGGTATTCGGTAATGTTAATACGAGGGTCATTAAAAAGTTGAATATCTGGTTTTCCCGTGTAACTGAACAATAAGGTGGCGTCAGTCTGACGTTGCGCTAGATTTTTCACCTCAATGTGTGCAATTTGCGTAGGATCAAGCTGGCCGGTGTACGTGAGTGAAAACGTGTTGTCTTTTAAGCTATTTCGTACATCCATAACACTACCTTGGGTTACCACTTTAGCCTTATTAAGCAATACGACGTTATCGCAAATGGCTTCCACATTTTCCATGCGATGGGTGCTAAGCATGATACTCGCTCCATTGGCTTTTAAATTCAGGATTTCATCTTTGATAAGTTGCGTGTTTTTAGGGTCAAATCCTGTAAAAGGTTCATCTAAAATAATAAAATCAGGATTATGCATGACCGTTACAATGAACTGAATTTTCTGTTGCATCCCTTTACTCAACTCTTCAATTTTTTTCTTTTTCCAAGTAGTAGCCTCAAATTTTTCTAGCCAATTATTAATGCGCTGGTGTGCATCGGTACGGTTCATTCCACGTAATCTGGCAAAGTACATGAGTTGGTCATAAACACTCATTTTTTTGTATAAACCGCGCTCTTCTGGTAAGTAGCCTATTTGCTTTATGTGTTCTTTGGTTAATAGCTGACCGTTAAAGAAAATTTCACCTTGGTCTGGCGCTGTTATTTGATTAATGATACGTATGAGCGATGTTTTCCCCGCCCCATTAGGGCCAAGTAAACCAAAAATCTTACCCTTGGGAACGTCAAAAGAAACGTTATTTAGGGCAGTATGGTTCGCATAAAACTTCGATACTTCCTTAACTTGAATTATTTCCATGAGCAAGCAAAAATAAGGTTAATAGTCTTGTGATTGGGCTAACTCGACAAAGGAATAGTGATATTGGAGGAAAGATGAACGATAAGAGTCTTTCGTTTGAAATGTCAAGAACAGAACGAAGCAATTTTTGTTTTATCTAAAACCATTAAGCACCTTTGCAAACAATGACAGAATCGCAATTAGATTTTAAAAAATTAATTTCTCAAGGGATACCCGATCAACTTCCTGAACTTACGCATGCCCCAGCAATGGCAAGTGCAAATCGAGCTCCTAAGCGCAAGGATATATTGAGCAAAGAAGAAAAGAAGTTAGCGATACGCAATGCCCTTCGGTACTTCCCGGCAGAATGGCACGCAGAATTAGCGGTAGAGTTTGCAAATGAGCTAATCAAATACGGCAGAATCTACATGTACAGATTTAAGCCTACCTATAAAATGTATGCTCGTTCTATCAATGAGTATCCAGCACAATGTAAGCAAGCAGCGGGTATTATGTTAATGATTCAAAATAACTTAGATCCTGCCGTTGCACAACATCCATTTGAATTAATAACGTATGGGGGAAATGGTGCTGTGTTCCAGAATTGGGCACAATACCTATTGACCATGAAGTACTTAAGTGAGATGACGGAAGAACAAACACTGCACATGTATAGCGGTCATCCTATGGGACTTTTCCCAAGTAGCAAAGATGCTCCTAGGGTGGTGGTAACCAACGGAATGATGATTCCCAACTATTCTAAACCAGATGATTGGGAGAAATATAATGCACTTGGCGTTACTCAATATGGGCAAATGACTGCAGGAAGCTTTATGTATATCGGTCCTCAAGGTATCGTGCATGGCACTACCATTACAGTGATGAATGCTTTCCGCATGAAACTAAAAGAAGGAGAAACACCAGCTGGCAAAATATTCCTTACTGCGGGTCTGGGAGGAATGAGTGGCGCTCAACCTAAAGCAGGAAATATTGCAGGATGTATAACCATATGTGCAGAGGTAAACGCTGCCGCCGCACACAAAAGACATGCTCAAGGTTGGGTGGATGAGCTCATTAGTTCTATAGATGACTTGGTGGTCCGTATTTTAAAAGCGCAAGCGGCTAAAGAAGTGGTTTCAATAGCCTATGTGGGCAATGTGATAGATATATGGGAAACCTTTGCCGAAAAAGGAATTTATATACACCTAGGTAGTGATCAAACCTCACTGCATAATCCCTTTGCTGGAGGATATTACCCAGCAGGATTAAGCTATGAACAAAGCAATGAAATGATGGCCAATGAGCCAGAAAAGTTTAAAGACGAAGTGTACAAATCGCTCAGAAGACACGCTGCTGCGGTAGATCTTCACACCGCACAAGGCACCTATTTCTTTGATTACGGGAATGCATTTTTGTTAGAAAGTAGTAGGGCAGGTGCCGATATTATGGCTGAGAACGGGATTGATTTTAAATACCCAAGCTATGTTCAAGACATACTTGGACCCATGTGTTTTGATTATGGTTTTGGTCCGTTTAGATGGGTTTGCGCCAGTGGAAGCACAGAAGATTTAAGGAAGACAGATCAGATAGCGGCGAGGGTGTTACGGGAGATACAAGCTACCGCTCCTAAAGAAATTCAGCAGCAAATGGAGGATAATATTAAATGGATAGAAGAAGCTGAAAAAAACCAAATGGTGGTTGGGTCAAGAGCCAGAATTCTGTATGCAGATAGTGAAGGTAGAATTAAAATTGCCGAAGCATTTAATGCGGCTATCGCTAGTGGCGAACTATCCGAAGGAATAATCTTAGGTCGTGACCACCACGATGTAAGTGGTACAGATTCTCCGTACCGCGAAACGAGCAATATTTACGATGGGAGTAAGTTTACCGCTGATATGGCCATTCATAACGTGATAGGCGACAGTTTTAGAGGTGCAACTTGGGTTAGTATACACAACGGCGGTGGCGTTGGTTGGGGAGAAGTTATGAACGGTGGTTTTGGATTGTTTTTAGACGGTTCACCTGAAGCAGACGCTCGTCTCAAAAACATGTTGCTTTATGATGTAAATAATGGCATAGCCAGAAGAAGTTGGGCGAGAAATGAAAATGCTCAATTTGCTATAAAAAGAGAAATGGAGCGCAACGAAAAGCTGAAAATAACGCTTGCAAATAGCGTGGATGACGAATTGCTAGCGCACTTGTTTTAATGGTAAAAAGGCATTTTTTTAGAATACCCCGACTACACTAAAGGCTAGTTTCTTTTTATCTACTTTTCCGTTCAGATCAAAGGTCTCCAACAAGAGTACGTAATTACCAACGGGGATTTTTGTGCCGTTATTTAGTATTCCGTTCCAAGATAAAAGGCCAGCAGTGCCTAGTATTTCCATATTTACAGGTTGATGAATATACGTTCCCGCTAGGTCAAAAACGTAACCATTGGCCGTATATCCGTTTTTCTCATTTTTATAATTCAATGCCAGTATATCTTCATACCCGTCACCGTCAGGAGAAAAGGTTTTACTCACGAGTGTATAGGAATTATTTTGTTGAGAGAGGTCTAGAAATTGGGAATTTTGAAAACCGGGTGTTGCATAGCCAGAACTCGTACTTGCAGAGTGCCAATTCATAGGGTTGTAGCTTTTACCTGTATAATGGGTACGCTCCAAACTCACCCCATTAACATCACTTAGTAGCTCAAAATGTTGTGTTTCTGTATAAGGAACAGAATCTAAGATTATCCCGTTTTTGTCTAAAAGTAACACGATCCCGGCATCATTATTCATAGGTGGTAACGAGGCTACTTGCAGGATGTCTTGCGCAGGATACTGGAATTTTAACGTTGAGGTATCTGTAGTTAACGCCAGAAAATGATGTGGATGGATAATGTAATCCAGGTAGGTCATCGGCTTTTCATCCTTTCGCTCGTCTTTGTCGTATCTGGCAAGTATTAAGTCACTTAAGCGAAAGTATTTGTCGCTATTGTTGTAAAGTTCTATAAAATCAACGCCATCATCTTTTGGGTTGAAGAGAAGTTCGTTTACCAGGATTTCTCCTTCTTGGGCAGCCGTTGTGGTAATTAACGTCACTAACGCATTTTGCACCGTATTGCCTTTACAGTCTCCAAGCTCCTTGATTAAAAGATGGTATATTGTATTAAGCTCAAAAGGAGAAGCAAAAGTTAATGTCAGTGTTTTTTCTGTGGAATTAAGTGAAATGGTAATAGGATTCTCGGAGGTTTCAACTAGTTCAAAGTTAGCTAGGTCTTTAGCAAGGTTTTCCTTTAAATTTTCGGACAAGGTAATACGAAGCGCTTGCGTATTCAAAAAATTATGAGATTGTACTTGAGGTGGATCTTGATCGGGGTCTGCACCGAACAAGGAATTTTGTTGACCAGGAGTTCCTCCAAAAGCATGGTTACTGGCCGACCAATTATCGATTTCAGCACATGCTGTGGAGTACGATATCCGCTCTAAGGAATAACCTCCTAGTTTTTTGGTATCACTATGGTAATATGCTTCGGTATAGCTAACTGCATCGAGGAGTTCGCCTTGGCCATCGCGTATTTCCAAAATATCTCCTGTGTTGTTTAGCGCAGGAAATCCTATTAAACCGATGGTTTGACCATAACCCGAAAATAGTGTTTCATTTCCAGCTTTGGTAAGAATTAGAAAGGAATAGGGCATTAAAACTGTTTTAGGCAAAAGAGCAGGAGTCCCGCCATCGCTAAATGTACAATTCTCTAAATCCAAGGCTTGGGTAGTAGTATTATAAAGCTCAATATACTCTTGTTCCGGCAATCCAAAAGAAGGTATCGGGTCTGCAAAAATTTCGGTTATGAGAAGATCCCCGCTTTTAGGCTTTATGGCTCTTAAAACAGTGAAAGTAACAGTGGTGTCGCCGCTATTTCCTTTAATGTCTATTAGCTCTTGTATTTTGAGCATATAATTCCCATTAGCAATAGGCTCACTATACGACAGAAGCGCTACTTTACCGTTTAAATCTAACGTTACATTGTCAGGAGATCCGTATCCACTAGAGAGTGTGTACTTTGTCAATTCCGTATTCACTATTACGTCATCAAATGTGAGCTGTATCTGATCTTCAGCGCTTAAATCTACCTGCGTAACTTGTGCTACAAGAGTATCTTTAATCAATGGCCCAGCATAAATATCATCTAAAAAATGCTTTTGATGAAAACTTGCTGTACTTTGTTTCACCAGTATCCCAAAATATCCAGAGCTTGTTCGGTAGGTATTGGTAGAACCTTCATTTTGGAATAAAGTTCCTCCTTCATAATCTACCCATAGTTGCAGCCAAATATCTTCGCAAGTTACCCTAATTCGTATCTCCTTATTATTGGTTTTGCCGTCTTGACCATCCAGCAAAAGTTTTTGTATCCCATTGCGAAGTTCATAGATGCTAACCTCGTCTTTGGTATTGCCAATTCTAACAAAAAGTCCGTTTTGGGTCTTGGTTAAGTTCTGGGAATCAGAAGCTAGAAAGACATCCATGTAGTTTGCAGAAGAAGTGCTGAATTGTAGATTTACCCAAAAATCCCATTGGGCGTCTCCGGGAATTTGATTTGGAGTCGATAGGTAAAATACATCAGATACCACCTTGGAGTTTGATTGTAAAATCTGGTTTGCAACGGTAAATTTAGACGTGTCACCGCTCCAAATAGGGTTGGAAATAATATTCCCATCAGTAAAATCTTCGGTCAATTGTCCATAGCAGGATATAAGGAATACGAAATGTAAAATTAAAATAATAGGTCTCATCTTTTAGAGGTAATTCGAGTTTTCAATTCTTTGTAAATCCCCACAAAGGTGAGATGATTTAGCGGAAATTCAAGGAAAACATGAAGTACACTCAGAAAAAATAATGCGGCGAGTCCCAGTTTATAATCGTAGATATACAGCGCAATAGAAGCAACCCAAATGGATAAAGCCACCGTAAGCCGCGTTTTGGATACCTGGTGCCAGTTGATTATTTTGGTTTTACTAAACCAATTGAGATAATGATAAGTATATGCAAAGGCAATGAAAATCTGCATTTTAAGAGCTATGGTGGATAGCATTTTGCCGTTAGGGGTAGAGATAAGATAGGTGGTTTTTTTAGCCCAACCCATGAAAATGGCTATTTGTCCGCCCAGCTCGATAAACTTGCTTTGCAGCATGGTGTTTAGCCAATATTCGCTAAGCTCGTATTGACTGGGTTTAGGTCGCTGGTAGACAATTAAAAAAAGTATTCCTAAGAAGACAAAAAGCGACGCGTACCCTGAAGTATTTCGGGACTTAAGCGCGCCAAATAGAATAAAAGCTCCAGTAAAAACATAGACATGAATTACGGTGGGCAACATCATCCCGATTATCATGGTATAGGCATTTATACCATTTAAGAAATAAGCAGCAATAAGTCCTATGGCCATTAGTCCGTATCGGTAGCCTGTTTTTTTAACAAAGGTCATCATAACGGCGGTGTAAAATGCCAAGAAGATAAAACTTCGCTCATAGTGTAACATGAAGTCAGAAATGGGTTTAAACCAAGAGTTCAGAATTGCGTCATTCCATGTTTTGGTAATTTCATATTGGCCAAATTGTTTATACGCAAAACCAAACGTCATAAGGGCACAAAGTAAAATCAGAATCCAGGTGTCTTTCTTGTTGGTAACGAAATAGGCTCGATTGTCTAGCCAGCCTATTTCGGTTAGGTAGTGCAGTGGTCCCAGTATTGCATAGGAAAGTAAAAACACGTGAAAGGGTAGTTTCACTGCTAGGATAAATGACCCAATCATCAGTCCTATGTTGAGGTAGTCAAGTTGTTTTCCCTTCACTATCGACAAATCTAATCTATAATAATATGCTGTACATATATCTCATGTTATTTTTTTATGCGGTAATGGTACATTCGTCCCCATATTTTAAACTTAAAATCAAATCAAAATGAAAAAAGGAATTATTGTATTAGTCGTAATCGGATTAATCTTACTGTGGTTTGTCTCTAAATACAATGGCTTAGTTGGAGCTCAAGAAAGTATAGATAGCGTATGGGCTAAAGTAGAAACCCAATATCAACGTAGAGCTGACCTTATCCCAAATTTAGTTAGTACCGTAAAAGGATATGCTGATTTTGAGCAAGAAACGCTTACTAAAGTAGTAGAAGCTAGAGCAAAGGCGACGCAAACAACTATAGATCCTAGTAACATGACTTCAGCGCAATTACAGAATTTTCAAGGTGCACAAGGAGAATTGTCAGGAGCACTTTCTCGTCTTTTAGTAACCATCGAAAAATATCCAGATCTTAAAGCGAATCAAAATTTCTTGGAGCTGCAAGCAGAACTTGCAGGTACTGAAAATAGAATAGGTGTAGCACGTGACAACTTTAATAGTGAAGCCAAAAACTACAATACCACCATTAAAAAATTCCCGACAAATCTAATTGCGGGTTTATTTAATTTTGAAGCCAAGCCTTATTTTGAAGCAGATGCAGGTTCTAAAAATGCACCTAAAGTTGAGTTTTAATTGAATTTGATGGGTTTATTTAAGTGGGAACCACTCACTTCGTACGAAGAGCAAAAAGTACTGCAAGCTATTACTGATGCCGAGTTAGAAACATCTGGTGAGGTGAGGTTGCACATGGATAAGTGGTGTAAGACAGATCCGCTGTATAAAGCCAAAAATTTATTTGCTCACTTGGGCATGGATAAAACCAAAGAACGAAATGGTGTGCTCATCTATGTGGCGGTGAAAGAAAAAAAATTTGCTATAGTTGGGGATGAAGGAATAGATAGAGTGGTCCCAGAAGATTTTTGGGAAAGTACGAAAGAAATAATTAAATTGCATCTTGCTAAAGGAGAATTGGTTGCTGGTCTTGAAGCGGGAATTGCTGAAGTAGGGATACAGTTAAAACAATTTTTCCCGTACCAAAGTGACGATGAAAATGAATTGCCAAACGAAATAAGCTATGGGTAGAAAAACAGGATTAATCATTTTACTTATTAGTTTCGTAATTGCGGGAGCTAAGGAACCACCTAATGCACCAACAAATGCACGTTGGGTTAACGATTTTGCGAACGTATTAGAGTCTGATCAAGAGCTATTCTTGTTACAAAAACTCAAAGCCTATTATGATTCTACATCCACCGAAATAGTTATTGTGACAGAAAGTTCATTAGAAGGTGACGATGCATTTGATTATAGCTATCGCTTGGTAGAAAAGTGGAAAATTGGTCAAGCGGGGAAGGATAACGGAATACTCATATTTGCTGCCATTAACGACCGGAAAATATTTATACAAGTGGGTCGTGGAGCAGAGGGTGCTCTTCCTGATATGTATGCTAAACGAATAATTGAAAATATACTAAAACCTAATTTCAGAGAAAAGAACTACGGTAAAGGTTTTAATGAAGGCACAGATGCCATTATCCAGTATATGAATGGTGAGTTTGTAAATGACAATCCAAAAGGTGCAAAAAAAGGAATGCCTTTTTGGCTCATAATTGTCATTTTTATCATAGTTTACATGCTCTTCAATCGTGGGGGGAACAACGGTAAAACGTTCAATAAAAATAATAATCTCGGTAGCAACGCATTACCTTTTCTTTTACTAGCTAGTCTTGGAGGCGGCAGAGGTGGAAGTGGCGGTATGGGTGGAGGCGGTTTTGGAGGCGGTTTCGGCGGCGGAAGTTTTGGCGGTGGTGGTGCTGGCGGTAGTTGGTAAAAAAAATGGAAAATGTACTCTTTATAGATATAGAAACGGTTCCGCAAGCCAAGGACTATAGTGCGCTAAGTGATAGATGGAAAAAATTATGGAACCAAAAAGCGAGTCATTTAGCAAAGAACGATGAAACGCCAGAAGAACTCTATCCCAGAGCAGGTATTTATGCAGAATTCGGTAAAATAATATGCATTAGTGTGGGGTATTTAGTAAATACCGCGGATGTTCGCCAATTTAGAGTAAAGAGTTTTTATGGGGATAATGAGCTAGATATTTTAAAGGATTTTTGTGACTTACTTGCTCAAAATTACTTTAGTAAAACACACTTTTTGTGTGCGCACAATGGAAAGGAATTTGACTTTCCTTATTTGTGTCGCCGTATTTTAGCCAATGCGATAGAAATGCCAGAAGTGCTTGATTTAGCAGGTAAAAAACCATGGGATATTCAGCACCTGGATACCATGCAACTTTGGAAATTTGGTGATTTTAAAAGCTACACTTCACTAGATTTGTTAGCAGCAGTATTTGACCTACCTACACCTAAAGACGATCTAGACGGCAGTATGATAAACGATGCATACTACCAGCAAAATGATTTAGAAAGAATAAAAAAATACTGTGAAAAAGATGTCGTTACCTTGGCATCTATTTTTTTGAGAATGAATAGCGAGCCAGCCTTGGCAAAAACCGAAATAAGTGTAGTATGATAAAAGCAATTTTCCCGGTACATTGGAAAGAGTATGAGTTGATTGATTCTGGCAACGGAATGAAATTAGAACAGTTTGGACAACATGTGCTCAGTAGACCTGAACCGCAGGCCATTTGGAGCCCAAGAATGTCACAAGCAAATTGGGATAAAATAGCAACAGGAAGCTTTGCTCAACAGGGCAGTCACAAAGGGGAGTGGAAACTAAAAGGTAATGGTATCCCATGGTTTATTAAGTATGGATTGGCTCAAGATTCTATTAAGCTTAAACTTAACTTTACCCAGTTTAAACATATCGGCATTTTTCCGGAGCAAGCTGCTAACTGGGATTACATATACACGCAAAGTAAGGCGTTAGGGGCCAAAGCAAGTGTGTTGAACTTATTTGCTTACACAGGAGGGGCTTCGCTTGCAGCGAAGGCTGCCGGAGTAGATGTGGTGCATGTAGATTCCATAAAACAAGTTGTTAACTGGGCTAACGAAAATCAAGAGCTCAGCAAGCAAAATGGTATCAGATGGGTAGTTGAAGACGCGTTAAAATTTGTAAGCAGGGAAGTAAAGAGAGGTAAGAAATATCAAGGTATAATTTTAGATCCTCCAGCTTATGGTATTGGTACCAAAGGAGAAAGGTGGAAATTAGAAGAAAAACTGGGTATGCTATTGGAACAAGTAGCTCAATTATTAGATGATAAAGGCTTTTTAGTACTCAACGTCTATTCCTTGGGTTTGTCACCGTACATTATTCAAAATTTAATGACAGATTATTTCCCGAATAGAGAAGTAGATATCTCAGAGCTGTGCTTGCTTTCAAGAACCAAGCAGATTTTACCTTTGGGCATTGTAGCTAGAATATAAAAAAATAAGGGGACGTTTAGGCCCCCTTATTTAAACTAACTAACTACTAAAAATACCAATTAAAAAAAACTGGTAAGTATTTTGATTCAATAAAATAACATGTTATTGTGTCGAGTTTCCGCCTAAAGTACCACAAATGTAAGTTATTCAGCATAAGAATAGGGACGGTGTACCCGATAATAATAAAAATCACTCTTCGTATTGGTGCAAAACATTCCTAGATGTTATATTTGGCATCGTTAAATGAGAAATCTTATCATTACTTTTTTATTTCTTGCTAGTATAGGAACTACACAAGCCCAAACTCCCACTATAGCTGCGAGTGATTTAACGGTTGTGTCTAAGTATTGCTCCCAAACTACATTGTCTTGGACTAATGGAAACGGGAACGGGAGATTAGTAGTAGTGTCTAAAGGGTCTTCAATTGCGATAACTCCTTCTAACAACAGTTATTATTTAGCAAACGATAGTTTTGGTGTAGGCCATTCATTTTCTGCTACTGAGTTTGTAGTTTATAATGGCACCGGCACTTCAGTGGTAATAGACAATCTGGAAACCAACACTACTTACTACTTTGCTGTTTTTGAATATAATGGAGGAGGCAGTACATTTAGCTTTCGCACGTCTTCCTACCCGGAAATCAGTACAACCACAAAAAATTTAGCGGTCAGTTTTAGCATTGACGATCCTTACCAATGTCAAAGAGGCAATAACTCTAGCTTTACCAGTAATGTTACCCAAACAGATGCTTCAAATGCTGTAACCTATAGTTGGGACTTTGGAAATGGCGTAAAATCTACGATAGCTAATCCTACCTACTCCTATCCAACACATAAAATTTATAATGTAGGTCTTAAAGTGAGTTCTTATAGATGTAAAGCTGAGTATTTTAAACAAGATACAGTTGCCCCTATGCCCGTAGTTAGTTTTGAGCTATTTCAAGATTCTCTTTATAACTCAGCGATGCAATGTTTCACTCGTCCCGACGGGCGAAATAATCAATTTTGGTTTAAAAATAAATCTTCATTTGGTTCTCTAGTCGGAGCCACATGGGATTACACTTTTATCTCATGGCGCTTTGGAGATGGGATGTCAGATAATTCATGGAACTCTAGTCATTCTTATTCTACGCCAGGTACTTATAATGTTAAATTAGTGGCGATTGGCTCAAAAAATAATATTGAGTTTTGCTCGGATTCGTTTAATCTCGTGATGACTGTGCTGCCTAGTCCTTTAGATAGTTCATTACTTGAATACGATAGTGTAATGTGTGTAGACGGTAATATTTTTGATTTTAACTACAATTCAAGTAATCCGTTGTATAACTATACCTGGAATTTTGGGGATGGGGGAACAAGTAATTTGGCTAAAAATATACATTCATATGCATCTGTGGGGGAATATAAAATGTCACTTAGTATTACAGATGACATTGGTTGTACTGGAAGTTATTCGGACACTGTAAAAGTTATTCCTCAACCTGTAAATGTTATTAGCGGGCTTGCCGCTAGTTATTGCCAAGGTAAAACGGAGTATAATCTAACCGCCACGACTTTGGGAGGCCAGTGGCTGGGAGATGTAAATTCAATGTCCGGTAAGTTTACACCCTCTAAACTAGGGTTAAATACCATTAGTTATGCCGTAAATGAAAGTGGTTGCAGAGACACCGCGTTGGTTACTACTGTGGTGAATGAAATACCGATTTTTGAGATGGGAGCCGATACGGTTATTTGTTCTGGTACATCATTTACCAAAAGAATCTCTCCTAATGGAGCTAATGTTCTTTGGAATACAAATGCTACAGATTCCTTCTTGTCTATTAACAAGGTCGGGATTTATTGGGCGCAGATCAGCAAAGGAGCTTGCTCGTTTAAAGATAGTTTCACGGTACAAATGATTGGTGCACCTGTCGTAAAATTGGGTGGTGATAGCCTACTTTGCGGTGATGGAATGAAAAATATTAATGTAACTGCTCCAGAAGCTACCTATACTTGGAGTGATGGTTATGCAGGTGGTGGGGTCAGAAAAATAACAAAGTCAGGTTCTTATTCAGTGGTTGTAACTAATAAATGCGGTACAGCAACAGATGATGTTAATCTAACGTTCTTAGACTATGCGTGTCAAATATTTGTACCCGATGCGTTTAGCCCAAATGGAGACGGGCTTAATGATCTATTTAGAGCATCTGGCAATGTAGAAATAATTGGTTTGGAAGTATACAATGTTTGGGGTGGAAAATTGTACGAAGGTAAGGACGGGCTCTTTGCATGGGACGGTTATTACGAGAACGAATTAGCTCCAGTAGGGCACTACTATTTCTTTATTAGATATCTTAATCCCGAGAATGGTTTTGAGTACCCGCAATCGGTTAGTGGAGGACTCTATCTAACCAGATAAGTAAGAATTTACAGCAAAAATCGAATTCCGAATCTCAATGTCGGCATATAAACGCGGATCTGAGGGTCCAAGTTTGCATTACCTACCATAGGAATATTAAGTTTTAATCCTGCTATAATAAAGGTGCTGGGATCAAGCTGGTAGTTTAGGTCAGCATGTCCTATTGCATTAACAGAAAAATTAGAAGGATTAAATCCTGTGTTTTGAGAAATAACATGAATGTATTGTTGGTCAATGGCAAAACCTTCAGTTCTTATCTTAACGTCATTGCCGACGAGGTAATGTGCACCTAAACCTCCTCCAAGTTCGAAGAACGTACTATTAGGCAATCCTTGTATTTGAAGCTTTTTAGCGAATAATAATTGTAACCCAATATATTTTTGGCGGTAATGCAGATAGGCATTCTTTTGCGCTCCTTGACTTTGGTCCCTTATAGCTCTAAGCTCAGGATGTATAAAATCTAAGTACTGTAAATCTTCTTTAACTATTAAAAAATTAGTTTGGTAATAACCCGGTATAACGCTAAAAGACGCATAGCGATCTATCTGATTTTTTATTTCAATTCCAAAACTTGTGTTAAAGTCAGGCTTTTTAAGACGGGTAAATGAATCACTTAATGCTTCGGGTTGCGACCCTACAGTACCAATATTCATAGCAGGTTCAACTATTACGCCAATAGATAATTGTGCTCGTGTTGTTGCAAATAATAAGATTGTTAAACAGGTAAGGATAAGTTTCATGACTTGCGAAGTAAATAATAAAATCTTGAAGTAAGAACAATAGCAGAAAGTGTAAGCCCAATGCTTAAGCCAATCCAAATCCCATTTACACCTTGTAAAAAGGAATAGGTATTGGTAGAGTGAGATAGTGTGTAACCGATAGGCATAGCAATTATCCAATAGGCGATAAAAATGAGTAAACTTGGAATACTAACATCATTAATACCTCTAAGTAAGCCCACGGATAGTGCTTGTAGGCCGTCACCCAATTGAAAGATAGCAGCTAAAATAAGAAGTTGCGAACCCATTAGAATAACCTCAGGCTCTTGCGTAAATAATGAGGCGAGTTGATGATTAAAGATAAAAAAGAGTAAAGCGAAAAATAACATTACACCAATACCTAACTTATGTCCCATAATCCCATATTGTCTCATATTATGTCGATTGCCATTACCATATGCTTTTGCAGTGCAGATGCTACTTCCTGCAGATATGCCGCTTGCAATCATGTAGGTGAGTGAAGCAAGTGTGATAGCAAGATTATGTGCTGCCAGTTCTTTGGCGCCTATCCAGCCGGCCATAATAGCGGCTGCAGCAAACGCTGCTACCTCAAAAAAATACTGAAGGCCTGAGGGGAATCCCAGCCTAATAATTTGCTTGTAAAAATATATTCTGGAAGGACGCTTGAAGGAGTTTATGAAATCCGGATAACGAATAGGTGTTTGTTTAGATTTGAATAATAAATACGTCATTGCTATAGCCAAGAATATACGCGATATAATCGTGGCGTAACCTGCTCCGTTTAGTCCGTATGCCTGAAATCCCCAATTACCGTAAATGAGAAGCCAGTTAAAAAATATATTAATAAGTAATGCAATTAAGGTAATAACCATGCCCCCTTTGGTGTAGCCAAAACCATCACAAAGCTGTTTGGAAAACAAAAAGAATAACATGGGCGTGAGCGACCAGAGCAATAGTTTAAGATATGGAATAGACAATTGTGCAACCACGTCCGTCTGCTTAAACATACCAAAATTATAAATAATCCCAAGAATAACTAAAGAGGCCACTGCGGAAAGTGCTAAAGTCATTACGAAACAATCACGTGCGACGATGCTATAGGATGAGGTTTTGTTTTTTCCTTGGAGCATACTGATAATGGTAGAATAAGAAATGGTAACACCCAACGGGAATACAGCAACTAAGAAATAGATACTGTTGCTAATTCCTGCAGCAGCAAGTTCTTCATGCCCCAAGTAGCCAACCATTAAGCTGTCAAAAAAACCTGTTAAAACGATGCCAATCTGCCCGATAATGATAGGCCAGCTAAGTTTGAGTATGTCGCGTAGGTAGGTGTTCAAAAAGATTATTTTAGGTCTGCAAAAGAAATTTGTAAAATGCAGTAAACAACACAGAATTTTGGATATTTATCCGCAGGCTTTTGAAAGACTCATCTAAGTCATTAAAGATGTAGAAAAATGAATATTAAGCTACTTGAAAAAGTAGCCTAGGGGCTTCGGTATACATATTGGTATGTGCAAAAATAGCATTGGTGTTACATGCAAATGCAGCTTGTAGGCCGTCTGCTCGCTCTTCAATGCTGGCAAACCAAGTACTACTCGCGATAAGCTCATCCCAACAAGTGCGCACTTCAAACCCATGTTGGCCAGTAGCGTTTTTTATCTTTACATAGTTGGTCTGAAAGTGCATGTGTAATCGCAAGGTGTCCAGAAATTGGTGGCATTCTTTGAACGTACTAAATGATTTGCTGGTAAGTAATAAATTCACTCCTTGATCATAAAGCTCAAGGTGAAAAGTGGAGCCGCGCTCCTCGATAGTGTAAATAGGTCTTTTCATTTTATACTTAAATTAAAGTGTGTTAATACAGGCTTTGGCAACAACAATAAAGATACTATTATTATCATTAATTTGATAAAATTATTATCATTTGCTGTTTTATTAAATGTAACACATCAATTTAAATTTCCAACTACTTTAAAAATATATACTAAAAAAAATAGGAATGTTTACATCTTAACAAGTTTGGGCATATGCCACTATAAATTTGTCCCTTAGAAGTTAATTTAACGTGTTACACAAATTTTCATATATATACTTGGTGCTTGTAGTTGGCATAATTTCACTATTTGCGACTTGTAAAAAAACACCAAATACGGGCAATACTTTGGATGAAGACCAATCAGAAATTGTAGATAAAGAAGTTGATGATTTTACAGAAGAGGAAATACCTGCAAAGCCAAGTCTGATCAAGAATGAGCCATTCACCTTTGTTAGAAATGTCAATGCGTATAGCCAAGACTACTTTAGAAGTCCATTTGACAGCGCAATATATGTTTCAGGTACTTTCTGTGAATTACGTGGAACTCATTTTCATGCCGGTTTAGATATACGAACTGGGGGTCAAGAAGGCTGGGAAGTGCTATCCGTAGCAGATGGTTATGTGGAGAGAGTAAAAGTGGATATAAATGGGTATGGTAGAGTAGTGTATATCCGCCATACCAATGGTTTTACTTCGGTGTATGGTCACTTGCAAAAGTTTACAGGAGCACTTGCTAATTATGTAAAGGAAGCGCAGTATGAGCAACGTGCATTTGAAGTGGATTTATACCCCAAAGCAGGAGAAATAAAAGTAGTAAAAGGGCAAAATTTTGCGCTAAGTGGCAATACAGGCGGAAGCGCTGGACCGCATCTTCATTTTGAAATTAGGGATAAAAAAGGAAACCCAACTAATCCTTTGCTACACGGAATTAAGGTCGTAGATAAAATAAAGCCCGAGATTAAGCGCATTGGTATCTATCAAAAAGACAAAGAAATTTTGTATACCCAAGGGAATTATCCCAATATGTCTTTCAGTAAATGGAGTGATATTTTTAAGGGTACTAAAACCTTAAATCTTAAACCGGGCACTTATAGTTTTGGCTTGCAAACGGATGATTACTTTACAGATAGGAATAATGTACTGGGTGTCAATTACTGCTGGGTAACGGCAAACGGAAGTTTATTGTATCAGTATCAAATAGAACGTTTTGATTTTGATCAAGGGCGATACATCTACACCCATATAGATCCGTATTTAAAATGGGTAGAGGGTCGGAGCTATATTCGATTGTTCAAAGAAAAGTTTAACCCGTTACCTTATTATAAGCAAAATCAAGAAGGAGAAATTCTGCTGAAGCAAGGTGATTCTGTGCGTATGAAAGTGTACACCCAAGATTATGTGGGGCTTATGGATAGCATCAGTTGGGTAGTCGTAGGTGATACGGCTGGCAAAGCGTTAAAAATGGATTCCAAAGTGACATTTGATGAGAAAAAACGAATAAGTTCAGGTACTAGTTTCAAGTTTTACGAATGGGATATTACCATCCCCAAAGAGGCGGTGTATCATCCATTTGATTTTAAAATGAGCATAAAACCAAAGAAGGAAAATATGCTAAGTAAAACCTTCCAAATGCATTATCCCTATACGCCATTACATACCTATATCGACGTTAAATATACGGTACCTGATGCTTGGCTTAGTTATGGCGATAAGCTTTGCGCGGTGAGTATTGACGGGAAACGCCTAACCTACGAAGGTGGAGTGCTGAAAGGCAACATCCTCACATTTAGAACTAGATCTTTGGGTGAATATGCGATAACGTATGATGACAAACCGCCTGTGCTCCGGGTAAGTAATTTCGGTAAAAACTTCAAATTTTCGGTAAGCGAAAATCTTAGTAAAATAGATCGGATTATATGTTCGATGGATGGTAAATGGATATTGGCGGAGTACGAACCCAAAACAGGTATGATTTGGGGCGAAATACCGAAGTGGTTAAAACCGGGAGAGTATGATTTTAAACTGGTCGTTATTGATGGGAGAGGGAATAGATCCGAATTTGCCCGAAAATTAAAGATTTAGTATTATCGGCTTATGCTAAGTAACGACAATAGCTATATGTAAGGCTAGGTAGAAAAGTAAGAGCGTCAACCTATACAAGATACAAAAAGCCCAGTGAACCAAAATTCATGGGCTTTATTTTTTGTAATCCATTTTTATAAAGTATTGTTGTATACATATGTCAATACCACAAATAGGAGATAAAGCACCTGCTTTTCGCGGTGAAAATCAAAAAGGAGAGAAAATAAGTTTAGGGGATTTTTCAGGCCGAAAATTAGTGCTGTATTTTTATCCTAAAGACGATACTCCAGGTTGTACGGCACAAGCGTGTAACCTAAGCGAAAACTATAAGCAGCTACAAGCACAAGGATATAAAGTGTTAGGAGTGAGTCCGGATACGGCTAAAAAACATCAAAAGTTTATCGAAAAATATAACCTAAATTTTGATTTGCTGGCAGATGTAGAAAAAGAGACTATACAAGCCTATGGCGTATGGGTTGAAAAAAGTATGTATGGTAAATCCTATATGGGTGTCGCGCGTACTACCTTCATCATTGACGAAAAAGGAATAATACTAGACGTCATCGAAAAAGTAAATACCAAGGAGCATACCGCTCAAATAATTTCATAACGGTTCATAGCTCAGCATTATAAAAGAAACCCCTGCGATAGCGTCGCAGGGGTTTTACAAACTTACTGAAAAATGCTTAACAATTCTATTCTTACGCTAGTTTAACGGTTAAGCAGTCAAAAGAGTTACACGCCATTCACCAATGACTCTTTTTGGTTGATAAATGGCTTCTAAAAAGGTAAATCGCCTCCTTTTTTGGTACCTTCTTTAGCAGACATGAGCATAAACTCATTAGCTACGATCTCTGTGATGTAACGTTTATTGCCGTCTTTGTCGTCCCAGCTGCGATTGGTTAGTTTACCTTCTAGCATCACTTCTTTGCCTTTGGTGAGCAGTTGTTCCATGAGTTCTGCGGTTTTACCCCATGCTACTACATTGTGCCATTGGGTATCTGTAACCCGTTCACCGTTTTGATTTTTGTAGGTTTCGTTGGTAGCTAATGTAAACTTGGCTACTTTTTTACCGTTCTCAAGAGATTTTACTTCTGGGTTCATACCTAAATTACCGATTAACTGTACTTTGTTTTTGAATGCGTTCATAATAATGTTAAATTGTGTGTTGGTGTTAAATGTGTTTTTTTTCGTGTGCTAGCCGAGGCTAACGATTATTATTGTTTATTAATTTCTGCTGTTCCATTCGAACAACACTGCAAAGAGAATGAGGCTAGCAAGTGGCGAGCGAAGTTTAAGTATTTACTTACGCTTATAAATACTTGTAAGCGTTTGCAAACGGATAAAAACAATGAAAATGAGGTAGTTAAGTAAAATAATAGGTTTTTTATTTTTTAAAAATGAGTGCTTTTAGAGATTTGTATTTGGCAAATAAGCCACAAAAAAGCAACCATCGCTGCATCTATTACTACAAAGGCAGAAGGTTTTTTTTGTGTTAAGACCATACAAAAAGACAAGATTTAGCACTAAATTCTATTGACAATTTTACAGTTATAGTTTCGTGGTCACACAGTGAGAAGGTAGGCTTCGAAACGGCTACCTTCGCTATGACTGAATGGAAGTTACCCCAAAGGAGTTGAGTCATAAACTATAACCTTAACCACAATAAATGTATTACGTGTTCATCTTACCGGGATTAGTGTTAACGTGTCCAAGGTCTACGTAATAGATTTGTAAAATTAAAAAATGGACAAGAAGATCATTCATATAAATTCTATAAGCCAGTTACTTCAAATCTCCGGTACTGGAAAGCCAACCCATCCTTTAATAGCCGTTATGGATACTGCCCATATCGCATTTGGAGAAGAGATGCTTGGGTTCAGAATCCTATCAGATCTATATTGCATTGCTTTGAAAGATGGTAGCTGTGGCCTTGACTATGGCAGAAAAGCTTATGATTTTAGCGAAGGCGTGCTTTTTTTCTCTGCACCTAAACAACTGTTTACGGTTACAAAAGTCCAGAAGTTGAATGAGGTAAAAGGATGGATGATCTATTTTCATCCTGATTTAATCAGAAACACCAAATTAGCGTCTAAAATTGACGATTATACATTCTTTAATTATGAAGTAAATGAAGCTCTTCATTTATCAGAGAAAGAACAATCTGTATTGAAAAATCTGGTGAATTTAATTGAGAACGAAATTCAAGAGCGCATTGACAGCCACAGTCAACAGGTATTGGTGTCCAATATAGAACTTATGTTAAGTTACTCATTCCGATTTTACGAGCGTCAGTTTAATACACGTGCTGCTCAAAATACGGATATCGTATCAAAAGTCGAATCACTTCTTAAAAACTATTACAAAACGAATGAATTGATTTTATCAGGACAACCCACGATTGAATATTTAGCCAATGGATGCCACTTATCATCCAATTATCTTAGTGACTTATTAAGTAAAGAAACCGGTCGGTCAGCAAAAGACCATATAAATGATTTCTTGATCGAAAAAGCCAAAAACCTACTTATGAGCTCATCAGACTCTGTAAGCGGGATAGCTTATTCTTTAGGATTTAATTACCCCCATTATTTCAGTAGGATTTTTAAAAAGAAAACCGGGAAAACACCGCAAGAATATCGTCATTTGAATTAAATAAAAGGAAGCAATCTAGCTTCATTTTTGAATTTCAGGGTTTTGTGTTCATACATCCATTATTAGTGTTCGTAATACTTACTAAAAGCTGCGAACTTTGTTTTAAGTTAAAGGAACTTAAAAATAGTCAAATGAAACATACAGCATTAATAACAGGGGCAAGTAGTGGAATTGGAAAAGAATTTTCCAAAATTCACGCGGAAAAAGGAGGCGATTTAATTGTAATTGCAAGAAGCGAAGACAAATTGAATGAATTAAAAAAAGAGCTAGAAGCAAAATACAAAATCAATGTTTTTGTGATTTCAAAAGACTTAACAAAACCTAATGCCGCAAAAGAAATTTATGAAGAAGTCCAAAATGCGGGATTGAAGGTTGATTATTTAATCAATAATGCAGGTTTTGGTGGATTAGGTAAATTCAATGAAAGGGAATTAGAACAAGATCTACAAATGATAAATTTAAATATCACGGTATTAACTGCTCTTACTCATTATTTTCTACAAGATTTTGTGAAAAATAATGAAGGAAAGATACTCAATGTTTCCTCAACGGCTAGTTTAATGCCCGGACCTTTACAAGCGGTTTATTTTGCTACGAAAGCCTATGTTACTTCTTTCAGCAATGCTATTGCCGAAGAATTGTGTGATACAAATATCACGGTTACCAACTTAATGCCGGGAGCAACTGAAACAGAATTTGGAAAAATATCTGGGATGGACAAAACTGACATGTTTAAGAAACCCGTGTCCGCAAGAAGCGTAGCAGAAGACGGATATAACGGAATGTTAAACGGGAAATTAGATGTTATTTCAGGACTTACTTTTTCTCAAAAATTAATGACTGCGATGGTTCCATTAACCCCCAAAAAAATAATTTTAAAACAAATAAGACAAATGCAGGAAGTTAAATAAAAGTGTTTAACCATGGCTAAAAGCAATAGCGGTTCGGGTGCAAACTCGGACCGTTTTTGTTTTAATTAAGTATCTCGCTTTTAAAAAATTTAGCAGATGTATTTCCGTTAATACTCATCCAAACGATAACTGCCGTTTTATGAAGAACTTAATGGATACCCTATCTATAACAATGTAGCACCTATATACATCCTATATCCACAAATGCTTGATGCAATTGTGTTCTACAATGTCAAATGTTTCGCCGTCATAGTCCAGCTTATACATGCACAAATTATTGTGCTTAAAATCATCCATTTGCTCCAGTGGAGTTTTGGTCAGAAGACACAAGAAGCTGCGCATAGCTCGTCCGTGCATGCAAATCAAGATTTGTTTTTCATGCGGTCTGTTCAGTACTTTTTGCAAACCTACGGCTTGTCTTTTTTGAAGTTGATTAGGTGTTTCTCCGCCATCTACACAACGGTCTAGTAATCCGGCTCTCCAATCGTCTGTCATTGCAGTATAGCGCTTAAAACTCTCGGGTGTACTTTTTAATCCTTCAAAAATCCCCCAGTTTATCTCATTAAACTCAGGCATTATCTCCATGCTTTTGCCGGCTCGTAAAAAGGGTTCTACACTTTGGTGCGTACGTTTAAGTTCACTGGTGTATATATTATCAAAAGGTAAATGATAATACGCCTGAAAAAACTGCTCCGCTTGCTTTCTGCCTACTTCGTTTAAGTCACTGTCTATCCCGCTACCTTGAATTATTCCTTTCTTATTGTATGCTGTTTCGCCGTGTCTAATGATATAAATGGTTTTCTTTGCGGTCACTTTTAACGATATTACCTTGATAGACCACAAAGCTATAAACATATCTCAATTAAACGAATTCGGTAAGAATACTTTAGCGGAGCACTTACACATGGAAGTGACAGAAGTAACAGAGAATAGCGTAACTATGCGCATGCCTGTAACCTCAATAGTACATCAACCCATGGGCTTATTGCACGGTGGAGCTGTGGCAGCACTTGCCGAAAATGTAGCCAGTCTCGCAGGTAATTTAGTGGCGCATGCAAGTGGCAAAGTATGTGTGGGTTTATCGTTAAATACCAATCACCTTAAAGGTGTAAGAGATGGCTATGTAGTTTCTACCGCTGTTGCTGTACATTTGGGCAGAAGCACTCAAGTATGGGAAGTACAAACAAAAGATAATGAAGGAGTTCTAATCAACGTAAGCAGAATGACGCTTGCGGTAATAGATAAAAAATAATGGCCTTACAGAATATAGGAGCACTGGTATATCTACCAGATGAAAAGAAAATAGAGCGATATACTGCCGATAGTATGGAGTCTTCTGATGAGATAGATGCCTACTGGATGCAACGAGAAGGATTGCTTTTTTACCCATTTGACAGAAGTAAACAGGCATACTTTTTTAGCAATGATCCCAATGAGAATACAATTACCGAATTTGACTTGTCTCCTAATGAGCCTCTTACGCAATTAGAGTATGAAACCAGTGTTTACCTGGCACGTGCAGACATGGAAACGGGGGATTTAGAAAAGGTTGTTTTGGCTAGAAATGAAATAATACAAGGGCAGTTTGATCCCGAAGAATCCTTTCAAAAAGCAGTAAAAAAATATCCTAATTCGTATGGATATTATGTCAATATAGGCCCCGAGGTTTGGGTGGGTGCATCACCTGAATTATTATTACATTATGCCGATGGAGTAGTCTATACAGTTGCACTGGCAGGTACTAAGTCGTTGTCAGAAGAATTTACCCATAAAGAGCACGAGGAGCAAAAGATGGTGGCACAGTTTATTGAAGAAAAGTTATCTAAAATAGGACTCATTAATTTTACCAAATCGGAAGTACAAGAGGCTACTTTTGGTGATATCAAGCATTTAAAAACAGCCTATACTGCCCAAGCAGATAAATTGCAAGCCTTAGAATTACTAAAGCATTTGCAACCTACAAGCGCTGTATGTGGTTTACCACGTGATAAGAGCTTTGGTTTTATTCAAGAGTTTGAGACCATGAACAGAAGCTTTTATTCGGGTATTACAGGGGTGTTGCGCAAAAACACCGCGACTTTTTTTGTGAACCTACGTTGTATGCGATTTGCAAAAGACAGCGTAGAGCTATTTGCAGGTGCCGGCATCACCAAAGAATCAGACCCTACTGCGGAATGGTTAGAAACAGAAAAAAAGATTGCAACGATTAAGGAGTTGCTGTAAGTCACTTTACAATTGGTTGCGTTGCCTAATACAACGTCAATGTCTAATCAAGAGTAAGACAAATTATTCTAAAGCTCTTGCCAAGAGTTCCTCATATTCTTCATTTGGAATTTCTACCGCCCCAAACTGCATTAAATGGTCATTGATATACTGCGTGTCCAGTAACTGAAAATTATTTTCCTGCAGAAATTCAACCAAAAATAATAATGCGATTTTACTGGCATCGGTTTCAGTATGAAACATGCTTTCACCAAAAAAAACCCTGCCCAATGCCACGCCGTAAAGGCCGCCCACCAGTTTTTCATTTCTCCACGTTTCAAAACTAAAGCCGTAGCCCATTTCATTTAGTTTCCCATAGGAAGCAATTATTTCCTCGCTTATCCAAGTGTCCTCACGGTCAGCGCAGCCACGCATGGTTCCCTCAAAGTCTCCATTTATGCGAAGTTCAAAATGACCTTTGTTGTACAGCCGTTTTAAGTTTTTAGAAACGTGAAAAGTGTCAAGCGGTATTATGCCACGCATATCAGGTTTAAACCAAAAAATCTCATTGTTATCCTCTGGCACAGCCATCGGAAAATAGCCTTGTGAATAGGCATAGAGAAGTTCGGTAGGATCTAGCATTGCTTGGCGCAAAAATGCATAATTTTGTGCAGCATAAAAGTTTAAATTAAAGAAGTAAAATCTACCTTAATTGAGTAACACTAATCCAATATGAAAATAATTTGCATAGGAAGAAACTACGCCGCTCATGCCGCCGAACTAGGAAATGAGGTAGCTGCAGAACCTGTTATCTTTATGAAACCGGACTCCGCCGTATTTAGACAACGCGATGCATTTTATATACCTGACTGGACCAATGATGTACATTACGAACTCGAAGTAGTGGTGCGTATCAACAGATTAGGCAAAAACATAGAAGCGAAGTTCGCGCCTAAATATTTTGCAGAATTTACCGTGGGCATTGACTTTACAGCCCGCGATGTACAAAGTGCTTTAAAAGCTAAAGGTTTACCTTGGGAAAAAGCTAAGGCATTTGACCAAAGTGCAGTGTTAGGTGACTTTTTAAGCGTGGATGATTTTGATTTGAATAACCTTCATTTTCAACTCAAAAAAAATGGCAAACTAGTTCAAGATGGGAACACTTCACTCATGTTACATAACATATCACAGCTAATAGAGCATTCTTCTCAGTACTTCACCTTAAAAATTGGCGATCTACTCTTTACAGGGACTCCAGAAGGAGTTGGGCCTGTTGCTCCGGGCGATTTACTTGAAGGCTTCATCGAAGGTAAAAAAGTGCTAAACGTGAAAGTGAGATAAAATAAAGTGGAGTGTGAAAAGTAGTAATACGAATCAAATAGGTGTAAATAGTGTGAATTTTAAACGCGCCAACCATGGTTTTTTTCTATGGTTCCTATCAGTGATAAGCTTCGTGCAGTTTTCTTGTAACGACGATATCCCTGCAGCTTCACAAGATCGATTCGTAGATAACTTGTATGGTAATACCACGGGCTTAGAATTAATCATAGCTTATGAGCAAGGTGCAGATCCATATACCAGCTTTGGGGGATTTGATAATTGGCGCATAACAGATTACAATCTAAATCAATTACTCGGCACCCAAAAAATACCAGTTAAAGTTCCGCATGTGTTAGATAGCATGAAGAATTTAGGTGTCCTATCTCAAAATAATTATACCCGACAAAACATTATAGATATTGCCGCTGATGTGCAGCGATATTCCAATAAGGATTCTGTAAAAAGCATCGTACTGCTATTTTTGAATGGCTATCTCATAAAAGACGGTGTCATAGAAACCCGCGTGCTAGGTCTTAATATTGATGGCTCGGCAGTAGTAGCTATTTTTAAGCCTGTAATAAGTGCATCGAGTAGCAAAGAAGCTGAAAAAAACATGGTGGAACAGAGCACCGTTACACATGAAATTGGCCATGTGCTTGGTCTAGTAAATAATGGGGTACCAACTACGAGTCTGCATCACGACCAAGCGAATGGTTCACATTGTTCTAACTCAAATTGTGTAATGTATTGGAAAAATGGAGCAGGGGAAGTCGCTCAGTATATAGACCGGTTTACGAGAGGGCAAGACATAACTCTTTTCGGCGAGCAATGTATGGCAGACATAAAAGCGAAATAAAATTAATATCCTTTTTTAACGTACTCGTCTCGGCAACGTAGTATTTCAAAATAGAGCTGAAGGGCATCCACCGCTTGTATGTACGAAGGATGAAATGCGCAAAACACTTTGAATTTTTCTAATTCTTCGTCGGTATAATTGGTAAGGGTAGTGACTGTAAGGTCATCAAATTGTTTTCGAGAAATAGCAGCTAGTTTGTCTTGTTCTACGAGCATAGCATACTTTGTTCTTTCCTTGCCTGCTTTACTAAACCGGTCATACAAATACGATATCGGACTCCCCAGTACAACGCCGCCTTGAGCAGACTGATCTAGACCTGTAAGCTCCTTTTTCATATCAATGATATTTAGCTTTTCTCGTACCTTTTCTTCGTCAGATTTACCTAAATCATTTTTAACAAACTTGTTGTCAAAAAGAGATCTGTTTCCTAAAATCGAGTAGGATACTTCACGCAGTTGATAGGTTTTAGGCTGTAAGTAAAAGATCAAGTTCTTTCTCCCATCAAAATCAGCTGGATTTATTTGCAATGAATCAAAACTCAAATGAGTTACAATTATGGTAGCACCTTTGGTGTAATTTAGTTCTACTAAACCATCCACATTGGTGAGTTTAGCTTGGCCACCTTGGGTAAACACTCTTGCATAGATTACACCTTCTCCGTTTTCAAGGGATTTAAATTGTGCACTAAAGGTTTGCTGCTGTGCGTGTGCAGCACAGAAAAGAGTAATAACAAGAAGTGCAAAAAAGTGCCTCAAGATAGTTTTGTTTTACAACGTACAAAGCAAGCGAATAGTTACCTTATTACAGCAATTATTCTGTAAATAACTAGGTAAAAATGATATTATTCACGGCTTACATCATTAATTAAGAAATCTAGAAGTTAGCTATATTTTGTGCGTTCGCCTTCATTTCATATTTACTACCTTCGTATCCTTGCCCAAAACGTCTGAAATAGCGCCGATTACTAAGAAGCTTAAAATAATGCCAGATGCTCCTGGCGTGTATAAATACTATGACAAGGACGGAGCTTTACTCTACATAGGTAAGGCCAAAAGTTTAAAGAAACGCGTAAGTTCTTATTTCAACAAAAATCATCATGATAGTGGTAAAACCCGCATTTTGGTGAGTAAAATATGGGATGTAAATATTACGGTGGTGCCTACCGAGATGGATGCGCTCTTATTGGAAAACAGTCTGATAAAAGAGTTTCAGCCTAAGTATAATATTAACCTAAAGGACGATAAAACCTTTCCGCTTATTATGGTTACTCGGGAACGCTTCCCTAAAGTGTTTGCTATGCGTAATCCTGTAAAAGGCGCGGGTACATACTTTGGTCCTTTCAGTAATATCAGGTTGATGAAAATAGTACTCGACTTGTGTAAGCAGATTTATCCTACACGTAATTGCACATATAATCTCTCTCAAGCCAATATTGATGCACATAAATTTAAGGTATGTTTAGAATACCAAATAGGCAATTGTAAGGGTGCTTGCGAAGGGCTGGAAACAGAAGAAGAATATGCGGAAAGTATAAAAGGGATTAAAAATATACTGCGCGGAAACTTGAAGGAGGTTAAAGACCACCTAAAACACAAGATGGAGCGAGCTGCTGCAGATTGGCACTACGAAGAAGCCGCTAAATATTTATATAAGCTCGAACTATTAGATAAATACCAAAGTAGAAGTACCGTGGTAAATCATCGTATAAATGACGTAGATGTGCTCAATATTGCCCAAAATGAACGCTATGCCTATATTAATTATTTGCGTATTTCTGGAGGTATCATCATCCAATCTAAAAACTTGGAAATGAAAAAAAAGCTGGACGAGAGTATCGAAGATCTTTTGGAAATAGCCTACGGTGAAATTGCAACCTTAAATAGTGCTACGGAAGAAGTCATAGTACCTATAAAACTTCCGTTACAAGGTAATTTTATTGTTCCCATAAGTGGAGATAAGCTGAAGCTATTGGATTTGAGTTACAAAAATGCCTCGTTGTACATGCAAGAAAAAAGCAATCAGTATGAAAAACTAGATCCACAACTAAAAATAGATCGATTGCTTGGGGTTATACAACAAGATTTGAGACTTACCGAAATACCCTACCATATGGAGTGTTTTGATAACTCCAACATTCAAGGGGCATTCCCTGTGAGTGCTTGTGTGGTGTTTAAAGATGGGAAACCCAGTAAAAAAGATTACCGTCATTTTAATATCAAAACGGTAGAAGGACCTGATGACTTTGCTAGCATGTATGAAGTTCTTACCCGCCGTTATAAGCGAATGGTGGAAGAAAACCAGCCGCTGCCTCAACTTATAGTTATAGATGGAGGTAAAGGACAGCTTAGTAGTTCGGTTAAAGCACTCAGAGATTTGAATTTATACGGCAAAATGGCGATAGTAGGCATTGCTAAAAGACTAGAAGAAATCTATTATCCAGGCGATAGTTTACCCTTATATATTGATAAAAAATCTGAAAGTCTAAAGGTTATACAGCATATGCGAGACGAGGCACACCGTTTCGGCATAACGCATCACCGTAACCGTAGGAGTAAAGAGACCATAGTGAGTAAACTCACCGAAATAAAGGGCATTGGAGACGAAACCGCTACCGAATTGCTCAAGACATTTAAGTCTGTAGCACGAATTAAAAAAACGAGTTTTGAGGATATTGCGGGTGTGGTAGGTCCCGCAAAGGCTAAGTTAGTGAAGGAGTATTTTGAAGAATAAGTTACAGGAATATATTGCTCAGCAGGGGCTGGCTCGCTTTAAGGAGTTAGTATATGCTTATGCAGATAAGCATAAATACCAATGTATATTAGATAGTTGCCAACTTAATACAGGTGTTTATGGCGGTGAGTTTGAGTTTTTAGCAGCAATTGGCGCTACCCAGGTTTATACATCTTGGTCGAGTTTTGAGCAAGCTACTACCCAAGGAAAATGGCTATTTGGAGTGCTAGGATATGATGTTAAAAATCATTTTGAAACCCTAAGCAGTGAGAATAATGCTGTTATTGATACTCCTGAACTTCTTTTTTTTGAGCCTCAAATACTATTAGCTATTGATAAAAATCAGCAAGTTAGTGTCTTAAAAGGCGACTTATCCTTGGATTTTTTTGATGCTGTCGTAGTTAAGAATAAACGAGATATTTCACCCGTATATTCCCCCATATCACGGAGTGACTATATTCAAAAAATAGAAGAAATACAAGAATTAATTAGAGGTGGGGAGGTGTACGAACTCAATTATTGTGTTCCTTATTCACATAGTTTTAACGCCTTTCAGCCTGTCCTATTTCATCTAGACTTACTTCAAAAATCGCCTGTACCTATGGGGGCTTATTTCCGGGCAAATCAACTATATTTATGTGGAGCAAGTATGGAGCGTTTCCTCATGAAACAGGGCAACACCTTGGTGAGCCAACCCATAAAAGGCACCATAAAAAAAGGCCAAACTCCCGAAGAAGATGTAGCGCTTATAACGCAACTTAAAAACTCAGAAAAAGACAGAGCTGAGAATGTAATGATTGTGGATTTAGTCAGAAATGACCTAAATAGAGTGTGCAAATCAGGGACGGTAAAAGTGAAAGAATTATTTGGAATATATAGCTACTTACAGGTACATCAAATGATTTCAACCGTGGAAGGAGAGGTGCTTCCAGAGGTTTCAATAAGTGATATTTTGAAAGCGACATTTCCTATGGGAAGTATGACCGGTGCTCCCAAAATAGCCGCTATGAAATACATTGAAGGTATTGAAAATTTCAAACGTGGCTGGTATAGTGGAGCGCTAGGATATATTGCCCCAGACGGAGATTTTGATTTTAATGTAGTTATAAGGAGTGTTTTATGCGACACGAATAATAAGGTCTTAAACTACAATGCAGGGGGAGCCATTACCATTGATTCTATCGCTGAACAGGAATGGATGGAAGTGCAACTCAAAACAAAAGCAATTACAGAAGTCTTAAAGGGAGGTGAAAATAAATCCAATTCAGCCGTCACTTAATATATTATTAAAAGGTCAATGTCAAGAATAGATGACTTCACTATGAGTTTATATAAAGCGTAATCGTAATTTTGTAAGAAATAAAATAATATGAGCACTGCAATAATTTCACTCAATCTTAATGATTTTAAGCAAGGAAGTGTTGAACAAAAACAAAAGTTTGTTCAAGATTTAGGAGAAGCCTATGAAAAAATTGGTTTTGTGGCTGTTTATAATCACGAATTAAGTGATGACGTCAGTGAAAATTTATACCGATATACCAAAGAGTTTTATGCGCTTCCTATGGAGGTCAAAATGAAGTATCGCATAGAAGGTATTGCAGGTCAGCGTGGATTTACCTCATGGGGTACAGAACATAGTAAAGATAGTAAAGTAGGCGATTTAAAGGAATTTTTTCATTTTGGACAAGATATTCCTGAAGCCCTAAAAAGTGAATATGACTACCACGAAAATGTTGTTGTAAATGAAGTGCCTTTGTTTAATGACTATGGTTTAAAGGCCTATGCCGCATTGCAAGAAACAGGAAAATATATGCTGCGTGCTATTGCACTGTATTTAAACTTGGATGAGTTTTATTTTGATGATTATATTAAGTACGGTAATAGCATACTGAGACCCATACATTATGGCCCGATAAAGGATGCACCTAAGAACGCCGTTAGAGCTGGGCAGCACGAAGATATTAATCTTATTACCTTGCTTATGGGAGCTAGTGCCGAAGGTTTGGAAGTATTAGATAAACAAAACAACTGGATTGCCATTACCGCCTTGCCAAATCAACTGGTGGTAAACGTGGGCGATATGTTGCAGCGTTTAACCAATGACAAATTGCGTTCTACTACACATCGAGTAGTAAATCCTCCGAAAGAACAATGGGGTACAACCCGTTTTTCAATTCCTTTTTTCTTACATCCCGTTTCTGAAATGAGGTTAGATTGTTTGCCGAATTGTGTAAATGAAACCCATCCCAGAAAATACGATGATATCTCGGCGGGCGATTTTCTTACAGAAAGACTTATTGAGATCGGACTTTTAGAAAAAAAATAAAAGTTATCGACCTTTGCTTACATTTTTTCTAATCAGTGCTTTTAGTTCGTCAATATTGTCACTTTGGGTCGCTGAAATGAAGACAATATTATCATCCAATTTAGACATCCAAGTTTTTTTAAGGGTAGGGATATCGTAGATAGTCTCATCTTCAAAAATGTCATCACTGGTTGCCATTGGTTTATATTGATCTATTTTGTTAAAAATAGTAATCACGGTTTTGTTGCTAGCACCTATCTCTTCTAGGGTAGAAGAAACAGTATCCATTTGCTCTTCAAACTGCGGATGACTAACATCTACTACGTGCAATAAGATATCAGCTTCTTTTACTTCATCTAGCGTACTTTTAAAACTTTCTACCAATTGATGAGGAAGTTTTCTTATAAACCCCACGGTATCAGACAGTAAGAATACGCATGGCTCATAAGTGACCGGGTCTGGAGGGAAGACTACTTTGCGCACGGTACTGTCTAGGGTAGCAAATAACATGTCTTGCGCCAAAACTTCTGCTTTAGCAAGTAAGTTGATAATAGTGGATTTGCCCACATTCGTATAACCAACTAAGGCGACACGTGTCATGGTTTCTCTATTTTTTCGACGTGTTATGCTCTGCTTGTCTATATCATGCAGCTCTTTTTTTAGTTTAGAAATCTTGTCTCTAATAACCCTTCTGTCCGTTTCTATCTCTTTTTCTCCAGGACCTTTCATACCAATGCCGCCTTTTTGTTTTTGGAGGTGGGTCCACATACGAGTAAGTCTAGGTAGTAGATATTCGCTTTGAGCTAATTCTACTTGGGTTTTGGCTTGCGCAGTTTGTGCGTTTTTAGCAAAAATATCTAATATGAGACTGCTCCTATCTACAATTTTACATTGTATAAACTCCTCCAAATTACGTATTTGTGATGGACTAAGCTCATCGTCAAAAATGGCTAAGTCTATCTCATGTTCTTTTACATAAGCCGTTATCTCTTCCATTTTTCCTTCTCCAATATAGGTCTTAGGATGAGGTTTTTCAAGTCGTTGAATAAACCTCTTGAGTGTTGTAGCTCCTGCCGTATAGGCCAAAAACTCAAGTTCATCGAGATAAATACTGCTGGATTTAATGGGCGTATTTTTAGGTTCTACTCCAATTAATATGGCTTTTTCGGGTTCTTTTTTATGAATAACTTGGTCCTGCAAGAGATGTTTTACTTATTAATATTCGTTATTTGTGAGACTCAATATCCCTTTGCAAAAGTACATCCAAAATATACGCATTTTAGCTTTAGCAACACTTCTATTCTTCCTTGGTGCAGAAGGACAAGTATTGCAATGGAGTAATCCGATAAAACTCAAAGGCGCTGCGGTATATACCAGCGTTTTAGGGGAAAATCAATCGGGGATATACTTGTTGCGGTATCGCAATAGATTTTACAGTAAAAATGTAATTATCGAAAAATATAGCCATCAGATGGTCTTACAGCAATCCCTAGTAATTGAATTAAAAAATGCTAGACTGCTTCATATTTATGCCGCAACAAAGGGACTTCTGGTTATCAAATCTAAGTATGCTAAAAATAGGGGAGAGAATGATATCATAGCTCAGTGGTACTCTTATGATTTTAAACGTAAGGGGGAATCTGTTTTGTTACTCTCTGTTGCGCCCAACGAAATGGAAGCTCAAGGGGATTTAAGGTTGCGTGTAAGTGACGATTTACGTACACTATCTCTGCTTGCTTTAGAAGAAAGTGACAAGGAAAACGTAATTATAAATCACACTTTATTTGACATGAACTTAATGAGGGTAGGTCATAAAAGAGTTGAGTTGCCTTATATGTATTCTTCCTTTTTAATTCGAGATATTGTGGTTTGTAATAATCGGGAAGTGTATTTTTTAAGTTATGTGGCGCAAAAAGAAAGAAGAAAAGAGAAGGTAGAAACTCAATTATTATATCACCTTAAAGATACCACATTGAGTAATTTTCGGATAAGCGATTCACTTTCACTAAAATCAGAAAGATTAGTCTACGACAGAATAAATGATAACGCCATAGTAACAGCCTTATATTCATCATTTAATTCATATGGACTGCAAGGTGTTCTCTTTTTTAAGCTAGATAAAGGCATAGGTATAAGTAAATTGGGTCAATTCCCTGCAGTATTAGGGGGTGGACTTAAAAAGGATCAAAGCGATGGTGTAATCTCGGAAGGCTATTCTATACTCAAAGCCGTGTCAAGGAGTGACGGCGGGATGCTCATCGTTGCAGAGCAAAAAGAAATAGCCACGCAGGAAGATATTGTGCTGGTGAATGGTATTCCTGTGAGTACATCAAAAAATATCTATAATTTCAATGAATTACTGGTGTTAAACTACGATTATGATGCATTTTTAGATTGGCATCAGCTCATAACTAAAAATCAAACAACTGTTAATGATGGGGGCTATTATAGTTCTGCAGTAGTTTTTGTAGGAGAAAGATTCATACAGTTATTGTATAATGACCAACTAAGGAGCTCTGGAGAGGTTATGCAATACACCATTTATAATAATGGAAGAGTAGAGAGTAACAAACTTCTAAAATCTCAATTGGATTTTGTGGCCATAATACCAGAAGAGGCAAAACAAGTTTCTTCAAACAAATTAATAATTCCTACTTCAAAAAACCGCAGATTTGCCCTACTTAAACTGATCTATAATTGATTCACTATCTCACACATAAAATTTTCACATCATTTATAGTGGCTTGCCTCACTTTATTTGGGTTTTATGTTATTCTAGGGGATTATTCCTATATATCTACCGCCAAGGTTTTTTTACTATTAATTGAGGGGTTGTTATTAGACTATTTTTGTTTTAAAAACGGTATTCTTGGACAAAAATCACACCTGCCGTTAGTCGTCTTTTCGATTTTATCTGTGCTATTAATGCCGGCATTATCTTTTGGAGATCTTGTTTATGGAGCAGTGTGTTTGAGTGCTTTCTTTTTAGCTTTCGAAGCAGGAAATAACCCTGAGAAATCTTCTATGCTAATGATGCTGTTCGGTGTTTTATTAGGAATTGCTCAGGCTATTAGTAATATTAGTGTACTACTTATGTTGCCTTTTTTTGTTCTATTTATAAGAACAGGGATTAGAGAAGCCAGAAGCTTTGTGCTAAGCATTGTATATTTCCTAATGGTTGTTTTTTCATATTTGGGGCTGCTTTTTGTCATGGAGCTCTCTCCCCAAATGGGAAGTGTAGTGCCTTCACTTTCCTTAGATTATTCCGTTTTTAATACAATCCTGGTTAAGCTGTTTGTACCATACGTAATACTGTGTATCATAGTTCATTTTATAGGTATCAATAGCTATCAATTTAGGTATCCAAATAAGTCAAAAATTTTAAATTATACGATGTTGATTCAGGCCGCTATTGCGGTTGCACTTATTCTTTTGACTGCCGAGCTAAACTTGATGATCTATGTACTTATGTCAAGCACAATCTTGCTTAGTTTTGCTTTTGGATACAAGAAAACATCGGTCTTTGTTAACTCAGCTTTTGTCAGTTTAGTTACGATTGCTTTCATGACATTGTATTTATACAAGATATTAATTTTGTAAGACAAGCATTATTTAATTTTCTTTGCAGAGTTAGGAAAAACAATTCTATATGAATGAGGATATTAAAATGATAATGGATGAGTTGCGTGAGTCGGCTCAAAAAAGTCTAAATCACGTATTTACCGAATTAGCGAAACTAAGAGCAGGAAGGGCTACTCCAAGTATGCTAGACAGCGTAATGGTAGAATACTACGGAAGTAAAGTGCCGCTCAGTCAAGTCGCTAACGTCAATACGCCAGATGCAAAGACTATCATTGTAAAGCCTTGGGAAAAAGGAATGTTAGAAGATATCAGTAAAGCGATTATGTATGCTAACATCGGATTAAATCCACAGAATGATGGTGAGCAAGTTATAATTAACGTACCTCCACTTACCGAAGAAAGACGTTTAGGTATTGTAAAACAAGCAAAAGCAGAAAACGAGCATGGTAAGATAGGCCTTAGAGGCGCTCGTAAAGATGCTATTGACATGATAAAATTGCTGCAAAAAGATGGTCTAAGTGAGGATATGGCAAAAGACGCTGAAGCCGATGTGCAAAAAGTAATAGAGTCATTTAGCGTGCGCATAGACGAGGCTATTGTGGTAAAAGAAAAAGAAATAATGACCATATAACTGGTTTTGTTTCTTTATGAGACCTGATGAATATTGGTCTCTAATCGGTCAACATGAAAATTAGTACAACCTATACGATCACCAATATTTTAAAAATAGCGTCCTTTCAGGCGATAATTTTAATTGTTGCATTGGGTTTGGGTGATGATTTTAATTTCTCTTGGAAGAAGTTATTTTATATATCTGTGGTGTCTATAGTATACGGGGTACTGCAAATAAGATATAACAGATATGTCATTTATCGCCCTGATTATAAGGAGCCAACTGCTCCTAAATTCAGTCTTAAAACATGGGAAGAACATCAGTCCGATAAACTAAATCAGCCACCGGAAGGAACTGAACATGAAGCAAAATGATGTTAAATCATCAAACTGCAACCCCTAATATCAGCATAATCTAAACGACCTAAAACCTCAAATTGCCCGTTGTGGTGAACCTTCCCCAAATCATCTGTAGCAATGAAGCAACAAGAATGCAAATTGGCAAGGTCAATAATGTTAAGCGCCGCAGATTGGCCTGCGACTGCATGACTAAGAGGGTCGTTGTCAGCTCTAGGTAAAACCTTCATCCAAGATGGGCCTGTATATATACCTATATCATTTGAATAAGCTTGACTTAGTAACTCCGTCATGCCGTATTCGGAAATAATAGTACCATTAATAAAGGCAGTTTTCAACTCTGTATAAACCTCCTCTTTGGTGATTTCTTTCTTACGACCCTTCATGCCGCCGGTTTCTATTACAGTTATTTCTTTGGTAGTTGTGTGTTGTTCTGCAAAATCAAGCAAAGCAAAGCTTACCCCAAATAGAAGTATCTTTTTGGTAGAAGTATTGATGCGATCTAATAAGGCTTCATGATTATACAAGTAAAAACCATCTTGTTGTTTATTGTGATGCATGAGAAACTCAACCATGCTTACCAAGGAAGAATGCTGGCGTTCTAAGTAATTAGGCAAAAGACCAAAAATTTCATATTCTCGGATATCTCCTAATTTTTGTTCTATAATCTGCAGACAATTGTGGTGATATTGAGAAACATTTTGTAGGTAATTTTTAGATACTCCCATTCCGGTAGTACTGCTACTCTCGAAAATTAGGGCAGATTCGAAATCTCCTGATACAACCTTATGTGTTTTAAAAAATGTAATGGGTAAACAGGGTATTTGAGTGTAATGATCAATTTTAGAAGCCTCTTGGTCAATTAAATTAAGGTATTGGGCATATACCAAATTATTTTTTGCCTGAAATCGAAATATTTTTAACGCAATCTCGTTAAAATTGTGCTCTGAGATATCCCAAATATTTTCTATGCTTGGCAAATTGACCATATATACCGCAAAAGTAGTTTCTCTACTGATAATATTTCATGTATACAGTTGTAAACCTGATGACGTATCTTTTGGTAATGTGCCTGAAATTAGCTTGAATGAAGTTTCTCTATTGCAAGATACCTTAGGCAACGACAGTTTAATAGTGCTGGTCATTGGATTTCAAGATGGCGATGGTGACATCGGTTTAACCGGCAGTGATACTGCAGCTCCATTTAATTTTGGGAGCCCGTACTTTCATAATTTGCCAGTTACCTACCTAGTGGCAGGTGCTTCAGGCACTTTTGTAGAGCTAAAAGATCAATCAGGGTCTCCATATGGGAATCAGCATGAACGTATCCCCATACTTACCCCTTCGGGTAAATACAAAGCAATTCAGGGTAATATATCCATCAAGCTTTCAGCTAATCCACTTTTATCCAAACCGGATTCACTTAAGTTAAAAATATCGCTGATAGATCGGGCGCTTAATGTTAGCAATACGATTCAGACAGAGACCATACTATTAAAACACTAGTGTACGGTATAGCATACATTTGTTCTGTTCTTAAAAATACCCCCAAAACAAGTAACAGTGGGTATTTTTTATATGTTTGCATCACGTTAGGCACTTTAGCACCATTTATGTTATTTATGAATGAAACGAGATCATAATGAAAGTACTTATTAAAACCACACTTCTTTTAGCCTTTAGCGCTATTTTTAGCTTGCAGGTATCTGCTCAGAAATTCGCATATGTAGATTCTGAATACATCCTTAGCCAACTTCCAGCCTACAAATCAGCGCAAGCCGAGCTTAATGAAATAAGCAGACAGTGGCAAGAAGAAATTGACGCTCAGTTTGCTGAGGTAGATAAGATGTATAAGCAGTACCAAGCGGAGAAAGTTATCATGACGAAAGATGTTCAAACTAAACGTGAAAACGAAATCATCGAGAAGGAAAGAGTAGCTAAAAAACTTCAAAATGATAAGTTTGGTTACGAAGGTGAATTATTCAGTAAGCAGTCAGAGTTAGTAAAACCGCTTCAAGACAAAGTGTATGAAGCGATAAATAAAATAGCAAAGGCCAATGGCTTAGATTTTATTTTTGATAAAAGCGGAGATATGCTTATGCTTGTAGCCAATTCTAAGTACGATAGAAGTGGAGAGGTGTTAGAAGAGTTAGGAGTTGTTTCAACTAACGGAGGGAAAGATGATTCCAACTTACCTCCACTAAGTCGTGATAATTCGGATGATGATCTGCCGCCACGTTAAAAATTAAAAAAAAACAATTAAATATAAATTATAATAAACCAGATGAGAAACGCAGTTGGAATTTTCGTAATGTTATTTGCCTTTGTGGCAGTACAAGCCCAGACCAAGGTAGCCCATATCAATAGCAGCCAGCTTATTGAAGCAATGCCTGAGGCAGATAGCATACAGAAAAAATTAATGAAAGAGCAAGAGCAATGGCAACAAATACTTGCAGATAAACAAAGCGAAACAAGAACTAAGTACGAAAGTTATTTGAAGCAAACTGAGGATCCAAATGCGTCTAAAGCAATGTTGGAAATAAAAGCTCAGGAAATCGAAAATCTTCAAAAACAATTACAAGAACTTAACCAAAGAGCTAGCGAAGAGTTACAACGTAAACAAGAAGAGCTACTCGCTCCGTTGTTAGAAAAAGTAAAGAAAACTATCGCAGAAGTGGCCAAAGCAAATGGTTACGCTTATGTAATGGATACTACAGATGGCAGTGGCATTATCTACAGCGACGCTTCTTATGATATTATGGCTATTGTCAAAGCTAAGTTAGGTCTTAAATAATACTATTATCAAGGCGTCACAACCTATAGGCGTTTTTGATTCAGGGCTTGGAGGACTTACTATTCTCAAAGCTTTGCAAATAAAACTTCCCAATGAGCAGTTCATCTATTTTGGTGATACTGCTCATTTGCCTTATGGCGATAAAAGCGAAGATGCTCTTGTTGGCTATGTGACAGCTATTACACGTTTTCTCAAAGAGAAAAACTGTAAAATGATTGTGGTAGCTTGCAATAGTGCAACTACCGTAATTAATAAAACCAATGAGTTGCCGTATACTTCGTCTCAAATTGTAGAAGTAATAAGCCCTATAGTATCTCTTGTTGCGACGCAAACCAAGTATACAAAAATTGGAATTATAGGAACACGTAAAACGATCAATTCTGGCATGTTTAACCAAGCTTTGGCAGATCTGAATCCTAATTTAGAGATTGTTACAAAGGCGACACCGCTCCTTGTGCCACTTATAGAAGATGGATTTTTGGATGAAAAAGTACTCTTCCCTGTTTTTGATCGGTATTTTGAGGGTTTTAAAAACTGTGAGTTACTAATACCTGCCTGCACCCATTATCCTATTATTTATCAGCAAATAGAAAACTATTTTAGCAATGGACTAAAAGTGCTCCATACCCCTAAAATTATAGCGGAGGAGGTAGATGACTATTTAAATAAGAATAACCTATACAATCAAGTATCCAAAAAGAATGATGAATATTATTTGTCTGATCTTACCGATGAATTCTTGAAAGAATCAGAAGTGTTTCTGGGTAAAAAAGTACATTTCACCAAAGTGCTACTCGATAAAGCATAGGTATATACACATCTTTTCACGTATTCGTTCCGCTACTGTTTTTAATCTAATGTGGCTTTTTTTAGTAAAAGAAACCGATAGAGTTACATATTTGTACTTCTTAAAAAAAAATGAGTGATCCACATCATATATTAATTATAGATGAAGTACATCCTGTATTGCTGGATATGCTTATAAATCATTCGGTCAACTATCAACCTGACATTACTACAGATCAGTTAGAAATAGCCTTACAAGAGGCGACTATTTTAATCGTGCGTACCAAGCTTTATATCAGCGCTAGTTGGATGGCTAAAGCACCGAAACTAAGAGTAGTAGGGAGATTGGGATCTGGCATGGATAATATAGATACCAATTATGCAGAAGAGCATAATATTGCCTGTTTCAATGCTCCTGAGGGGAATAGAAATGCCGTGGCTGAGCAGACAGTTGGAATGATGCTTTGTTTACTAGCTAATATTAATAAAGGTCATAAAGAGATACTCAATGGAATTTGGGATCGCAAGGGTAATGAAGGTCTAGAGTTAGCTAATTTATGTGTGGGGATAATTGGTTATGGCAATGTAGGACATGTTTTAGCGGCTAAGCTGATTTCTTTTGGTTGTAAAGTTATAGCCTATGATTTATATCAAACGGGTTTTGGTGCAGGGCATGTGCAAGAAGTAAGTTTAAAAGAAATTCAAGGCCAGGCAGATATACTTAGTTTACACGTACCTTTGAATAAAGCGTCTGAAGCCATGATTGATAAACAGTTTATAGATTCAATGAAAAAACCTTTCTATTTATTGAATTTATCCAGAGGCAAAGTTTGCGTCTTATCAGATGTAATTGATGGTTTAGAATCGAACAAAATAAGGGGAGTTGCGTTGGACGTTTTACCCAATGAACGATTAGAAGCATTAAGTGAAAACGAAAAGAAAGAATTGGCGTATTTAGGGGGCAACAGCGCTGTTATTTTAACACCTCACATCGGTGGTTTAACGAAAGATTCGTTTGAACAGTTAGCCAAAGTATTGGGAAATAAGATCGTAAATTGGATGGAAACTCACCCACTTGTGAACCCAAAGTAACCCCTACCTAAAATTTATTTGAATTATTGCATTTTTATAACAAATATTGAAGTTCGAAACAAATCGTATAAAAACAACGTTTATGAATAAAGTACTTACCGTATTATTTGCCTGTTTATTAGGGTCTTCCGTGTATGCTCAGTCCAATTTTGGAAAGCTACAAGGAAACATTACAGACGCTAAAACCAAGGTTCCAATCGCATATGCGACAATCCAACTCGAAAAAGATGGTATTCGCAAGGGTGGAACGTTTACCGATGACAATGGAAAATATGTAATCAATGCCCTTGATCCAGGGACGTATACTATCACAGTAAAGTACATTGATTATCAAGATAAGCAAGTGACTGAGGTCGAAATATCATCAAACAGTACCAAATTTATGAACATCGAAATGTCTCAAACCAGTGTTGAAGACGGTGGAGGTCAAGAATTGGGTCCTATTGTTGTTCGCGCAGGTAAGCCCATGATCGAAAAGGATAAAAATTCCAAAACATTGTCTGCTGGCGATATTGCTAAATTGCCAACGCGTGATTTGGGTGCAATAGCAGCTACTACTTCGGGAGCAAATCAAGATGGTAATGGAGGGATCTCCTTCTTAGGAAGTAGAACTGATGGTACAGCCTATTTCGTGGATGGTGTGCGTGTCGTAGGAAGCTCAAGCGTTCCGCAATCGGCTCAAGGTCAGATAGATATTATACAATCAGGTATTCCTGCTCAGTACGGTGACTTTACAGGTGGAGCAATTAGTGTTACCACAAAAGGTCCGTCACGAGGTACATTTAGATCATTTGAGCTTATATCATCTAGTCCATTTGATCCTTATAACTACAATCAAGCAGAATTTTCTTCTATTGGTCCATTGTGGGTTAAGAATAAAGGAGGAGGAGATAAAGAATATGTTGCTCTAGGATATCAATTGGCAGCAAATATTAATTACACGGCAGATCCTAGCCCCGGGTACGGTGGCTTTTACTACTTAAAAGATGAATCGCTTCAAAAAATACAAGACAATCCTATCATAGAAAATCCAAATGGTCCAGGATTTGTTTACAGCTCTTTACTTTTGGATAAAAGTGACTTGGATTGGGGTAAAGCCCGAAAAAATGTGGCAGCCTATGTAGGAAATGCACAAGGTAAAATTGAGTTTTTACCTAACAAAAGTACATCACTTACCCTGTTTGGCAGTTACAACCAAGGCCAAGGTAATAATTGGAATTATTCGCAAAGTTTGATGGACTATAATAACTACAGTAACACAACTAATCAAACACTTCGAACCTATTTGAAATACACCCAACGTTTGGGAGAAACCTCTGAAGAAGATAAAGAAAAAGAAAAAGCTTTGTTTTCGGATGCGTTTTATACCATTCGTCTAGATTATCAAAGTAGCTGGAGTGAAACACAAAACTCGCAGTTTGGAGATAATATTTTTGATTATGGCCACATCGGTAAATTTACTTCTAACAGAGTGCCAGTATATCAATACACAGAAGAAGCAACTCGCTTTATAGATCAAAAAGGAGATACGGTAACACGTGCGGGATTCTTTAATCTTGTAGATTACGGTACAAATAATATCACCTTTGAGGCAAGTGATAAAAATCCAGAAAGAGCTAAGTATACTCAAGCTATTTTTGATTACGCTAGAGCAGCGTTTGGCGGGTCAGATAGAACGGGTATCTTTAGTGACGATCAAGTTATTCAGCAGTTAGGTTTGCTCAATGGATTTACTCCAGGCTTAACTTATTCATTATGGAATAATCCAGGTGCGGGTAATAATGGTTACTCTAAGTCTCAAACCGAGAGAGCAGCGGCATATGCACAAGGAGAAGCTATCTTAAACTTGGTAAATACGCATGATTTACAATTCGGAATGTACTACGAGCAAACCTCTTTTAGTAGTTGGGGAATTGGAGCTACCAATTTATGGAGATTAATGCCATTGTTGGCTAATAGTCATATTTCTAGTTTAGATCAAATTACAGAAAACGGTTATATTATAGGTGGGCAACATTCTTATGATGACTTCGGTACATTCACCGATTCTGTCTCTTACAATATTCGAGTAGATGAGGATCAGCAAAAAACATTTGACAAAAACTTAAGAGCTAAGCTGATGGACGAAGGAGTTAGAGATATCAACGGTGAGTTATATAGTAAAACCTCATATATAGATATCAATAGTTTAGACCCAAGTACTTTTAGTTTAGATATGTTTAGTGCAGACGATCTATGGAATAATGGTAATAGTTACGTAAACTATTATGGGTATGATTATTTAGGTAAACGCACGCGTAAGAGATTCGGGCTAAATGATTTTATTAATGACCCTCAAAATAGGAATATAGGCTCATTTGCTCCAGTTTACAGTGCTATTTGGTTGCAAGATAAATTTCAATTCAAAGATCTCATCTTAAGACTAGGTGTTCGTTTAGAGCGTTACGATGCAAATCAAAGTGGTATTAAAGATCAGTACTCACTATTCCCTACCTATAGTGCAGGTGAGCTTGCAAACATTTCTTCTGGGAATACACCTGATGGAAGAGGCATGACACTACTAAACGGATATGAAATTCCAGCGACCATTGGGGATGACTTTGTGGTTTATGTAAATGACATTAATGATCCTAAAAAAGTGCTTGGTTATAGAGATGGAAGCAAATGGTATAATGCCGATGGTAGCGAGTTGTCTAATCCAGCATTACTAGCTCAAAACTCAAATAGCGGCAGAATACAACCATTTTTGGTAGACGCGAAAGAAGGGTTGGTTAATGAGTCATTTGAAGATTACACTCCTGTTATTAATGTATTGCCAAGGGTATGGTTTTCATTTCCAATTAATTCAGAGGCACAATTTTTTGCCAATTATGATAAACTAGCACAACGTCCACAAAACGGGGCCATTTTTGCTCCAATTAATGCTTACGCTTATCTTGAAACAAATCAAGGTAGTGTATTAGCAAATCCAAACCTTAAACCACGGATAACAACCAGCTATGAGTTAGGATTTAAGCAAACGTTATCAAAAAACTCTGCTATAAGTTTAATTGCTGCATACAGAGAAACTGTTGGAGATTATGCATTAGTGAGAATTGACCAATCATATCCTATTTCTTATAATAGTTATCAAAATCTTGATTTTGAAACTATTAAAAATTTCAGAGCAGAGTATGAACTGCGTGGAGAAGGAAGAACCTCATTAGCCCTTAACTATTCATTGCTTTTTGCAGATGGTACAGGATCTAACGTAAATTCTGCAGCAACGTTAATACAAGCTAACCTTCCGAATTTGAGATCTCTTTATCCTACCGAGCGTGATATAAGACATCAAATCACTGCGATATTAGATTATAGATTCAAAAGTGGAAATGAATATACCGGACCTATATGGGGTAAAACAAAAGTATTTGAAGATGCAGGGGCGAACTTTATTATCAGTACTAAATCAGGCGGACCATATTCTGCATATATAAATCCGATTGCAAGTGTTGCAGTTGGATCAAGCGGAAGACAAACACTAGATGGTAACCCATTTGGATCAAGGTTGCCATGGCAATTTAAAGTAGATGCTAACTTCAATAAGAATTTTACAATTAAGAAAAAACATACGAAAGATCAATATAGAAGAAATTCATTAGATCTAAGTGTTTTTGTATGGGTTCAAAACTTGCTAAATACGCAAAACGTTGAAAATGTGTATGGATTTACAGGTCTTGCCAATAATGACGGATGGCTAAGTTCACCTATTGGAGTACAGCAAGCAGAAAATCAAGTTCGCACGCAGTCATACGTAGACTTGTATAATGCAAAGGTTAATAATCCGTATAGCTATTCTGTTCCAAGATTAACAAGATTAGGTGTAAGAGTATATTTCTAATAAAAGTAACACAGCTCAAAAGATAGAATTGATGAAGAACGAAATGAGAAAAATAACATTAGCATTAGGAATGCTTTTATGCATAGTAACTATTGCAAGAGAAAATGTGAATGTTGAAGGACCGCGCACCACACGTAGTGGAGGTTCTTCTGAAAAGATGAAATTTGGTAGCGATTGTGATGCGGCTACTCAAAGTGCAGATTTGGACATTAATAACGTACGAACCAAGATATTAAATGGTGGTGACATGTGGTGGGATTTGAATGCTGCTAAATATGAAATACCAAAAATTGAGGATCTTAATTCTGTACGAAAAAACAGTTTGTTTTCTGGAGCAATCTGGATAGGTGGAGAAGATTTAGGAGGGAATCTAAGACTTGCGGCTATGACCTATCGTCAAAGAGGGTCAGATTTCTGGCCAGGTCCGTTAGATCCTGTTACAGCGAATACAAGCAGTTCAGAATGTGAAAAGTGGGATAAAATATTCAAAGTAGACGGTAAAAATATTATTGATTGGGCAAGTGGTTTAGTTGCTGAGCCAGATGAGCAACTTTATAATTGGCCTGGACAAGGTGTTAACGATGCATTCCCTTTGGCTCCATACAAAGATGTGGATGGTAACGGATATTATACGCCTTCAGGTGGAGATTATCCTATCTTAAGAGAGCAATGTCAAGGTATTAATATCACCAATGAAGCTGTTGATCAACCTGACCAAATGTTATGGTGGATATATAACGATAAAGGAAATGTTCACTCAGAAACACAAGGTGATCCAATTGGTGTAGAAATGCAAACTACCGCGTTTGCCTTTGCAACCAATGATGAGATTAATGACATGACCTTTTATACGACACGAATTACCAATAGAGGTGCTACTAAACTAGTCAATACCTATTTTGGCCAGTGGGTGGATGCCGATCTTGGTTTTTATAATGATGATTATGTAGGTTGTGACGTAGGACTTTCATTAGGTTATTGCTATAATGGTGATGATAATGATGAAGGAGTGACGGGTTATGGTCTAAATCCTCCTTCTGTTGGCGTTGATTTCTTTGAAGGTCCAACCGCTAAAGTACTTGAAAATGGGGTGTTGGTTGAAAAAGAGCTTGGGATGTCTAAGTTCGTTTATTACAATAATGATGCAAATACGGTAAACGGTAATCCAAGTTTGGCGACAGATTTTTACAATTATCTACAAGGTAAATGGAGAACAGGTACTGATATTCTTTATGGAGGTGATGGTATTGTTGGGACAGATGGCACTAAAGCTGATTGGATGTTTCCAGGGGATACAGATCCTACTCACAATAAAAAAATGTGGAATGAAAAAGAAGCTGGAAACTCTCCTGCGGATAGAAGATTTATTCAGTCTTCAGGACCGTTTGAGTTAGAGCCAGGTTCTGTTCAGAAACTTACGGTAGGTGTTGTATGGGCAAGAGCTCCATTCGGTGGTGCATCAGGATCTTTAGATCTACTTAAAGAGGCAAGTAAAAAAGCGCAACAGTTATTCAACTCTTGTTTTAATCTAATCGATGGCCCAGATGCGCCAGAAGTAGAGGTACATGAGCAAGATCAACAATTGGTGCTATCTCTAGGGAATACTAATTCTCGTTTCGTAGAGAACTATAGAGATACTATCATTAACGGTTTAAATCAGCAAGAAGTATTTACTTTCCAAGGTTATAGAGTGTTCCAATTGAAAAATGGGGGTGTAAGTTTATCAGAGTTAGATGATTTATCTAAAGCGAGAGAAATATTCCAATGTGATTTAATTGATAATTTTGAAACCTTAATCAATAGTGAGTTTAAGGCTGACGTTGGAGCTAGTATTCCTGTACTTAAAGTTAGAGGTGCGAATGAAGGATTAGTTCATACTATCAAAATTGTAGAGGATGAATTTGCAACAGGCTCTGATAAAACATTGGTTAATTTCAAGACCTACTATTATATAGTGGTGTCTTATGCTGCGGGTAATAGTCAAACAACACCATATCTAGGAGGAAGGAGAGTTCAGAAATTCTCTGCTTCACCACATAAATTAGCGCCAAAGTTTGGTGGCTCTTCAGCTCCATCGTTTTATGGAGATGGTCCAGAACTGATTAGACTCTCTGGTAAAGGAAATGGCTTTAATAGCTTAGAGCTGACCCAAGAAACCAAAGATGAAATACTAAGAGACGGCAAATCAGGAAATCCAAAATACGAAAATGGACATGGCCCGATAGACATAAAAGTGATCGATCCTCTTAAAGTGCCAAAAGGTGATTTTGAATTGTCTTTAATTCCTTATAGAGGTCAGACCGTTACGGGAAGCGAAGATACCCTTCCTGCAAGCAGAATTTCATGGAAATTAGAGCGAATGGGTACTGGTGATGTAATTGAAGGAGATACTTCGATTAGTTATAAGAACGAGCAAATTATTTTGGAGTCAACTACCGGGAAGTCTATTTTTGATTGGGGATTGGCGGTTACTGTGGAACAAATAGCTGCTCCTGGAAGAAACTCTGCATTATATCCTCAAAATGGATTAATAGATTGGTCAGTTACTTTCTCAGACCCAAGTAATGAATGGCTAACTGCCGTAAGAGATCAAGATGTAACTCAAGCAAGGCAATTCGGTGCTTACGATTGGATTAGATCTGGATTACAAGGAGCAAATACTAATTTTAATGAACCTTCCTGGCATGATTATGCTGCCAATATTGGTAGTATAGACAGAGGAGCTGCGTATGAACGTATTTGGGATGGCAGAATAGCTCCGAATAGATTGGTTTCTAGAACGGCAAAAGTAGACCCTACTAGACCGCCTGCAAGACCCGTTACTTTGGAACAACCGTTTACTTTTGGATATGATTTTCCTGCAAGTATATACTTACAGTACTTGAGTAATGTAGACATAGTAATCACGCCAGATGAGAGTAAATGGACTGAGTGTGTCATGATCGAAATGGGTGAAGATCCAGGACTAAACGAAGGCGGTGCTCAGAAATTTGATATGAGAAAAGGTACCTTAAACTATAATGGTACAGATTTGCCTCCAGGTAGAACCATCTTCCCAGGGTATGCAATTAACCTAAATACTGGAGAAAGAATGAACATCATTATCGGTGAAGATTCTTACTTGAGATCAGATAATGGTCGTGATATGAAGTGGAATCCGACTGATGATGCAGGTTTCGTAGGAGGCGCTTTGTATCCTAAGTTCGGTGGACGTCATTTTATATATGTAATGGGTTCACATCAAGGAGTAGTAAAAAGTAAGCATCCTAAACTTCCAGAAACGGGTATAGCTTACGATAAAGGAAATTCATACTACGATATTTTTAATACCATAGTTCCTAATATGACAGAGGAGAAGAGATATGAAGCGTTAACCAAAATTTATCAAAACTGTGATTGGGTAATCCCTACGTATTTAGCCTTAGGTAAAGATATGAAAGAGAATGCATCTGGTATACCAGTACCTCAGAATGAGGTGACTATCAAACTTCGAGTTGCATTGCCGTACGGTAGAACTCCAGAAACTGCTGACGTCAACGGTGGTCTACCTAAGTATAAATTTAACACTGATGACATTTACAACAACGTAAATAACGAGACAGGTAAAAAAGCACTATTAGATTTAACGAACATAGTTCCTAACCCTTATTATGCTTATTCTACTTATGAGACCAGTGCTATCGACAATAGAGTTAAATTTACTAATTTACCTCCTAAATGTGATATCTCGATATACACCTTAGATGGGGCACTTGTTAGAAGAATTAAGAAAGACGATTTATCGACGGAAACGGATTGGAACCTGAAAAATGGTGCGGGTGTTCCGATAGCAAGTGGTATGTATATCATACATATTGATGCAGGTGAACTTGGAGAGAAAATACTAAAATGGATGGGTGTAATGCGTGAGTTAGACTTGGATTCATTCTAGGCATTGTATCATTAAAAAATAGAAGAATAATGAAGAAAATTATAATATTATCGATTTTATTGTCAGCTACAACTGCTATTATGGCTGGTAATCCAGACCGTATAGGTCAAGCAGGTGCTGCGCAACTAAATATTAATGGTTGGGGAAGAAGTGCCGGTTGGGGATGGGCTTCTGTGAGTAGTGTAAGTGGATTAGAAGCCATGTATAGCAACATTGGCGGCTTAGCGTATACACCGAAAACAGAAATTATTTTTTCGAGAACAGCATGGTTATTGGGCAGTGATATCAATATCAACACGTTTGGATTTGCACAAAACTTAGGTGGGAATGGTGTACTCGGATTTAGTGTGATGAGTTATGATTTGGGAGATATTCCTATAACTACAAACGATCAACCTGATGGAGGAATTGGAACCTATAAACCAAGGTTTACCAATCTTTCTGCCGCTTACTCTAAGCAGTTCACTAGAGAGATTTCAGGAGGGGTAGGCTTCAAGATTTTTTCAGAGTCTATTACCAATGTGAAAGCACAAGGTTTAGGTTTAGATGCAGGTATCCAATATATCACTACATTGAGAAGTAACCCGAAAGATAAAGGTTACAACAAGATGAAGAAAAATGACGTAAAGTTTGGTGTCTCTCTAAAGAATATAGGTCCTGATGCGGCATACTCAGGCGATGGTTTGTCCGTAAAAAGAACAGATCCAGAAACAGATCAGCAGGCAACAGTAAGTCAACGTTCTGCTAGTTTTAATTTACCAACCCTTATGAATATTAGTGCTTCATATGACGTGAGATTAGACAAAAATGATGATACTTATTTTCATAGATTCACGCCTGCCTTTACATTTACGAATAACGCATTCTCTGCAAATCAATTTACATTGGGTGCGGAGTATGGCTATAAGAAAATGTTACAGTTGAGAGCAGGTTACGGTTATGAAAAAGGAATATTGGATTATGACACCAGAACGAATGCATTTACGGGCATTACGGGAGGCTTCACGTTTGAAGTACCTGTGAGTAAAGATTCTGAAACAACTTTTGGTTTAGATTATGCATACAGACATTCTAATCCATTTGGAGGTTCTCACACTTTTGGAGTGCGACTTAATATAGGCGAGTAATATCGGTTATACCTACGAATAAAAATTATCTTTGCAATGTTGCGGTTCATTTAGAGCCGCAACATTGTGTTTTTATACAACCAACGAAATATAAATAATGGCAATAAACTACGTAACCCAACAAGGATATGACTCTTTGATTGAACAAATAGCGCACTTGGAAAAGGTAGAGCGTAAACGTATTACAGGTCAAATAGCAGATGCTAGAGATAAAGGAGACTTGTCTGAAAATGCCGAATACGACGCGGCTAAGGAGGAGCAAGGACTATTGGAGATGAAAATTTCTCAATTAAAAAATACGATGGCTAATTGCCGTGTAATTGATCCCAAAGATATAGATCTAAGTAAGGTGAACATACTGAGTAAAGTGAGGTTGCTTAATAAGAAAGTAAATAAAGAAGTCAGCTATACCATCGTAGATGAAAGTGAAGCGGATTTGAAGGCAGGTAAAATATCGGTAAAATCACCAATTGGTGAAGGCTTGATGGGTAAGAAACTCGGAGAAATAGCAGAGATTCAAGTGCCAGCTGGTATTATTCATTTCGAGATTTTAGAGATAGGTCTTTAGTGACTGTATTTGAAAAGATTGTTGCGGGAGATATCCCTTGTTATAAAGTAGCTGAAACGGATAAGTTTTTAGCTTTTCTAGACGTATCCCCCGTTAAAGAAGGACACGTGTTGGTTATTCCCAAAGTAGCGGTAGATTATATTTTTGATTTAGAGGATGACATGTATAGTAGGTTAGCGTTATTTGCTAAAAAGGTAGCAAGAGCAATAGATGCCACTATTCCTTGTGAGAGAGTGGGAGTAGCTGTAGTAGGCTTAGAAGTTCCACATGCACATATTCATCTTATTCCAATACATGATGCAGGAGATGTAAGTTTTGCGAATCCGAAATTGAAATTAGCTCCAGAAAGAATGGCAGAAATAGCTAAGACTATATCTGATGCATTTCAAGTTTCCTAGTTATTTTATTTTGTCTGGGTTTTGGCTGATAAAACTAGCCCAACTTCCATAACTTTCTTTTTGCTTAACGGGCTTACCACTCGTCATAAAATGATGGCATATTGCTACAGCCACAGCGTCCGTGGCATCCAACTTAGAATGTTTGGTTTCTATCTTTAGCAATACGTTTACCATAGCAGCTACTTGTTCTTTGGTTGCAGTTCCTTTACCGGTTACACTTTGCTTTACTCTTAAGGGAGCGTATTCAAATACGGGAATCTGACGATTAAGGGCGGCGGCCATACTCACTCCTTGCGCTCGGCCTAGTTTGAGCATACTCTGCGGATTTTTACCCATAAAGGGAGCTTCTAGAGCTACTTCGTCTGGCATGTAGGTATCCAACAATTGGGTGCACTTTTCAAAAATAGCCTTCAATTTATTGGCGTAATCTGTTTCTTTGCGTAAATCAAAAATACCCATACTGATAAGCTGCATAGCATTTTTTGTGATTCCTATGATACCATAACCAGCAATATTGGTTCCTGGGTCTATACCCAAGATTATCTTATCGTAATTGTTATCTTTCGCCACGCTAAGGAGCAAATGTAGCCATAGCCATCTAAAGATAATACACTCTTGAGCCGCGCGTCCCAAACATTTGATTATAAACGAGTATATCCCATACTAAAATGGATATTTAGTATCGTATCGATATACTTTTTTGTGATTCAAGTATCCAAAATGGACGATGGTATTCTTACGCAAATAGTACTTAAATTTCGTGAAGAACCAATAATATTCTCTTTAGTGCTTATACTCGCGCTGGTAAATTGGAATGCTGAAGCGCAAAAATTTAAGCTGCTGATCCGATCAGAAATTAAACTGACTAACACTAGAGCGCTGTTCACTATTTTGGGAGGGATGGCAATAAGTAATTTCACTCCGGCACGTTCGGGAGAATATATAGGGCGGGGGCTGTTACTCAAAAAATTACATCCTATCAAAGTGGTTATCGCCACAGTTACAGGTAACATTGCACAGGTAATGATGACCTATGGTATAGGTTTATCGTGCATGGTAGGTATGGCTTTTTTGGGTGATTATGGCTCTGTTTGGCAGGAGTTTAATAAGGTTTGGATGTTGATCATGGTCATGGTTTTTATTACCCTTCTCATTTTATTTATAAAGCCATTATTGCGTTGGTTAAAACCACGAATTCCAAAACAAATTACAAAAGCATTTAGGTTAATAAAAAAGTACGATCGAAAATTATTCGCCAAGGTTGTAGCGATTGCATTTATTCGATACACTGTTTTTGCGCTACAGTTTTTTTTACTGTTGCAGTTGTTCTCTAATTTCTCATTGCCTGTGTATACTATTGCTTTAATTCCAATAGCGTATGTGATGCAGAGTGTGGCACCAGTGCCTGCCATATCTGACATAGGAGTTCGTGTATTTGTGACGACTCTATTATTTGGGAGTTTACTTTCTGATAATGCTATCTTGCACGCTGTGACTTGCCTGTGGTTTATTAACTTGATCTTGCCTGGTTTAATAGGGACTATATACCTGGTGAGCAGCACTGTACGCAATAAATGATAGTTTATATAGTTGTCGTGTTAGTTATGGGAATAAGCTATTATAGCCTACTTAGCAAGTATACTGAGCTGTGGAGCAGCATGATACCGTTGACTATTGATGATTCGTTTGTTACTTCTGTGACTATCGTAGTCCCATTTCGAAATGAAGCACAAAACTTAGGTGCTTTGATCAAATCTTTGAATGATTTAGAATTAGGACATCACCAAGTAGAAGTGCTTTTTATAAACGACCATAGTACGGATAACAGTGTAAATGTGATTGCGGAGAACGCTATTTCCCTTAAGTATAACGTGTTGAATAACCCATTAACGGGTAAAAAAGAAGCCTTAAAACTGGCGTGGCAGCACGCTTCTGGGGATATTGTACTGCAAACAGATGCTGATTGTGTATTACCGTCAACTTGGTTGGTATCTATGCTTCATCCTTTTGCGAATGAAAAAGTGCAGTTGGTAAGCGGTCCGGTAGATTTTTATGCAACGACTAATTTTTGGTCAAAGATGGTAAGGTTAGACTTTAATGCACTTATAGCCATAGGAACGGCACATATAACTTGGAAAAAACCTATGTTATGTAATGGTGCGAATCTGGCGTACCGCAAAACAGTTTTGGAATCTTTTAAGTATAAAGAGAATAAAGCAAGCGGAGACGATATATACCTACTCCAACATGTGCACTTATCAGCCCCTGAGGGTATTTGTTTTAATCAAACACAAGATGCTATAGTAATGACATCGGGGCCTCAGCATTTTCGGGAATTTTGGAATCAACGAATAAGATGGGCGAGCAAAAATGGCGATTATGACCTAAAACAAAATACGGTAATACTTGCTTTCGTATGGTTCTA
>OBMK010000182.1_pt1 | contig 61102 bp, 56 predicted proteins | sample 1539081 | NCBI WGS metagenome assembly OBMK01 (sample SAMEA3355528, study PRJEB22509) | marine metagenome | biome: marine; feature: river plume; material: water | place: USA | collected 2010-08-07 | depth 0.5 m | reverse complement strand
TACCTAAATAGAAAGGCCCGCTATCTGTTGATCCGCCATCAATTGCTATGAGGTCAGGTTTGTGTGTAAGGCCTCTGGCAAGAGCGTCTCTGTCATAAGGTATCCCTAGCGCGCCCGCTGGCACGAGAACTTTAACGACAGTCTTTTCTATCATTGGAATAAGGCCTCTTTCCATTCCTCTAAAAACCGTTGTTTTTTCAGCCGGTCGAGATAGACAAGTAACCCTGTATCTAAGCGGATTGGTTTGAATTGGCGGTTTTTGTTTAAAACCTCACTCTGCAAAGAGAGCATATCAGTGCGTTTTTCAATAAAGTCCTGGCCAACATCATTGAGTAGAAATATTAAAAAATCACGGGCCGCCTGAAAGTTCTGAGTACCTCTTGGCACAAGTGCTGTGCGCAGCAGCATATGAGTATAGTCTTGAGGGTAAATGACCAAAAGATTATCCTGCTCGCGCGAGCGTTTCTGTGCGTAGGAGCCGATGATATTATACGCTAATAACACCTCACCAGTATTCACCGCATCAAGCATTTCACCAGAGCAGCAAAAAAGGCCTGTAGTGAGACTTCCCATTACCTCTGCCATTCGCCAGTAACTATCGGATTGGCGTGCATCTTGAGTGGCAAATAGGAATCCAGCACCAGATTGTCTCACATCATAGGTAACAATCTTGCCTCTTAAATCATGTTGATTGGCGCGTAAAAATGAAATCAAATCACGCCGGCTTTTTGGCGCTTCAATATTGTTAAAGTAGGATTTTGAAACCACCATGCCAATCGGTTCAAGTGAAAAGCCAAACAGTTTATTTTGCCATTGGCTCCAATCAGGTCCTTGCGATGTTTCCGGTAATGAAACTGATTCAGCAAAGCCATCATTTGCAAGCTTCATCTGTAAATCCATAGCCGATGACATCACAAGGTCAAACGGCTCCTCGCCATCACGGACTTCGTGATAGATATCAGAAGTGTTGGAGAGAACATATTCTATACTGACAGACGGGAATGAGGTGATATAGGCTGTTAGAACAGGATCAAAAACATCAATGTCTGTAGAGGATAAAATACGTAAATCTGCTGTATCTTTTTGCGGGCCGTAGGTTCGAACTTCTTCAATCACCAGCGCATCAGACGGTGAGTTCATAAAAAAAATTAGCAGGGCAATGATAAGATAGCGCATACAGATTCCCCCTTTAATTTTTTGACTTTAATTGTGGCATTAATAGCGTTTGCTGCTTCTAAAACGATACTCAAGCCTAAGCCTGACCCTATTATATCTTTATTTTCTGTGCCACGCTTAAACTTTTTGAAAATTTGAGAGGCATTAAAGTCTTTTAAATTGGCGGCATCATTTGTGATTGTAACCGTTATTTGTTTTTTATCTTGGCTCAGATCAACAAATACAGTTGATTCTGCAATGGCATATTTCAGCGCATTATCAAGCAGGTTTCGCAGTGAGGTTTCAAGCAGTGTTCGGTCAAGATAAAGCTGCTGCTTCTGCTCTAACGTTGATGAAAAAGCGATGTCTAAATCCCGTAGATCAGCTGCTGGCCTAAACTGGTTTATCAAATCTTCAACTGCCTGATGCGCCGAAAATTTCTGTTTTTCAGGACGCTCAGCGCGATAAAGCACCATGGCATGGTCAAGTAATTGGGTGGCTGACCGGTTAGTTTGGTCCACAGACCGGATAATGTTTCGCAGATGTTCTCTGTTTTCAGGTGTCTTTGATTTTCGAAGGGCAAGCTCACTCTCTGATTTTACAACTGATAATGGCGTGCGAATATGATGGGCTGCTTCTGCAATGAATGTTTCAGTTTGACGCAAGGCGGTCCGAAACCGACTAATAAATCCGTTCAGCGAGTGAACAAGGGGAAGAAGTTCAGAGGGAACGTCTGATGAAACTTTTCGCAAATCTGACGGACCACGCATTTTAACGTCATCGGCAAAAGAGCCGATTGGCCTAATGGTCAGGTTGGCTGTAAGGAAGGCAAATAAGATGGCAATGATGAGGAAAATAAAAGTGACAAAGATGAGGTTAGTTGAAATCTTTGTCAGAACAGTTGCCTGAAAATTCTGGCTTTGTGCAATAATAATTGTGAGACGCCGCGCCTGGTTTCCGGCAAAAATTACATTTTCAATACTGGCGGCGCGAAACGTCTCATCAAGATAATCAATGTTTGTAAAAATGGGTTCTTGCAGGTCACCAAATGGCCCTTCATAGGGCAGGTCCTCATAGCCGGTCAGAAATTTTCCATCATCTTTGATTTGATAGAAAATGCGATCTTCGCCGATTGCCCCCAGCAATGAGAATGTATCATAAGGCAAATCGAGACTTACCATATTATCAACGACATAAATTTTATCGACAACAGAGCTTACGGCAGCTGCTAATAATCTGTCTTGGGTTGCTGTGACAGCTTGAACAAGTGCCAGCCTGACGACCAGAAATAAAAACAGGGAAATAACAACTGCCACAAGCCCAAGCTGTATCAGCAAACGATTGCGAATAGAGGTTGTTTTTAAGGCGAATAGTTTTCTAATCATTGACGTGCAGCCTATAGCCAATACCGCGGACAGTTTCAATTTGCAGGTTCGTATTGTGAAGCTTTTTGCGGACACGGCCTACATATACTTCTATCGCGTTATCAGTCACTTCTTCGGAAATGGAAAAAAGCCTATCTGTTAACTGCTCTTTGGAAAAAATAATTTCAGGAGAATTGAAAAAGATCTCAAGCAGTCTTAATTCTCTGTTTCTAAGAGAAGTCTTTTCGCCATAGGCTTCCAACATGGCAATCAGCGGGTATAGCGTCGCATTACCATAATTAAGGGCGAGCTGATCCTGTCCGCTATGACGACGTAAAACTGCCCGGCAACGCGCCTCTAATTCTGCGAACTCAAATGGTTTTATAATATAATCGTCAGCCCCAATATCGAGTAAATCAATTCTGTCAGAAATTTCAGAACGGGCTGTCATTACGATAACAGGCGTATTGTTATTTTTGGATCGAATGGTTCGAAGAAAATCCCGACCATCACCATCGGGAAGCATGATATCTAGCAGAATAATATCAAAATGAGTTACTGATGCAAAATGCTTAGCCTCAGACAAATCATGCGCCATCTCAACATGGTTTTTCTCAAGCTCAAAAAATAACCGAAGGGAGTCTGCTAATTCTTTTGTATCTTCAATTAACAGAACCTTCAAAATTTTCCCCTAACATAAATCACGTGTCAGCTTGGTGTCAGGTTAGTTTGATTAGATTTATGAGTAAAGGGCGTGGCCGTGAGGTTATAAAGCGCCTGAATAGATGTGAGGGAGGACAAAATGTTCAAAACATCAATGAAGCGCCGTGTATTTGCGGCGGCAATTGCAGCGACATCAATCGTAGGTTTCTCAACAGCAGGTATGGCGCATGGCCATAAAGTTGTTGATTCTATCCATTTCTTGATTCCAGGTGGCGCAGGCGGTGGCTGGGACGGAACAGCCCGTGGCACAGGCGAAGCACTAACAAAATCAGGCCTAGTCGGTTCGGCATCCTATGAAAATATGTCTGGCGGTGGTGGCGGTAAAGCCATTGGATACCTGATTGAAAATGCTGATAGTAATCACGGAACATTGATGGTGAATTCAACGCCTATCGTGATCCGCTCATTAACAGGTGTATTTCCGCATAACTTCCGTGACCTAACGCTTGTTTCAGGAACAATTGGTGACTATGCAGCTTTGGTCGTACCCGCTAACTCAAGCATAAAAAATATGGGCGATTTAGTTGCCGCATATAATGCAAATCCATCAGATGTTGCCATCGGTGGCGGCTCAGTGCCAGGCGGCATGGATCATCTGGTTGCGGCCATGGTTATGCAGGCTGCTGGCGCAGACCCAACAGAAGTAAAATATATTGCTTATGATGCTGGTGGTAAGGCAATGGCAGCGCTTCTCTCAGGAGAAATTAAAGCATTGTCTACAGGGTTCTCAGAAGCTGTTGCGATGGCAAAAGCAGGAGAAGCCAATATCATTGGTGTAACGTCAGATAAGCGTGTTGGCGCATTACCAGAAGCTATGACAATGAAGGAACAGGGTATTGATACCTATTTTGTTAACTGGCGCGGTTTCTTTGCAGCACCAAATTTGCCAAAGGATAAATTGGTAGCGTATCAGAAGGCCATTGATAAAATGTATGGCACTGATGAGTGGGAAGCTGTTCGCTCACGCAATGGCTGGGAAAACATCCATAACCCAGGCGCAAAGTTCATGACATTTCTTGAGCAACAGGAAAAAGATATTAGTACTCTTATGAAGAAACTTGGTTTCCTCTAGGAGTGGTATCTATCATGTGTCTGGCCCTTGTTAATGGGGCCAGACAGCTTTTTTTAAAAAGAGGGTAATGTCATGGCGTTAGATCGATATATCGCCCTTATTATTGCAGTTATTTTTTTAATTTATGGTTACACCGCTTTTTTTGAAATGGATGGCCTGTTGCCGCCAATTCTCAAAAGAAACCCTATTTGGCCCTCTACCTTCCCAAAAATTCTGTCTGTCATTGGCGTGCTTGCCGCTCTTTCTGTTGTCATTAATCTTGAAAAAGCAGGCAAACAGATTGGTGACGATTTAGATATCGCAAATTGGCGTGAATATAAGGTTGTACAAGCATTGCTGCTGATTGGCGGCATGGTGCTTTATGCTCTGACATTGCGGAGCCTTGGTTTTCTTGCATCAACATTCATGTTTCTTACAGGCGGAAGTATTCTTCTGGGGGAGCGCCGGATTGTCAGGTTGGCTCTCATCACCGCTATTGCAAGTTACGGCATATGGTATCTGGTGGATACAGTATTAGGAATTTATATGACGCCCTATCCACGCTGGTTAGACCTCTAAGGGAGCAAAATAGATGTTAGAAGGATTTCTTATTGGTCTTGAAACAGCGTTATCAATCAAAAACCTGCTTATGGTCATTGGTGGTTGTATCATAGGAACATTTATTGGCATGTTGCCTGGGCTTGGTCCTATGTCCATCATTGCGATTATGATCCCTGTGGCGATTTCTATTGGCGACCCGTCAGCTGCAATTATTCTGCTTGCCGGTGTATATTATGGCGCTGTTTTTGGTGGCTCAACCTCCTCTATTTTGATTAATGCGCCCGGTGTGGCATCAACTGTTGCAACAAGCTTCGATGGTTATCCGATGACCCGTCAAGGCAAAGCAGGCAAGGCGTTAACAATTGCAGCCATTGCATCTTTTGCAGGCGGGACAATCGGGGCTATTTTGCTGGTGCTTTTTGCGCCGGCACTGGCGTCTGTTGCCTTGCTGTTTCATTCCTCTGAATATTTTGCGTTGATGGTTGTTGGGCTGTCAGCTATTGCAGCTTTTGCCGGGACTGGGCAGATAACCAAAGCGGTGCTGATGACGATTGCCGGCCTTGTGCTTGCGACTATAGGAGAGGGCGCACAGTTTAACATGCCGCGCTTTACAATGGGCATTATGGACCTTCAATCGGGCATTGGCTTTATCACATTGGCAATGGCAATGTTTGCAATTCCAGAGACGTTATTTCTGATTTTGGATCCAAACCGCTCTGGCAAACCAGATGAAAAGCAATCTGAAATTACTAATCTGCGGATTACCAAAGATGAGGCAAAACAAATTACACCCGTAATTGCACGCCAATCTTTGCAAGGATTTTTAATTGGGGTGATGCCAGGGGCCGGCGCGACTATTGCGTCGTTTCTGGGGTATGCTGTGGAACGAAATTTAGCCTCTCCAGAGGAAAGAGAACAATTTGGAAAGGGATCGGTAAAAGGTCTTGCGGCGCCTGAGAGTGCAAATAATGCAGCCTGCACCGGGTCTTTTGTGCCGTTACTCACGCTTGGTATTCCAGGCTCTGGGACGACTGCGATTCTTCTGGGGGCACTGATTGCTTTAAATGTATCGCCGGGCCCACGCCTGATGGAGGACCAACCTGAGATTTTCTGGTCTGTGATTCTCTCGATGTATTTTGGCAATTTGGTATTGTTGATTTTGAACCTGCCTCTCATTCCTTATATTGCTAAGGTTTTGACTGTTCCGCGTACCTTCCTTATTCCGTTTATTTTGTTCTTCACATTAATGGGCGCTTATATCGGGCAGAATAATGCAACAGAATTATTATTCCTTGTGGGATTAGGTGTTACTGCGACGATATTACGATTTGCTGCCTTTCCCCTCGCTCCGCTGCTCATTGGGTTTATTTTGGGCCCGATGCTCGAAGATAATTTCTCGCGCGCGACACAGCTTTATGATGGCATTGGATTTATGTGGGAGCGTCCTATGACGACAGCGTTACTTCTTATCGCCATTTCTTTGATTGTGTTGCCAGCCTGGCGGTCGCGCCGTGCGGCGGTGAGCTTAAAAAAGGGATAGTTATGAGCATATTAAGTGAAGTTCATCGCCTTTTCCAAACACCGTTCAGCGACTATTTCTAGCTGTCCTGCTAGCGTTTCGTAGTCGCCGGCGCTCGGGCCGAGTTTGCTAATGTTGGTGCGTAGTCAGGGCTGGGTCCTAAAAATTAGTCTGGTCCCCACCTTTAAGAGCCAGCATGTCTCGGGCCTCGTCGGGTGTCGCAACTTGTAGTCCAAGACCTTCGATAATCTGACGTACTTTCAAGACTTGCACAGCATTTGATGTCGCTAGTTCACCTTTGCCGGCCCATATGCTGTCTTCTAAACCAACGCGCACGTTACCGCCAAGAGCAGCTGCTTGAGCTGCAATACGAAATTGGTTTGCACCAGCTCCAAGAACAGACCACTTATAATCCGCGCCAAATAAACGGTCTGCGGTGCGTTTCATATGCATTACATCTTCTGGATGTGTTCCTATGCCGCCTAATAAGCCAAAAACGGACTGAACAAAAAATGGCGCTTTGATTAGTCCACGGTCAGCAAAGTGAGCTAAATTATACAAGTGTGAGATATCATAGCACTCAAATTCAAACCTCGTGCCGTTCCCGTAACAGGTTTTTAATACATACTCGATATCTTTGAACGAATTCCTAAAAACTAGATCTCGTGAACCTTCTAGATGTTCATGCTCCCACTCGAATTTAAATTCCTTATAGCGCGCTAACATAGGGTATAAACCAAAATTCATTGACCCCATGTTAAGTGAGGCAACTTCGGGTTTGAACGTTGCTGCTGGTTTCACTCTTTCTTCAACAGTCATGTATGGGCTACCACCAGTGGTTATATTGATAACCGAATCTGTGCCTTGTTTGATGCGCGGTAGAAAAGACTCAAAACCTTCAGGCGTCTGGTCTGGCTGCCCTGTGAGTGGGTTTCTTGCGTGGAGGTGTAATATTGCTGCTCCTGCTTCTGCTGCGGCAATTGCCTCTTTTGTGATCTGGTCTGGAGTAATTGGCAGATGGGGCGACATTGTTGGCGTATGTATTGCGCCAGTAATCGCGCAAGTAATTATAACTTTATTGTTATTTTTATTTTTCGTATTCATACCGTTATCCGAAAGTTTACCTGGGTGTTTTAGGGGGTTAGTTCAAGGAATGTTCAGTGCATGTCAAAAACGTAACTCTTGAGATTTCATAGTTCTGGGCACTATCTTATTTAATTTCATCAGAAAAGGAGTTTATTAATTCATCGTAAGACCGCGTGATGTCTTCCGTTAAAGCCGCTCTTGCGCCCGGTATGTCATGGGAGGAAACTGCGTCGATAATTGCCTTGTGGTTGTCATTCGACCATTTAAATCTGCCAACCCACTTCGAATGATATAAAATTGGGCTAACCTTTAACCAGAGATTGTCAATAATTTGCATTAGTACTGGCGAATCAGACTGTTCGTAAAGTCGGAAATGAAATGCGTAATTTCGCTTTATGAAACTTTGAATATCGTGTCTTTCTTCTGCATCAATTAACCCATCAAACAAAACTAGCAAATCTTTTATAAAATCCTTGTTGCTGTTTTTAATGGACCACTCGACAGCTTTCGTTTCAACTTCCAATCGAACATTTCGAAGGTCAGTAAGGTTTTTAATAGTCACCTCAGGAACACCTACTGAACGTCCAGAGACATTTGATAAAACACCCATAGCCTGCAAACGCATGAGTGCTTCACGGACGGGCATAGGGCTTATATCGAAAGCCTTGGCTATCCGAGCAACTGGCACTGACTCCCCTGGATTAAATTCACCTTGGCGCAACATAGTACATAATCGTTCATAAACCTGATCATGAAGTTTATCTTTTTGAATTGGTTTTTGCTTTTCGAACATTATTGTACCTTGGCCTAAGAAATCAGAATTAGTTAGAGCTAACCGGGGAACTCAGTGCATTAGGTTCCTCTCAAAATTTAACTAATTCAACCTACCTTTTTGTTTTTGTACAAGTGATAACATCATCTTCTGGTCTCTATCTTTACATGACTTATCAAGGTTTGAAATTGGGTGCTTTTTTACAAGACTTTCTTCAAGTCCCTTCTCTAGAGCCAAGGACCAGTCAGTTTTATCTCCCGTATTTGAGAACATTTTCCGATACATAGGACCATATCTTTCTATGTACTGTGCTACGCCAAGCGGCGCATTCAGATGAATTGACTCAAAAGGCCCCATTAAAGACCATCGAAACCCTAATCCATCAGTGACAGCTTTATCTATGTCTTCATAAGACGCTACGCCATCAGCGAGTAGTTGAAACGCTTCAGTTAAAAGAGCTCCTTGTAATCGATTGAGAATAAAACCTTCGATTTCTTTTTCCAAGACTATCGGCGTTTGCCCGGATGCAAACATTATCTTCGAGGCTGTTTCTAAAACTGACTTATCTGTCCACTGAGAGGGAACAATTTCAACGGCAGGAATGAGGTGAGGCGGATTAATAGGATGAACAACCAAACATCTGTTGCGTCCCTTTGCTTCAGCTGCGTACGAAGACGCAGGAATCCCAGATGTGGAACTGCCTATCGGGACACCTTCATCAGTATATTCATCGATTGCTGCGGTAAGTTTTGATTTGATTTCTAAATCTTCGGGGCCACATTCCTGCACATAACAGCTACCTCTTAAAGCATCCTCAAGGCCATTTTCTAAGGTAAGATTTAACATCATTTCTGCAATTAGATGTTGGTTTACCAATCCGAATGAACCGAGCTCTTTGATTTTATCCTCAATTCCTAACTTAGCGTGTTCTGTTATCTTTCTTTTTTTATCATATATTTTTACGTTAAAACCGGCACGTAAAAATACTACGGCCCATGCCTGACCAATCAGTCCGCACCCTATAATGGATATAATTTTCTTAGAATTATTATTAAAATCGTCAGAAGCATTTGTCATAAAATTGAAGAAGCCCTTAATATTTTGTAAATCGCTAACTTATATCCGAGTTTTCTCTTTAGCTACATGAATTTACATAAAAGTAATTTATATTTAATCTAATAATTGATTTTTGATCAAAAATCAATTTAGATAGTTTCATAACCATAAAAATGGAGGAAACTATGAATATGTTTAAAACGGTTGCAACTTCGATAATTGCTTTAGGGCTTCTATCCGGAGTGGCTGCTGCTCAGAATACTAAACTTTCTATACAGACACATTATGGACCTGAGACGTTGTCAGGTAAGCTCATCGGTAACTATGTAGATGATGTTCAAACAATGTCTGGCGGCGAAATTGAGATAGAAGTCTTTTATTCGTCTTCTGTAGTCAAATCAGTTGAAACTTTTGATGCTGCTGCGAGCGGAATTATTGATTGCGACATGACTGGCGGATTATATCAAGTCGGCAAGAATTCTGCCTTCCAATTTGCTGCTGATATTACTGGCGCTTATTCAACACCATATCAGCAGCTATCTTGGTTGTATTATGGCGGTGGCCTTGAAAAAACTCAGCCCCTTTATAACAAATATGGCATGCAATTAATTGGATGGTTCATTTATGGTCAGGAATCTTTAGTATCAACGCGTCCAATTGGCAGCGTAGAAGATCTTCAAGGGTTCAAATTCAGAGCGCCTCCAGGCATGATTACTAAAATATTTGATAAACTGGGCGCCTCCCCGATTGTAATGGATTTTACAGAAATCTTTACTGCTTTGGAAACAGGTATTATTGATGGTGCGGATGCCTCAGGTTTCGCAAATAATGTGGGTCTTGGTCTATACGACTTAGGAAAACACTCTAACTACCCTGGTTTCCACTCAATGCCATCTGATCATTTAGCCTGTAACAAGGGTGTTTGGGATAATATGCCTGAAAAACATCAGCGCATAATGTTAGTGGCTATTGAAAAGCTCGCACTTAGAAACTCCTTAGCTTTTGAAGTTAAAAATGCTGAAGCTGTGGCAGCTGCACCAGCTAATGGTGTAACAATTTATTCTTGGTCAGAAGAAGAACTCGCCAAGTTTCGTGCAGCCGCAACAGAGGCTTGGGTTGAATTTGCTGATACACCAGAAGCAAAAGACCTCGTGCAATCTCACAAAGATTTCATGAAAAAACTTGGTATCATCTAGTTAAAAACCTCCGTGAGATGCGCGCATTTTTCATGTGTTGTGCGCATCTCTCCCAAGGTGATGCGCGTATTGAATGCGCGCATCATCAAATTCGAATATTTCTTTAAGGAGGAAGTTTATTGGAGGATAAACACGAAAATGCCCTCGAATGGCTAATCCCATTTGCATTTATTTTATGCGCTGGTTGGATAACATGGCATTTGCCGGCATTTATCCTAACATGTTTTCCACCTGAAGATGCCTCGAATTACGACAAGCTGAGTGCACTTTTTGATCGTGTCGATGTTACCCCCCATTTTTACCGACTATTCGGCGGCTTTGCCGATGTTATAGATTGGGGAGCGCTCATACTTTTACCAATTTTAGGATATTTTGGCATGCGCACCGTGCGCCGGGCGTCGATGGAATTTGAAAATTGGACTGCAGCAGATCGCTTGGCAGTATTTGTAGGGCGTATAACAATGATGCTGGTCATCTTGCTTTGTACTGTGATGCTGTACGAAGTGTTTCTTCGTTATGTTCTCGAAGCCCCAACACTTTGGGCAAACGAATTATCTCTATGGCTTGCTAGTATTATCTTTCTTTGCGCTGGACTCTATACGATGCAACAAAGAAGTCACATTCGTATTCTTATTTTATACCAGGCATTACCTCGAAGCCTTCAACATGTTTGCGATATCTTCTCTACATTAGTCATCGTAACATTTACCTTCTTCCTCTGCTATGGCGGCTACGGAGAAGCGTTCGCTAAATTCTACCGTTGGGAAACATTCGGAACAGCCTTTGATCCGCCGATTCCTGCAACCGTCAAACCTTTAGTTCTTCTAATCACAGTTTTGGTAGCAGTGCAGGCAGTCATTAACTTGATTTCGGACTGGAACGATGAATCAGTAAACTATTCAGCCGCTGATGACATTGATGAAGAAGAAATTGCGCGTCTTAAAGCGACAATTGGCGATGACAAAACTATAAATCAGCCCTCAGGGAGACACTGATGGATATTGGAACAATCTCAATAATTCTTTTATTGGGGCTTATGCTGCTCCTTGCTACCGGGGTGCCACTTGGTTTTGCATCGGCAATTCTTGCAGTTGTAGTCCTTGTTATGAAATTCGAACCACAGCTTTTGTCGAATCCGTTAGCCTTTGGAGATGGGATACTTACAGGTAGGCCAGGGTCTGGACCATTAAATATATTGGCCCAGAAAATATACGGGTTATTGACAGATTATGTTCTGATTTCCATTCCACTATTCATCTTCATGGCTGCGCTATTAGAACGATCAGGTATCGCAAAAGATATGTATAACTCGCTTAATATCTGGCTTAACCGGACCCGTGGCGGGATTGCAATTGTTACATCTATAATGGCTGTAATTATGGCTGCTATGTCTGGCATTATAGGAGGCGAAGTTGTGCTCTTAGGCCTCATTGCCCTCCCCCAAATGCTTAGGTTAGGATACAATCAAAATTTAGCAGTTGGAACAATCTGTGCATCTGGTTCTCTCGGTACAATGATCCCGCCATCAATTGTTCTTATTATCTACGGCTTAATTACTGAGACGTCTATTAAAGCGTTATTCACCGCATCTTTCTTGCCTGGCTTCATGTTAGCCTCCTTTATCATCACTTATATCATCGTCAGAACACAATTGAGGCCTGAGGATGCACCATTGCCTGAGCCTGTTGAGGGCGAGCCACAAGGGTTAGAAAAATTTAAGCTTTTCTCAGCATTTATGGGGATACTGACAGCTGGTTTTGCCACTGTGTTATTCTTGCGGGCCTTATTTTTTGAATTGTCTGGGCAAAATGCTGCAAATAAAGCAGAACCATTTCCTTTTGGAACAGCTGATTGGCTTCCCTGGTTTGGTGGCGTTGCTTTCATCGCATTAATAGTGATCTTTGGCATATTGGGGCGAGACCGCGTTGTCAAAGGATGGTCGATGGGAAAAGGATTGGTCCCGCCGGTTGTCGTGATAGGCGTGGTTATGGGATCAATTTATGGGGGTATTACTGGTATCACAGAAGCTGCTGCTATGGGCGCTTTTGCGGTGTTAGTTATCGCTATTCTTCGCGGTGAGGCATCTTTCAGTCTGGTATGGGAGAGCTTACTGCGCACGTTGAAGTCTACTGGAACTATAATTTGGGTAACTATAGGCGCTGCTGCCCTTGCTGGGGCCTATACGATTGCTGGAGGTCCAACATATGTAGCCGATTTTATCGTGGCATCAGAATTGCCAACAATGGGCGTTTTGCTTGCTATGATGCTAATTCTTTTGTTCATGGGAGCTTTCATGGATTGGGTTGGCATCGTACTGCTAATAATTCCAGTATTTTTACCCATTGTGCAACGACTACCAATTGAAGAGATAGGCATATTTGGTCAACTTGAGCCGCGATATGTAGCAATCTGGTTTGGCGTTGTCTTTTGCATGAATATGCAGGTCAGCTTTTTGAGTCCTCCTTTCGGCCCAGCAGCTTTTTACTTGAAATCTGTGGCCCCTGCACATATTAGCCTGACTGATATTTTTAGAGGGTTTTTTCCTTTTATCGGTATTCAGTTATGTGCGTTGGCAGTCTTATTAATCTGGCCATCAATCGTAACATTGATGCTAAAGTAAAAAAGACACCTAAAAGCTAGGCCTTGCTCTTCTGCAGTTAGACCTAGGGTAAGGGGTCATTTAACTCATCAGCTACTGAAGGGGAATGAAATGGATTTAGAGCTACAGGGCTTGCGTGTTTTTGTGAGTGCAGGAGCTAGCGGAATTGGCCTAGCGATTGTGGAGAGTTTTTTACAAGAGGGCGCGCAAATTGCAACCTGTGATGTAGATGAGGCTAATCTCAACCTTCTGGCGCAAAAATATCCTAATATCCATACTTACCTGTGTGATGTATCTGACAGTGCTGCCATTCAAGATGTTATCCATAGCGCTGCTGCAAAAATGGCAGGGCTTGACTGCCTTGTAAATAATGCTGGCATCGCTGGACCGACAGCAAAGATTGAAGATATTGACGATGCAGCTTGGCAGAGCTGCCTTGATATCTGTCTAAACGGACAATTTTATTGCGTTAAAGCTGCGCTCAGTTATTTGCGGCAAAGTGAGAATGCCTCAATTATTAATTTATCTTCTGCAGCAGGCAAATATGGTTTTGCCTTGCGTACTCCCTATGCAGCAGCGAAATGGGGTGTTATCGGGTTGACCAAATCCCTTTCGATAGAATTAGGAGAAGATAATATTAGGGTTAACGCGATACTGCCTGGTTTCGTGGCAGGAGATCGTCAGAGGCGTGTAATGGAAGCCAAGTCCCAGCAATTTGGAGTACCGTTCACAGAGATAGAAACGGCAGCTTTTTCTTTTTCTTCATTGAAAGATTATGTAACTGCCCAGCACCTAGCGGATCAAATCCTTTTTCTGGCTAGTATGCGTGGAAGGATGATTAGTGGGCAAGCATTGTCTATTGATGGGGATACCAAGATGTTGATTTAAGACAGTTCAGAATACGGGCTAACTTCGCTATTTAATATTTCAGCAGAAGTCTATAGCCATATTAGATGACACATCCCCACCAAAAAAGTACTGGGTTTTATTGCTCCCAGTGTCACCAGTAACTAAGGGTGTTATGAGCCAGTTGTGGTTGAGCGCATTGGGTCGAGAGCCTTAATCAAGGTCTGTGCCCCTAAGCCTTCGGGTAAACTTATTCGGCTAGTGAAAGCAGGAATAAGCAATTTTGTCCCAGCTTTATTTTTCTGGTTTATCGTTCGTGGCGGTGCCTAGCGAGGGACGCAGGCGCTCCAGCGCCTCATCTGAGTACCCCAACTCACGTGCGACAGCATCGTTGTGTTCACCGATTTGTGGCAGGTCACGATACAGGCCTAGCCGGCTGCCACCATATTCAAATGGGAGCGCAGGAACCTGTGTCCGCACACCATTGCTCAGGGTTACTTCGACTGTCGCACCAGGGTGGTTTACATGAGGGTCATCGAAAAGTTGGTCCGGCCGCAAAATTGGTGCAAAGGGCAAGCCGACGCGCTCACAAATTGTAATTGTTTGCAGAAGTTCTTGCCCTTTGAACATTTCGCGCAGGCGCGGCATGAATGATTCTCGCTGCGCCACCCGTTGTGCGTTGCTGTGAAGGTCTTCATTCTGAAGTAAATCGTCTAGGTCAAAGGCGTTACAGAACTGAGTCCACTGCTTATCACTCACTACGCCCACAAAAATATTTTCATCGTCAGCAGTCTCGAAAACATCATAGATCGCCCAAGCAGATTTACGCTCGGGCATAGGTACTGCAGGAACCCCAGTTTGTCGGTATTGTAGCATGTGTTGTGCAACAAGAAACATGTTGTTTTCAAATAGACCTGAGCGGACAAAGGTGCCTTTTCCAGTGCGCTGCCGTTCCCATAGTGCGGCCTGAATGGCAACAACACCAAATAGCCCACCCATCACGTCATTAACAGATGCACCGGCCCGTAACGGACGCCCCTCGGGCCCAGTCATATAAGCTAATCCACCCATCATCTGCACTACTTCGTCAAGAGCAACACGCTGTTCGTAGGGTCCGCTAAGAAAGCCCTTTAGCGCGCAGTAGACTAACCTAGGGTTAGCTTTTTGCATTGCCTCATAACCAAGGCCAAGACGTTCCAGTACTCCTGCACTGAAATTTTCTATTAAAACATCGGATTCTCGCACGAGCCGGGAAGCAAATTCGAGGCCTTCTGGAGACTTTAAGTTTACTGAGACACTACGCTTATTGCGGTTGTAGGTGCCAAAAATACCGGAGCCCGACCCCGGTAGGTAACGAGTATTATCACCTCCAGAAGCAGGTTCAACTTTGACTACATCAGCACCTAGGTCGGCGAGAATGAGGCCGCAGGTAGGCCCCATCACCATGTGGCTGAATTCCACGACCTTGACACCATCAAGAGGGCGGGGTGCGCTGGTCATGTAACACTCCTTCCGCTGGCGTAGGTGAAACCCTTGGGCAAGCCAACATCAGGGATGTTGCCATAGATGACTTCATTTGGCAGTCCGCGCAGCAGCACCTCGCGAGCAGCGATCAACGCGTCTATATCTACACCTGTGCGCAGCCCCATAGCTTCCAACATAAAGACAAGATCTTCCGTCACAATATTGCCAGATGCTCCGGGAGCGTAGGGGCAGCCTCCAAGTCCACCAAGTGAGGAATCAAAGGTGGTCACATCAACCTCAAGGGCGGCTACGACATTGGCAAGGCCTTGGCCACGCGTGTTATGCAGATGAGCACCTCCCATTTTTTCCACACCAATTTCGCTGCGAAGGCGGCGAAACATGCGCTTGATTTGGGCTGGGTTGGCATAGCCGGTCGTGTCCGAAAGACCGATACTATCTGCGCCAGCCTTTGCTAGTAGGCCAGCAATCTCGATCACCCAGTCTTCCGAAACTTTACCTTCGAGTGTGCAGCCAAACGCTGTTGAGATGCTGGCCTCAACATCTGGACGTTTCTCAGACGGGAGAGAGTCACGAAAAGCGCAAACGTGGCGAACCTCTTCGATCGCTTCTTCGGGGGTCATGCCAATATTATTAAGGCTATGCGCCCGTGAGGCTGATGGCGGCATTGTTAACTTGCGTGCGCCCGCCGCAACTGCGTTTTCTGCGCCCTTCAGGTTGGGAACCAGCGCTAGAACTGTGAGACCTTCAATTTTATTTGATTCCCTTACAAGCATGCCGCAATCTGCCATTTGTGGTAATAGTCGCGGCGATACGAAAGAACCTACTTCAATCTCCCTAAGCCCTGATGATGCAAGGGCTTTAATCCAATGAAGTTTCGCCTCTGTCGGCATTGTACGTTTGATGCTCTGTAAACCATCTCGTGGGCCGACTTCACTCACCAGTATGTCAATTTCCTGAGGCATATCGAGTCTCTCCCCTTAAAACTCTATTTGGTAGTTCAGTTATTACTCAGCAAAACTAAACTAAAACCTGTGATATCAGGGTATCTTATAGATAAAGCACTACAATTTAAATATTAGGAATTTTTGTTTTAATTCGTCTAAGTATTAAATAATTGCTTAATTTTCCTGGAGGGTGCTGTTCAAGGAGGAAAAATATAATATGATTTTGAATTTTTGAACAGGGGAAAAACCCCAATCATATCAGCCAAATAGCTCTTTGAATAGGCCGATATTCTGCCGGAAGCCTGCTTCAAAATCGCCGTTACCGGGGTGATACACGCTCTCGAACGAGATAACACCATCATAATTATCGGCCCGCAGCGCATCGGCGAGGGGCTTGAAGAGAGGGGCTAGCTGGCCTTCGCCCATTGGGCGTACTTCCAATGTTGCGCGCGGCGTATCCACCTGCACATCCTTGATATGGATATGGCTTAGATAGCCGTCCTTAATCTCATCATAGCCTTCTGGATAGGCGTTTTCATGACACCAGCAATTATTTGCCGGGTCCCATAAGACACCCAACACATCCTTAGCATCCAAATCATCAATCAGCTTGCGGCCGGTATAGTTTGAATTCACCATTGTGCCATTGCCTGTTTCAACCACAAGCTTGATGCCTTCAGCGCGAGCAAGCTCAACAGCGGGCGCGATAAGCGGCGGCAATGTATCCCACGCGCCCTTGGCAACATTCCATTGTTCAGCCCCGTTCATACCCCATAAAATCTGTTCCTTTTTTGACGTCATAATCCGGACCAGAGGACAGGTAAGTTCATGCGCCATTGCAATAACCCGCTTTAGGGCATCCATATGTTTTGTATGGTCTGCATCGCCCGCGACTGTCGCAGTCGTGAGGCCGGCAAAAATATGCCGCGAGAGACAAGAGACAGGCTTATTATGAGCTGTGGTGAGACGCTTTATCTCAGCTATCTGTTCAGCAGAATGGTCACCCACTTCCTTGTCCCAGACAAATTGAAGTTCAGCATATTCAAGCTCGAACTCATCCATTACAGTTAGCGTATGCGCTAGATCGCGGCTGATGCCATCACAAATTACCCCTAGTTTCATCGGTTATTATCCTTTTTCTCTATGCAGTTCAGCCCCGACAATCTCTTCGAGAACACGGGTAACAACCCAGTTATCGCCGTCTGGGTATTTTGTCTTGCCGGCATGGAATAATTGCATCGCTGTTGATGCTGTATGAAGCGGTACGCCCAATTCTTCTCCAAACCCAAGAGCAATCGTAAGGTCTTTATGCATGGTAGAGATATGGCTGCCAGTATCGCTAAATTTACGGTCGATGATATTCCCAAGAGCTGTATTGGCGACCCCGCATCCGGCGCCGGATGTTGAAAATACATCATAAAGAACCTGACCTGAAATGCCGGCTTTTGCGGCAAGGGTGGAGGCTTCGAATGTAGCGGTGAAAATAGAGCCGATAAGAGACTGAAGGCAGGCTTTCACCGATTGGCCATCACCTGGGTTTGTGCCAACGTGATGGATATTGGCAGAGACAGCATCCATGATATGCCGCTTTGCTGCGATGAGCGCGTCTGGGGCTGCTGCCATCATTGTTAATGAGCCGCCTTGTGCGCCGGGGAACCCGCCACTGACGGGCGAGTCAATGATCTGCTTGCCCGCCTCTATCACACGGGCGCCAATCTCGCGTCCCTCTCGTGGCTTAATAGTAGCGGTCAGAATAATCGCAGCATCATCAGACAGCGTTTCTAGTGCGCCATCTGCGCCAAACAGAACAGCTTCAACCTGCCCACCATTCATCACCATGATAAAGACAGCCTCTGCACCATCAGCTAACGCAGCAGGTGTTTCAACTGCCCTGCCACCCATCTTAACAAACGCGGCACGGCGTTCTTCTGATAAATCCAAACCGGCAACATCAAAGCCTGCCTTTAACAGGTTCTTTGCAAGTCCTGATCCCATATCTCCAAGCCCGATTACGCCCACTTTTGTCATGGATAATCTCCTCCTAATTATGTAGGGTTTCTGTTGGTTATGTATCTATCTTGATGAAGCTAGCCAGAAACACACAGGATAAACGTTAGACAGGTTAATCTTAAGACTGCAAACATAATCGCCGAGGCCGTGTCAAAAATTAAAACGCAGAGAAAGATAGACGGAAATGAAAATCAAAAATATTGATGTCCATGTGCTGAAATCACAGCTTGAAACCCCGTTCGCTTTCTCTCAAGGGTGGGTGCGACAACGCGCGGCAACATTGGTTGAAATTACAACTGATACAGGGGTAACTGGCTGGGGTGAGGCCTTTACGCAAGGCCTTGAAACACCGGAAATTGCGGCCGCTGCTATCAAGAGCTGTTTTGCTGATATGCTGGTTGGTGAAAATCCACTAGATATCGAACGTCTCTGGTTTGATATGTATCATCGGTCCCGTGATTTTGGCCGCAAAGGCGCTGTGATGGCAGCGATTAGCGGCATTGATATTGCGCTTTGGGATATTGCAGGACAGTTTTATGGCCAGCCGGTTAGCCAGCTTTTAGGAGGTGCTTTCCGGAAAGTCGTTCAGCCCTATGCAACAGGATTCTACCGGCTCCATGGTCAAGGCGAAGCTGGCCGGCTGGCAGACGAAGCCCTGATGCATTATGATAATGGCTTCCGGTTGATGAAGGTTAAGCTTGGTTTTGGTGTTGATGATGATATCGCCGTGATGGATGCTATACAGACCGCCCTTGGCAGCCGAGATGTCACATTGATGGTGGATACCAATCATGCCTATGGCCGCCGGGAAGCTCTGATGCTTGGCGATAGACTGGCAGATGCTAATTTGCGCTGGTATGAAGAGCCTGTTGTGCCCGAAGATATTGAGGGCTATGCCGAAATGCGCGCTCGCCTTCCTATGGCGATAGCGGGCGGCGAAAATGAGCATAGCCTGTATGGATTCAAATCTCTGTTTACCGCAGGGGCACTTGATATTGCACAGCCTGATATTGGTTCATGTGGCGGCTTTTCAGGGGCGCGCCACATCACCATATTAGCACAGGCATTTGGTGTTGAAGTGAACCCGCATGTCTGGGGCAGCGCTATTGCACAAGCAGCATCTTTGCAATGGATATCAGCTATTCCTACCACCCACCATTCGATCTTTGCCCGCCAGCCTATCCTTGAATATGACCAGTCATCACACCCCTTCCGCCGCGAGCTCACAACAGCGCCTCTTGAGCTACAAGATAAAATGGTAGTGGTTCCAGATGCCCCGGGACTTGGTATTACCATCAGGCGCGACACTCTTGATGCCTATCGAGTATAACAGGCTGGCGATAACAGGCCAACGTTCCAGCCTGTTACCGTTAAGGCTGCATTACCTTTGCTTTTTTCATTTCTCTGAACCAGATGATGAGGCCTGAGGTAATGATGATACTCGCGCCGATAACGGTCCAGATATCTGGTAGATGATCAAACACCAGATAGCTCCATGTTGTTAAAAACAAGATGAAAGAATAGCCAAAGGGGGTCAGCACGTTTGCCGCAGCAAAGCTATGGGCGTGGGTAAGGAGCTGATGCCCCATCCAGCCAAAGACGCCCAGCATAATCATAATGGCCCAATCCATCATTGTGTCAGGAGACTGCCAGCTTAAAATAGCAAATGGCAGCAGAACAACCGTGCCAACAAAGCCTGAATGAAACTGCATCACATCTACTGAAATTTCACCAGCAAGCCTGCGGGTAAGGATTGAATATAAAGCAAAGCAGAAGGCGCCGCCGAGAGAATAAAACGCGGCATAATGAAAATCAGAATCAAACGGGCGGATTGTGACCAGAATACCGATAAAGCCAAGCATGATGGCTGACCATCGCCAATAGCCAACCTTTTCCCCCAACAGAGGCCATGATAACAGGCAGATAATAATTGGCGCTGAAAATAAGATGGTTGAGGTAAGGGTGAGGGGCAGATATTGCACGGCAATAAAATTCAGGATAGTCGAGCCCATCAGAAGACTACCCCTGAACATGACAACCAGCAGATATTTGGTCCGGAACAGTGAGCCAAGATCGCCATCCCGCACAAGCAGACCTGTTGAAATCGCCATATGTCCAACATATCGCATAAAGGCAAGTTGCATGGCAGGCAGTCCTGCTATTGCCAACCATTTTGCGCTCACATCAATGAATGAGAAAATAAGATAGGCAATCACCATCAAAATAATGCCAAACAGGGCTCTATCCTGTTTTTGTGCAATCGCGCCTACCATGAGTATGATATATCACAAAAGAAGGTGCGTCTGCGGGCTGTCTTTTGGCTCATTATGGATATTCCTATGTTTGTTATTTTGTGAACTGCTCAAAGGGGGGGTGCGATATACAAGATTCTAGTCGTCAGGGCGAAGCGCCTCTAGCTTGCCAATAATATCATCGCCATCAACAGGCAGGCCTGTGTAAGTTGTAAATGTCTCAATCGCCATGCTTTGAAAGAGCGAAAACCCGGATAGGCAGGTCAGGCCAGCGCTCTTGGCGGCTGTAAGGAATGGTGTCATGTTCGGTGTGTAAACAGCATCAAACGCCCATGATGCGTGCGTCAGCCAGTGCGGCTCAAATGCTGTGCCGCCATATCCTGCCATGCCAAGTGATGTTGCATTAATAAGGCCATCAGAAGATGCGCAGGCTGCCTCTGCCTCTGCTATCCTAATCGCCTGTGCGGTTGGCCCGAGTGAGCGTGCAAGCTCATCTGCGCGCACATCATCGACATCCCAGATAGTAATGCTTTCTGCGCCAAGTTGAATAAGGGCAGGGCCGATAGCACTGGCAACACCGCCCGCGCCGGCCATGGCAACATGCCCCGGCGCTCTATCTGATAAGCGGCGCCACATATGAATGAAGCCAGAATAGTCAGTGTTATAGGCGATGAGCGGAGACGAAAATTTTAGCAGGTTAGAGGCGGCAAGGCGGGTTCCGCCAGCACCTTGCGGGGCATGATTGCCAGCAGCTTTGGCCGCGTTCAGCTTAAAGGGATGGGTTACCGTAACGCCGTCCCAGCCATCTGCAATAAGCCGCGCAACTGTGGCATCAAAATCAAACCCATCATCACCCTTGCTATCAATTGGGGTGAAGGAGAGGGTAAGACCATGCTGTGCGCACATAATTTCAAGCGCTGCCGGTAATCTGGTTCGCGAGATATTTTCACCGATCAGTCCCATTGTCAGGCGTTGCTGCATAACCATCTCCTTGCAGTAAGAGGCCGCCTCTTTCTGGCTTGCCCCTCTCATAAAAATTAACGAGTGAACGCTCCCCCGTTAGTCGTAGTCCCTACCCTAGAATGACCCCAGAATAACACTAGAGTACGCGATATTTTTCCCATACATCTCTCAGATACCCACCATCCAGCAGAAGCGCGCGTGCTTCACTTTCGATTGATGCTTTAGTGCGCGCCTTTTCAATAATATCCAACGCATGTTCACGCGGCACAACAATAGCGCCATCTGTATCGCAAACGATTAAATCACCTGAATTCACGGTTAGCCCATAGACGCAGACAGGAATATCATACTCAGCGATTGCAACCCGTCCTAAACTATCGGTTGGGCGGCCACCACGACCAAAAACAGGAAATTTATCAAGCTGGTCAATTTTTTCAATATCACGAATAAGCCCATCCACTAACGCCCCTCTGGCGCCGCGCCCAACAGATGCTGTTGAGAATAGCTCACCCCACGCAGCCGCAGGTTTGCGTGAGCAGTCAAGTACCACAACATCGCCTGTTGATAGTGAGTCTATAAAATCAATTTCACCGCCATAGGGTCTGTCTGGGATGTCTGTTACCGGACGGCTCACAGCAGTACGCGCCCATCCAATCAGAACATTTTTAGGCCCAGCCAGTAATCTCATGCCTGGGTCAAGTGTCTGATGTCTAAAGCCTGATGCATCACACACATCAGAATAGACAGCTGAATATGTTTCTTCGGCCAACGTAGAAAGATTAATATTATGTAGCGAATTTTCCACAGTGTTTGCTCCTTCCAGACGCCTCTTCACGTCCAAAATTGGTCCATTAGTTTTTCGATAATAACACTACCTCATCACCCATAAAGATGATTTATGAACGCATATTATAGCTCAAAAACCAAAGCAGAAGCGCTACATGGTTGCGCCAATTTGCCAAGGTACAAATTCATAATCACCAAGACCTTGGGCTTCTGATTTTGACTGAGTGCCAGAGCCAACCGAGACAAGCAGGTCATAAATTTCCTGCCCCTTTTCTGCAAGGCTATGGTTTTCAGTCAGCATCGTACCAGCATTCACATCCATATCTTCATGCAGACGATTATACATTTCGGTGTTGGTCGCAATTTTGATACAAGGGGCGGGCTTTGAGCCGAACGCAGACCCGCGCCCTGTGGTAAAGGCAACAAGGTTACAGCCGCTGGCTATCTGACCTGTTACTGAGGCTGGGTCATAGCCGGGCGAGTCCATAAAGGTAAAGCCGCGGCTGGTCACAGGCTCGGCATATTTATAGACGCCTTGCAGAGGCGTTGTGCCGCCCTTGGCCGCTGCACCAAGTGATTTTTCTAGAATTGTTGTCAGGCCACCTTTTTTATTACCCGGACTTGGGTTGTTATCCATAGAGCCTTTATTGCGTTCGGTATAATCTTCCCACCACCCGATCAAATCTACCAGCTTCTGGCCGGTTTCATTAGTGATGGCACGGCGTGTGAGCAGATGCTCGGCGCCATAAATTTCAGGTGTTTCGGCGAGCACGCCTGTACCGCCTTGCGAGACCAGCATATCGCAGGCATAGCCAAGCGCCGGATTAGCAGTAACTCCTGAGAGCGCATCAGAGCCGCCACATTGCAATGCTACCGTCAATTCAGAAACCGGACAGGGCTCACGCACGCACTTATTGGCTTCGGGGAGCATCTCACGGACCCGGGCAATCCCTGTTTCAATGGTCTTACGTAAGCCATCTGTGTCCTGAATATTCATGGCATGAAAGAGCGGTCCTTGTTTTAGGCCATACATTTCAAGCAACCAGTCAATCTGGTTCATCTCGCAGCCAAGCCCTACCATTACGATACCGGCATGGTTTGGATGGCGGGCATAGCCCCACATGACCCGCTGTAGTGCATCAAATCCGTCACCTTGCCCCGCCATGCCGCACCCGGTGCCGTGGACAAAGGCAACAACACCATCAACATTCGGATATTGTGCGAGCTCTTCAGGACCAAAGGCGCTGGCGATCATCCGGGCAGCTGTTGCAGAACAGTTCACAGATGTCAGGATGCCAATATAATTGCGGGTGCCAACACTGCCATTTTCCCGGCGATATCCCATGAAAGTATCGCGCGATGCTTCAGCAACAAAATTTGGATGCCGCAAGTCTGTGCCAAATTCATAAGCGCCTTCAACATTCCGGAACTCAACATTATGGGTGTGAACATGCGCTCCTGCAGGAATGTCTTCGGAGGCATAACCGATAATCTGGGCATATTTTCGTATCGCATCTCCAGCCGATATCAGCTCTGCTGCCACTTTATGAGAGCGCGGAACAAGCCCTGTTGTGACAACCTTTTCAAGGGCAGCGCCTGCTTCTAATGGCGCTGTTGCCGTAATCACATTGTCTGCAGTATCAAGGCGGATAAAATCTGTCATCTTCGTAACTTTCTTGTTTTGTGCCCGTAATGTATCGTCATTATGACGGGTTACTAAGAGCTGGTAAGGAGGGGCACCATCTTGTCTCTAAAGCCAATAATATCATCAACATCGACTAACTCAACATCGCTCATTTTAACAACCTGATCCTTGGCGACAGGATGTTTCAGTTTTACATGATGTGCAAGTCCAATTGGCAGAGCGCCAATGCGATGAGACTGGCTGGCAGGGATAGCTTTTGCCCACACACAATAGCCGCCTTCACCATCAAGCATCTCGCCGGCGTTAAGGTCACGTTTGGCTGTTGCAACTGCATCAGCATTCCATATCCGTGATGCCCCTGTTGCCTCATGCCGCAGGACAGCAGACATTACGCTGGTATTTGTTTCCAGACCAATCAGATGAAACGGCCGCCACATTGAGCCATACCATCCAGATTTATCGGTTAATAACCCATATTGCTTAAAACAGTCGCGGCTATACTCATTGGGGGCTTTGAAGGTAACAAACATGCCATAATTGATATTATTATAGACAGAGCGCCCATCAGGCTCACAACTTGCTGCAATGTCCAGAAGCCCTGCTTTGGGCAACCGGCCACCTGCAGATTCTGGTGTGAAGACACGGGCAAGATCATGCAAACCAGCAGGATAGAATGCAAGTCCATCATCAGGACAGTCAAGGCCAGTAGCATTCGCTACAGCTGCCATCTCAATGGCGGCCTTGGTGCCGTCGGTAAAAGAATTATACATTTTTGGATTAAAGTCACCGGCCGCAACTTCTTCATCACTCCAGCCAAAATAGCTCCAGACGGTATCAGGAGTTGAATAGCGAAAATGCGGCTGGAAATTCATGCCCTTGCCAGCAGATATTAGCTCAAACCCGTTTGTGCGTACCCAGTCAACTAGCTCGCAAATAGCGGCAGGCTGATCGCCATATGCCATGCTAAAGATAACATTATTTTCATCGGCAAGCTGGGTAAGGTAGGGGCCGCATAGAACATCTGCCTCAACATTGACCATCACAACATGCTTTGCTTGTTGAAGTGCCATCACAGCATGACGGACGCCAAAAAGGGGATGTCCTGTTGCTTCGATAATACAGTCTAATTCGGAGAGCGCGCAGATGTCTGCTGCATTGTCTGTGAGCCAGGTTTTGCCGGATATAACAGCTTCGGCAGCACTGCCAGCAAAACAACTTTTTGTATCCCAGCCAACCCGCTGAAATGAGTCTTGTGCCTTGTTAAGATCAAGATCAGCAACAGCCATTATATGAAGCCCGTTAATATGCCGGGCTTGAGATAATATCATGGAGCCGAATTTACCCGCACCTATCAGTCCGACCCTTACAGGACGGTTATTCTGAATGCGTGATGAAAGCATGGCGCTAAGGTTCATCTACCTACCTTATAAGTTATATTATCCTGATTGGGTTTACTGATTATGCGCATGTTGGCGCATCTGATGACCAGCGGTGGATATCAATATGTTGCTTTTCGGCAAGGCGCGTGCGAGCTGCCTCCCACATGCCGCGCCATTCCTGCCAGTCGGAGAGAACAGAGCTTGGGTTTGATGGTGAGCGGGCAACAAATTCAGGGAACTGCGCCCGACCTGTTGGCTCGCCTGTGGTATTAAACCGGATATCAAATGACCAGCGGAATGAGTCAGTTTGATTGCTGAGGGAGGAATGCGGCGTGAGCGGGTGGAACAGCACGATACCGCCTGACTTCACTGGCAAAGGCACAGCCTTGCTTTCATCAATGAAGCCATCAGCAATGGCTGTTTGTTTTTTCGGGCAATGCGGCAAAAGAGATTGGTCTGCTGTCCGCGGGATAACCTGCAGACAGCCATTTTCAACCGTCGCATCAGTTATGGCGCACCAGACAGTAACCATGTTTGTATTGTCTGCTTCGTGTAACGCAACACCTCTATCCTGATGCCAGTCAGTATGGGCGATATGAGCGCGCACCTCATCATGGTTCAAGGCCGTGACGGGCGGCTTTAAGCGCACATGCTGTATCGGGTTTGATGTAATCTCAGGGCCAATAAGCTGGCCTACAATATCCAGTAGAGTAGGAGAGGTTAGCAGGCTGAAGATAGCTGGTCCAAAATGCATCGGGGTATTTGCAAAAATGCGGTCACCGGGAAGCGATATATCGAGTGGCTGGAACCAGTCACATCCTGCCTGATAGCAATAATTCAGCTTATCAAAAAAATCTGAACCTGCAGGCGGCGGCGTTATGTTTCCCTCGGCAACCCAACCCTCAATCACCGTATCAAGCAGGGCTGAATATTCAGCCCGAACTGGCGTAAGAATAGTGTCGTCATCAAAAACATTTTCTACGACCAGATAACCATTTTTTTGAAATGATGCGATTTGGTTGTCTGTTAGCATAGCCTCTTAACTCCTCCAAAAAAAATTATGATCTTAGGTCATGCTCCTGAGCACTCACACAAAAAGCTGATAATCCCTCTTCATCGAAGGTAAATCCAATGCCAGGTATTTCAGGCGCCTGTGCAAATCCATCCTTAATGATAAGAGGGTGAGAGATATATCTGTCAAGGCCAAACCCGTGCGCTTCTAGATAGGATGCGTTCGGGCAGGCGGCCATCAGATGAACGGTGATATCATGCGCCCCATGCGAGGCGATCGGTAAATGAAAGGCGTCTGCCAGTGCCGCGATTTTCATAAAAGCAGACACACCGCCACAATTTGTTACATCTGGCTGAGGGTAACTTATTGGCGTGCGTTTTATTGTTTCAGCAAACTCCCACAGGCTCCTGAAATTCTCACCTGTCGCAACAGCAAGCCCGCCTTCTTGTGCAACCCTTGTAAGACCATCAATATCTTCAGGAACAACAGGCTCTTCAAACCAGAGCGGCAAGGCGGGCTGAAACGCACGGGCAGCCGTAATTGCCTCGCTTGCCCGGTATTTCATATTCGCATCAATCATCAGAGTGAAGTCATCACCAACATGGCGACGTACTGCTGTCAGACGAGCAACATCCTCCGCCAGATTATCACGCCCGACCTTCATCTTATAAGCAGTTTGGCCAGTTGCGATTGCTGCATCAACTGTCGCAAGAAGCGCGTCGCCCTCCAGATGCAAATCAATGCCGCCCGCATAGCATCTCACCGATGTAGAATATCCGCCAAGTAATCGCCAGAGCGGAAGACCAGCACGTTTTGCCTTCAAATCCCACAAGGCGATATCAACAGCAGACAGAGCCAGAACCATAGGCCCGCCGCGCCCACCATAATGGCAAGCCCACCAAATCTTATCCCATATAGCAGCAATTTGATCTGCGTCTTCACCAGCAAGAAGCGGCACAATATCAGCCTCTATCCCTTTATGGATAGCTGCCCCGTTATGACCGCCGGTGAAAGTGTAGCCAATACCAGTAGCACCTGTCTCATCGGTGAGGGCGACTGTAATAAGTTCTATAACATCATGGTCGCCATGGCGGGCATCGACCAGTCTGGTTGCGGGTGGCAAGGCGAAAAATCCAACTTTAACATTGTGGATTTTTGCCATTGCCTTACCTCGCCTCAGTTTTGATCAACGCGTGATCAAAGCAATATAGTTACAATTTGTGGCCATAATAGAAGAACAGAAAGTGCGACTAGCTGGATACCAATGAATGGAAGGAACCCACGGAAGATATCAGTAAGTGATATATGCGCAGGAGCAACTGATTTCAGATAGAAGGCAGCAGGTCCAAACGGTGGTGATAAGAACGACACCTGCATATTCATACAGAATACCACACCAAACCAGACTGCGATATGTTTTGGCTCAAGGCTGCCAAACACGCCAATATCTTGTATGGGAAGTTTCTTAACGATAGGCAGGAACACTGGCATAATCAGCAACACGATCCCAACCCAGTCCATAAACATCCCCATAATAAGGAAAATCAGCATCATGACGAGGATCACACCCATCGTCGGCAATTCATATCCAACAATGAGATTAGCAATGAAGGTTGGACCGCCAACAAGAGTGTAAGCTGCCGCAAGCGCAGCTGCACCAAATGTCACCCAGATGATAGTGCCAGTGGATTTCAGGGTACGCATCACTGAGTCCCAGACAATCTCAAACGTCATTTCACGTCTGATAAGACCGATAACAAATACTGCAATAACGCCCATACCTGCTGCCTCGGTAATGCCGGTTATCCCACCATAGATAGACCCCAGAACAACGCCAATAACAACTGTTGGAGCGATAAGGCCTTTACCCATTTCCCAGCCAATCTTCGTGCGCTCTTTACCAACAACAAGATAGACAAGGGCAAGACTTATAAAGAAAGCGCCAGCAATGTAAGGCAAATCAGACACCATACCTAAGAAGATGGGATCAACGCCTTCTTCAATAACGTTCTCACCTGTTACCGTGAAAAATAACGCCCGGAAAAATATCACACCTGTAATCCACAGAGAGAAGCGCGACAGGAAACCAAGAAACATTAAACGTTTTTCCCCTACTGCGATGTCATCTGGTGACGCCTCTGGGAGTGGCGCAGTTTCAGGCTTTAATCGTGTCACGACCACGATGTAAATGATGAAGAAAGAGGCCAGCATAAAGCCTGGGATGAATGAAGCTGTGAATAAAGCTTTGATGGAAGTCTCTGTAACAAGACCATAGAAAATCAAAACAATTGATGGGGGTATCATTGTGCCGAGAGAGCCTGAGGCACAGATCGTTCCAATAGCGAGGTTTTGATTATAGCCTAGACGCAACATTTGCGGCAGAGCAATAAGACCCAGCAATACAACCTCACCGCCGATAATGCCCGACATAGCGGCCATAATAACAGCCATTATCGAGGTCACGATAGCGATGCCACCACGAGTCCGGCTGAGCCAAACTTGCAGAGATGAATACATATCACGCGCAATACCCGAACGTTCTAATAATGCCGCCATAAAAATAAATAGAGGCACTGATATCAGAACATAGTTAGTCATTTGTCGATATATTGCTTGGCTCAATATGGAAAAGGGGCCACGCCCAAAATCCGAAAACATAAGATCGGGGCCAAATTTCAGGACGAGTGTTACAACAGCTAAAATTGCTGATGCAAAACCAAGAGGCATCCCAATTGCTAATAAAACAAACATACCAGCTAAAACGATAAGGCTAAGAGTGCCTACATCAACCATTATGACTGCTCCTTAAGAGTTTTACGGATATTTTCAATTTCAACTTCATCAATTTCATCTGCAGGGGAATATTTTTTTTCTTCTTTATTCCAGTCTGCAATTAAGTTTGAAATTGCCTGAACTGCTACCAGCACAATAGCAATCAAGATAGCTGGCTTAACAGTGGCTGGTATCGGTGGATCCCATGCGGTTCCAAAACTCTCGAAGCGCTGAAATTTATCAAGAGCTTCATTGTAGCTGCCCCATACCAGACAAAAGGCGAATACCGTAATCAGCAGAACAGAGACTGAGTCAGCAAGTTTCTTTGCCCAACGTGGGAACATTTCATAGATAATGAAAATACGTATATGGCTTCTTTGCTGCATAGAATAGAGCCCTGCTAGCAAGAACAGGAATGCGGCAATCCACATTGTCATCTCATTTGCCCATAAGGTCGGCCTCGTAAACACATACCGAGCGATTACCTCATAAAGCATTACAAATTCGATGAATAAAACAGCCGCAAAAGCAATGCGCGAGCTGACCAAAGAGAAAATATCAAAAAACCCTGATTGGTCTTGTTCAATGGCACCCTTTTTATCAGAGAAGTATATTCCGCCAATCAGCAGTGATAAGGCGATCAAGCTCAATAACGTTACAGCTAAAACGCCGCCTTCTTCTGGGCGAAGCATCTCATGAACACCAACCTGGCCTCCAAAGAAGACTTTATTTACTACCATTATAAAAAATAACAGCAGTGTAAGAGAAAATGACCACATCATTAACTTGCGTACTAATCCCTTGTAACGTCCTAGCCACACGCTTTGTTCCTGCATCTCGCCCACCAATTTTCTGTAAATATTTATTGATAAATATAATGAATAAAAAACATAAAAATAAGGAGCGGTTTTAAGTATCGAAAAAACCGCTCCTCTTAAGATTTTTTAGGACTTATTTGGCAATCAAACCAAGCTGACCTAAATATTCACGGTGACTAGCAACTAGAGCAGCTGCTTCTGGTGTCTTTGCTGCCCAGCCATTCCATGCTTCTTGTGCAATCTCTCTGAACTTTGAGCGATCTGCTTCTGACCAATCATGAAGCGTTACACCTTTTGCCTTCAGCATAACAACAGCTTCAGCATTCTTCTTTTCATTTTGAAGTGCTGCATGCATTGAAACTTTTTGCATAGCAGTTTCCATGATACGGCGCTGTGACTCTGTAAGACCATCCCAAACAGCTTTGTTACAAGCTAGGTGGTCAGCCGGCATAGAGTGGAAGCCAGGGTATGTTGCATGGCTTACAAGGTCATAAAGACCTAAGCCGACATTGTTAGCCAAGCTAGATGCGTCAGCACCGTCGATGATGCCTGTTTCTAAAGCGGTAAAGATTTCAGTGAAATCCATCACGATAGGTGATGCGCCAAGACCTGTGAAAATTTCAGTTTCTAGACCTGGAGGCGAACGGAACTTCCAATTTTTTAAATCTTCAAAACCTCTGATAGGCTTAGAAGAAGATAGGCTTTCATGACCAAATACTGTCCAACCAATTAGCTGCATGCCATAATTGTTGTACAGTTCCTGAGCTGCTGCATAACCATCGCCATAATATAGCCAGCTATACTGCTGCCAAGCTGTGTCATACCCACCCATTACGTCTCCAACAAACTGGAATGCAGGGTTCTTACCTGTCTGGTAAGCGCCGCCAGTCATGTCACAGTCAAGGATACCATTTGCTGCGGCATCGAAAGTCTCAACTGAGCCAACAACTGATGATGAATAGAACATTTCGATGTCGAGCGAGCCATTTGACATCGTCTCAACGTCGTCTTCCCAGATTTTGTAAAGTATGCCAGCAGGTGAATCAGCACCTTGGTGCGTTTGTATACGCAGCGTTGTTGCTGCTGATGCAGGAAGAGCCACAGCAGCAAGTGCTACAGCTGAAACTGCTAAATTTAAGAATTTCATTATTTTCTCCATGTGTTTGATTAGAAGTGGTCACATCAAAACATGAGCAACCCCCCCCTCAGTGGAACTGATTAGACAGCCAAGAGGTAAAGTCTGTCTAGTAAAATTTGGTATACCATGTGAATTTTTCTTTGTAGGGCTCTATAAAGAAAGCATTAAATAACCATAATATTCACACCGTTATGCCTGTCTGCTCTGCTATCCTTCACGAAGCTTAACAGGGAACAATATTGCTAAAATTGGCTGAAATCTGCAGGAAAATTGCTTATGCTAGCCTAAAGGATAGAACTAAAACGAGCTAAATGAGGCAGCATTTAAGGGGCTGATAGTGGAATAAAGGGGGGACGGGGTGAGGGCTGATCTCTGCCGTCTCACGCGCAAAATAATGTCAGTTTTTTATGATGTTATCTGCAGGAATATGTCTTAATGCCGAATCGAATCACGCCATGGTAGTCAATAATTACGCAATGATTGCTAATATTTGCTGTTAGGCGGCCCAGCATCGAAAATGTGAGGCGACGTAATTGAATAGTTAATCATAGCCCCACTCGTTATTTTTGTTTTATTATGGAAGACATCAGCGCTCGCAAGGGTCGTTGTTAGCTGCTGCAGTAAAAAGGAATATTATTATGGTGAAAATTGAATGCGTTGTGGATGTGCCGTCTCGGATAGGGGAGAGCCCGGTCTGGGATAGTCGCACTCAGACGCTGTTATGGGTTGATATCCCGGTCGGTATCATCCACCGCTTTACTCCGGCTGATGGTAAACATCAGCAGATAGAGCATGGCGAGAAAATCGGAAGTTTTGCGCTGCGTGAGAATGGCGGGCTATTGATTGCTGGCGATAGTGGGTTGCAGACATTTGATCTTGAAACAGGCGCCCGCACTATTCTGCATCACCCAGAACCGGACATGACCATGAACCGGTTTAATGACGGTGTTACTGATAATCAGGGGCGTTTTTGGGTTGGCACCATGAATGATAATAAGGATGTCCGCGGCACAGCACCGGAACCAACGGGCCGGTTTTACCGCTTTGATCCCGACGGCACCTGTATGCCGTGGAAAGATAATATTTATACGCCCAACGGCATGACCTTCTCGCCGGATGGCAAACGGATGTATTTTGCTGACTCATTTCCCGAGCGCCGTACCATCTGGATGTGTGACTATGATACAGACACTGGCACACCTATATCAGATCCAGCTGTCTTTTTTGATACGCACGCGATTGCCGGTCGGCCGGATGGCGCATGTGTTGATGCTGAGGGCTGTTACTGGATGGCGGGTGTTGGCGGCTGGCAGATTGTCAGGATTACACCGCAAGGTGTGGTAGATAGAATTATTGAAATGCCGGTTGAAAAACCAACGAAACCGATTTTTGGTGGGCCAAATCTGGATGTTATGTATATTACATCTCTTGTTCAGGGGCTGAGCGAGGCTGACCGTGCCACACAGCCATTAGCGGGCGGTGTTTTTGCTATCACAGGACTAGGTGTTGGCGGGCTTGATCATGTCCGGTTTGCAGGTTAGTGCCGGTTAAATAAGGAAAGATAAAAATGTTAAAACGACTATTAATAACGGGGGCTGCTGGCGGTATCGGGCAGGAAATGCGCAAACGGCTGAGCCACATGGCCGAGATTATTCGGGTCTCAGACAAAGCAGCTCTGGGGGATGCGCGTCCCAATGAAGAGGTGATGGAATGCAATCTTGCAGATAAGGATGCTGTCTTTAAGCTGGTTGAGGGCTGCGATGGTATTTTGCATCTTGGCGGGATTTCTATCGAAGATAGCTGGACACCTATTAAGGACGGAAATATTGATGGCATTGTGAATCTCTATGAAGCGGCGCGCCTGTTGGGCCAGCCGCGGATAATTTTTGCCAGCACAAATCATACTGTTGGGTTTTACCGTCAGAATGAGCGCATTGATTCAAAAGTCTACCCTCAGCCCGATAGTCTTTATGGTGCATCAAAGGTGTTTGGCGAGGCGATTGCCAATGTCTATCATAGTAAATTTGGCATAGAGACAGCCATTGTTAGAATAGGCTCCTGCTTTCCTGAACCGCAAACGCATCGGCAGCTGTCACTCTGGCTAAGCTATCGTGATTTTGTATCTCTGGTTGAGTGTGTTTTCCGGGCGCCACGTCTTGGCTGCCCCATCATTTATGGCGTGTCGAACAATGATAGCACGTGGTGGGATAACCGGCATGTTGACTATCTTGGCTGGGCGCCAAAAGATAATGCTGAGACATTCCGCACGCAACTTGATGCCACATTACCGCGCCCCGGCAGAGATGCGCCGGATGCTATCTATCAGGGCGGTGTATTTACCGCTGATGGCATTCACGAAGAATAAAACCCATATGCGTTAGCCCCGGGCTCAATAGACTAGCTCTCTATAGCTCGGGATTAGCGTTTTTCGATTTCCATAATGGCGTGAATATAATCCATCGCATGTCCATCAGGATTCGCGGCGACCTCGGCTTCATAACTGCCATAAAATGCATCAATAATCGCAGCTTTTTCCTCATGCGAGCGATGGCTATTGAGGGCTGAGCTAAAGACTGTTTCAGACCAGCTCCGCATTGTCGGAATAAGCGAGGCGGCAAATTCAGCAGAGCTCATCGCCCCATGCGAGTCCAGAAAGGCTTTGCGGTACGGGCAGGGCGTAAGGTGGGTCCGGATATTATTCAGTTTTAGGCCAGCTTGCCGAACAGCGCCATTTGCATCATCAAAGGGGGCTGTGAATTCATCAACTGTGCGGTAATGCTGAACAAAGGTTGCGCGCTCAAATTCTTCTGAGGTTATTGTGCCAGCCTCAAGATGGGCACGCCAGTGAGCCGTAAATTGGTCAAACATCGACTGACCGCCTGTATGGCCAAGATAGCGGCCTTGCTCATCAATGCCGAAATTCAGAATAATGAAGCGTCCGCCTGTCCGCATTTCAGCAGCTCGTGCCAGCAGAATTGCCTCCCAGTCAGATGCAGCTTGTGCAGCAAAGGCAGCCCGTTCTGGTGCTGATGCGCCGACCATATGGACATGGTCTTTAATCTCGCATGGTTTTTGCGAGACGTAATGCATTGCTGTTGCAGAAAAGCCAATAGACAAGCTGTTATTGGCCATGAGCTGGCGATGAAAGCCTGTACCACAGCCATGTACAAAAACATCTTTATGTTGGCTCTGATAAGCATCATCCGGATTGCCTTCCATGCCTTGCATTGTTCTAAACAATGTCGAGAAATCGTTGGATGGCAGGTCGGTGTAAAGAATTTCAATCGGACGGTTATCGCCGCTGGCCCTAAGACCAGCTACCAGATGCGACCAGAGAGCTGCGCTTGTCCCGCCATCTGCGGCGCCAAAATCAGCAAATCGAAGAGTGTCAGCGTCAGGTAGCGCAGCCAGTGCCTGCTGCATCAGCGGAAGGGTGTTATCGATGGCGTGTTTTGCGCCTGCTGTGCGCTGTGAGTAATAGCCACTATCTCGCATTGAAAGGACAGCCTGCATATTTAACTGTGATGATTTATCTGACCCTGAAGGGCTTTGTTTCGTCATTTTCCACACTCCTCATAATCGCGCTACGATAAAACCGTTACATAAAAAAAGGGAGACAGCAAACAACAGATTCATTGCCTATTACGAATGCCTAATGTTCATCTCGCAAAGTGCGCCGCATAATTTTACCTGTAGCGGTTAATGGCAGGCTGTCGCGCCATTCGATAATGCGCGGCGCAAGATGCGGTGAGAGACGCTCTTTTACCTGCAAAATAAGGGCCTCTCCCAAGGATTGTCTCTCGGCATAACAAAGCGTTTTATCCTGTAATACCAAGATAGCTTTGATAGCCTCGGTGCGCTCTGGGCATGGCACGCCAATGATGGCCGCCATTAAGATTTGTGGATGAGACATCAGACAATTTTCGATCTCAGTTGGTCCAATGCGGTAGCCTGACGAGGTGATGATATCATCATCGCGTGCGACAAACCGGAAATAGCCTTCTGTGTCACAGATCCCTAAATCGCCAGTTTTCAGATACCCGTTGATAAATTTTGCCGCTGTCTGTTCTGCGCGCCCCCAGTAATGCAGAAACATCACCGGGTGAGGGCTTTTTACGCCAATTTCCCCTACAGTTCCGGCAGGAAGCGGATGGCCATCTTGGTCAATGATATGGATGATGTGCCCCGGGATAGGCCGTCCCATCATTAGGGCCGGGGTTGCCTCAACAGACCGGCAACTGCCAATAACAAGATTGCATTCGGTCTGCCCATAGATTTCATTTATTGTAATGCCGAATGTCTGGCGGCCCCAGTCTAGTAATTCTTCGCCAAGGGCTTCGCCACCCGAAATAATAGACCGGACCGAAACATGTTCTGGAACGGGTGCGGCGCGCATGAGTTTTAGGGCTGTTGGCGGCAGAAACATCACGCCGATTTCCTGCAATCTAACAAGCTCCCATGCGGCTTCGGGGTCAAATTTTCGCAGAGCACAGCTCACCAGAGGCACCCCAAAATATAGACAAGGCAGAGCAAGGTCCATCATCCCGCCAATCCAGGCCCAATCAGCAGGCGTCCAGCCCTTATCATCGGGATGGGGGAAGCTATCATAACCACATTCAAGTGAGGGCAAATGGCCAAGTAAAATCCGGTGGGCATGCAAGGCCCCTTTTGGCGCGCCAGTGGTGCCAGAGGTATAAATCATTATCGCAGGCTCATCAGCCAGACTATCATTGCGCATCATCTGCGTTGGCGCCTGTTGTTTGATGTCATCCCAGAACGAGCGCAGATGAGAGGCAGATGGGGGCGTTGCCTCAACACACCAGATAGCGGTGAGGTCGGGCAGTCTATCGGCAATTTCATCAAGTTTTTTTATGTTTTCTGCATCTGTTACGATAAGACGCGCCCCTGAATCTGAAAGTCGGTAGGCAAGGGCATCAGGCCCGAACAGAACAAAAAGAGGCACTAATATCGCACCCAGCCGTGCGGCAGCCAGATGCATCAGAATAACAGCTGGGCTTTGCGGGAGCATGACAGCTATCCTGTCACCTTTGCTAATCCCGTATTCTCTAAATAGATGGGCAAGTCTGTTTGAATAGTCTGCCAACGCGCCATATGACCAGCTTTCAGCTGCCTGAAAACCTGCTTGGTTCACCGGAACATGAATCAGTGCGCGCTTTTCTGGGTAAGTGTCTGCCCATTTATCACAGATAGCCTCAGCAATATTAAACCGTTCTGGCACCTGCCAGTCAAATGGGGCAAGTGATACCTGCCCGTCTGGCGTACGCGGTAAAATAGGCGGCGCAGATGGCAGGCCAGCTATGCCGGGGCTGGTCTTCAAAATATTATCCTTTTTGTGGCTGGTCATGGGGCGGGTAGCTTGCAAAGTCGGAGGCTTGCGCTGTCTGTTCAGCAAACCGTGCATGATATTCATCGGCAAGAGTATCAATCAGACTGGCAACAGGCTCAACAGAGCTGATAGTGCCAACGCCTTGCCCTGCAGACCAGATATCACGCCATGGCGTGATATCATTCGTCTCGCCATCACGGGCATCACTTAATTCTTTATTGATATCAAGCGCGCCATGCTCTTTTAGAGATGTAATATCAATACCGACAGCATTCAGACTCTGCGTCATGAAGCTGGCATTTACGCCGGTAATCGTATCTGTCAGGACAATGTCGCTTGCTTCGGCATCAACAATCATATTTTTGTAATCATCTTGGGACAAGCTTTCCTCGGTTGCGATAAAGCGTGTTCCCATATAGGCAAAATCAGCTCCCATCATCTGGGCTGCTGCAATATCGCCGCCGGAGCTAAGAGAGCCAGAGAGAAGAATAGTGACATCAAATTCCTGTTTAATTTCATTTACCAGCCCGAACGGGTTTGCTTGTCCTGTATGACCACCTGCCCCTGCTGCAACCGCAATCAGACCATCAACACCAGCACCAACAGCCTTGCGGGCATGGCGCATATTAATGACGTCATGAAAAACAATGCCGCCATAGTGATGAACTTCTTCGATAAGGTCACTTACCGCGCCAAGCGATGTGATGACGAGCGGCACTTTATATTTTGCTACCATCGCAAGCTCATCTTTGAGAATCTCATTTGATTTATGCACAATCAGATTAACCCCGAACGGGGCTGCTTTGCGCCCTGTCTCGGCCTCAAAAGCAGCAAGCTCACTTGTGATTGTATCAAGCCATGCATCCAGCCCCTCAATGGTTCGCTGGTTCTTGGCAGGAAAGGTGCCAACAATACCAGCCTTGCAACAGGCAATCACAAGCTCAGGACCTGATGAGAGAAACATTGGTGCTGCGATGAGCGGCAGGCGCAATCGGTTATCAAACAAAGAAGGTATCGTCATTTTTTATCAGGTCCTAAAACTATATCTGAGGCAAATCTGTAGAAACGTAATTATAGGGCAGAGATTACAGGCCTTCGACAATTAATACTGTGCCGTCAGAATTATCCCGCCGTATTTTTTTAACAGGGGCATATTCATCAGAATTGATAAAACCGAGTGCCGATTCCTTATCGGGGAAGCGGACCATAACCATGCGTGTGGGTGTCCAGAGGTCATTTTCCAACACTTCATGAGCGCCGCCACGCACCAGATACTCGCCGCCAAATTTTGAGATAATTGGGGTGACTTGTGATTTGTAAATTTCGTAAGCATCCAAATCATGAATATCAACATCAACAATCATATAAATAGCCATAAACTCATCTCCTTATTTGAATGGGCGCGTTGCCACATAATAATGTGCACGCTTAGCAAATCACAGACAGATGAGGGACTGCAAGCATGTAACAGCTAAATAAGCGATAAGGGGGTCGCTTTTTACCATTTGATGTCTCCATCTCTACCAATCATAATGTAAAGTTGCTTCACCTCATCGTAATACGTTAAGACTATGAAGAGGCGATAGAGGCGTATGTTATCGTTTTGGAGATAATCAGGCTCATGTCACAGACATCTGTATTAATTGCCCCGCATGAAACCGACAAACTGTTATTTGACAGGGAGCTAAGCTGGCTTTCGTTTAATGAACGTGTTCTTGCAACGGCCCATGATGAGACAATTCCGCTGGGCGAGCAGCTGCGGTTTGTGTCTATCTCATCAGATAATCTCGATGAATTTTATATGGTGCGGCTGGCGGGCATGCTGCAGCTTTCGGCGCGCGGGTTTCGTACATTACCTGAAACAGATGATCGGCTTGATGAGGCCCTGAAGCGTACGTCAGACGCTGCTAATCACCTCCGCCGTCAGCAAGATGACGGCCTTGCCATTATCCTTAAAAAATTATCATCATCAGGCCTTGCTCTGTTGTCACCTGACCAGATGTCAGAAGATGAGCAAGACTGGCTGCGTATCTGGTATTCTGAAAATATATTACCGTTACTGGCACCGACGACCCTTGATCCAGCTCACCCGTTTCCGTTTATTCATAACCGCGGTAAGGGTGTTCTCATCGACATGCTGACCCATGATGAAACAGCTGTGCGCGCGGTTATTCTGATGCCAGAAAACCTCGACCGGTTTATTCAATTACCAGGCGCTGTGCCGCGCTTTGTTGCGGTCGAAGCCGCTATTCTTGAATTTATTGATCTTATCTATCCAGGCTATCAGGTTGAGGCGTGGGGTATGTTCCGAGTTTTACGGGATTCAGAGATGGAAATAGATGATGAGGCAGAAGACCTTGTCAGTCAGTTTGAAAACGCCTTGCGGGCCCGTCGACGCGGTGATGTTGTCTCACTGGTTCTCTCAGAAACACTTGCTGGGTCTGCCAAGACATTTCTGATGCGTGAGATGTCGCTAACCCAAGACCAGATCTATATCGCATCGGGCTATGTTGGGATTGGTGATTTTTCCCAGATTATCGGAACACTTCCTAAATCAGAGCTATATTCCCCTTTTACCGCACGATTTCCGCAACGGGTACTCGATTTTAAGGGTGATTGTTTTGCCGCTATCCGGAACAAGGATATTCTTGTTCACCACCCTTATGAGAGTTTTGATGTTGTTGTTCGGTTCTTGCAACAGGCTGCAGCTGACCCAAATGTTCTTGCTATCCGTCAGACGCTTTACCGGACAACCCCAAAATCTCCGATTGCCATAGCCCTCATTGCGGCGGCTGAAGCTGGCAAATCTGTAACAGCGATTATTGAATTAAAGGCCCGGTTTGACGAAGAAAATAATATCCAGCTAGCGCGTAGTCTTGAGAGAGCTGGCGCTCATGTTGCCTATGGGCTTGGTGATTTAAAGGTACATTCTAAATTATCGATGGTCGTGCGCCGCGAAGAAGGTAAGCTTGTCTCCTATACCCATTGCGGCACAGGAAATTATCATCCCCAAACAGCCAAGACCTATACAGACCTCTCCTTTTTTACCTGCGATAAGGATATTTGCGAGGATGTGTGGCGCGTCTTTAATTTTTTAACCAGCCATGTTCAGCCAAAAGATCTGAAAAAACTTGTGATTTCACCGCATGACTCGCACCGATTTTTAATGAATATGGTCGATAAGGAAATTGCGAATGCCAAGGCTGGCAGGCCATCCGGCGTGCTGATTAAATGTAATGCGATTGTTGATGAACAGCTCATTAAAAAATTTTACGAAGCCTCGCAAGCTGGCGTGAAAATCCACCTTATCGTGCGCGGCATCTGCTGTTTGCGACCGAATGTTAAGGGGCTGAGTGAAACGATCACCGTGACCTCTATTGTCGGGCGGTATCTGGAACATGGCCGCATTTATGTTTTTGCAAATGGCGGCGAGATGATGGGTTCAGAAAATCTGATTTATATGGCGTCTGCTGACCTCATGCCGCGAAATTTATTCTACCGCGTTGAAACCTTTATTCCGTTGGAAAATGAAACGGTGCGCGCACAGGCTCTGGAACAGGTTATGGGTGCTGGATTGCGTGATACGCTAAATAGCTGGACATTGAATAGTGATGGGAGCTACAGCAAGGTAGAGTCGGGTGCTACGCCGTTTTCATCGCATCACTATTTTATGAAAAACCCAAGCCTGTCCGGTCAGGGCAGCTTGGCTGATAATATATTAAAAAAATAGGATGTTTTGATGAGCCCCGCTCTCCCGTTTGTTGCCAGAACACATCATTCAAAGCATGAGCCTATCGGCGTTATCGATATTGGATCAAATTCAATTCGGATGGTGATTTATCGGCGCTATGGACGCTATCCTCTGCCGCTTTTCAATGAACGGGTCACGGTAAAGCTAGGCGAGGGTCTTGACCAGAATGAGATGCTGAACCCTGATAAAATCGCGTTGGCGCTGTCAGCACTTCGCCGGTTTTCCCATATTATGAATGCTATGTCGCTAGAGCGAACGATTGTGGTCGCAACAGCAGCGGTGCGCCGGGCAAAAAATGCTGCAGCTTTCACAGTGCCTGCCGCGGCGATAATAGGCGCGCCGGTCATGGTATTATCGGCGCAGGATGAAGCCCGCCTTGTAACCCTTGGCCTCACTGCCAATATGCCAAATATCTCTGGTCTGGTGGCTGACCTTGGTGGCGGCTCACTTGAACTTGTTCTGGTAGAAGACGGGCAGGTTCAGAAATCAATCAGTCTTAATATGGGACATTTATCTACCCGAACGGCACCTGAAGTCGCTGCTTTACTTCAGTCAGTTGACTGGCTTGATGAGGCGGTAGGGGCAACTCTTTACGGGATTGGTGGCAGTTTCCGTGCGCTCGGGTCTGCTTATGTAAAGCGCAGTAATTATCCGTTATTTTTGCTGCATGGGCTTGAGCTAACTATCCCGACGGTTTTGGATATTCTCACCTCGCTTCAGGGGGATAACCCAGAGCTTCAGGGCATACCTGCTGGGCGGCGCGATAGTATTGGCATGGCAGCTGAAATTATGGCGGCTCTTATCCAGCTCTCTGGTGTCTCACAGCTAGCCATCAGCGGGACATCGGTTCGCGATGGACTGGTTGCTGATATGGATGCTGGCATGAATTCTGGCATGAATTCTGGACTTAGTCCAAAAAAGGACCCGCTGCTTTCAGCTTGCACAGAAATTGCCAATCATAGCCAGCGCTTTGATGGGCTGAACGATGTTCTGACAAACTGCTTGTCGCCGCTTGCTTGCCTGCTAGATATCTCAGACTCGCAGCGCTTATTAAAGGCGGCTTGTCTGCTATCTGATATCTCATGGAATGAGCCGTCTGAGTTGCGCGGCGCTGTGGCAGCAGACAGAATTCTGGCGCTGCCCTTATTCAGCCTATCGCACAAAGAGCGGGCATGGTTGGCGAAGGTTGTTTATCACCGCTATGTCGGGGTGAAGGAAAATAAACCAACACTGCCTGTGTTTAACAAGCTGCTTACGCCGCAAGAAGCCAAAGGGGCATTAGCCCTTGGCCTCGGATTGCGGTTTGCCCTGATTTACTGCGCAGGTGTTCCCGAATATCTAAATGCAATCCAGTTTGATGTCAGCGATAAGACACTGCATTATGACGTTACTGCCGATGGCTTGCCGCTGTTTGATGAGCATTCTGAGCGCCGCCTTGAAGTGTTTGCAAAAGCCTGCGATAGGACGCTCACACGCCGCGGCTAACCCACGTTCTAATAAGAAGCCCAATAGTCTGGCTGTTCCGGCTCATTAATAGCCAAGCGCGCAGCCATCTTTGCGCGGGTCAGAGCCTGCAATAAGCTGATTAGTTTCCTCATCAATCCAGATAGCTTGTGAGCCACCAATCGGTTTTTTCGCCCGGACAATATTATGCCCCATAGCACGTAGCGTCTCGATCATTTCGTCTGAAAAGGGTGTTTCAACTTCTACTTCATCTGAAAACGGGTCTGGGAAAAACCGCGCTAAATCCTGTGCTTCCTGAATATCCATCCCGAAATCAAGCATGCGGGTTAGCAGCTGCATGTGACCGAAAGCTTGATATTCACCGCCCATGACACCAAATGGCATGACTGTCTTACCGTTCTTTTTTACCATGCCGGGGATGATGGTATGCATAGGACGCTTGCCGCCTTCTATGCTGTTTGGATGTGATGGGTCCAGAACAAAGCCCATACCGCGGCAATGCAGCAGGATGCCAGATTTCGGCGCAACACGCCCCGACCCAAAGGTATGATAAACAGTATTGATAAGAGAACAGGCGTTTCTGTCCTTATCAACAACTGAAATATAAACAGTGCTTTTATGGTCAGGTAGCTCTGATGGTGGCAGGTCTGCAAATGCCGCTGCCGGGTCAATCTGGGCCCGCACTTTATCGGCATAAGCAGGGTCCAGTATTTCATCCACCGGAACAGCGCTAAAGGCCGGGTCAGCGAGATAGGCTGACCTGTCCCGATAGGCAAGTCTGCCGGCTTCAATCTCATGATGTATCCGTGAGATGCTAAGAGGGCCGTCGCTCACATCCATGCCAGCTGCCATATTAAGAAGCAGAAGTGCTATCATACCCTGACCATTTGGCGGGCATTCAAAAATATCATAGCCGCGGAAGTTCGTTGAAATAGGCGTGACATAATCTGCCCGTGCCATGGCTAAATCATCGGCTGTGTGCAGGCCGCCTAATCCATTCAGCTTGGCGAGCAGGTCATCAGCAACCCAGCCCTCATAAAACCCTGCACGGCCTTTTTCAGCAATTTCGCGCAATGTTTTAGCAAGCGCAGGCTGGCGCAAAATCTCACCCATCTGATAGGTTTGTCCGGCCTTCAAAAAGACATCTGAGGCGTCAGCATCGCCTTTCAGAAGAGCAAGACAGCCTGCAAAATCAAAGGCTGAGCGTTGCGCCACGGGAAAGCCATCATCTGCGTAGCCAATGGCTGGCTGGAGTAAATCAGCAAGCGGCATCGTGCCGTAGTCACGGTTTAACTGAACCCATGCATCAACAGCTGTTGGGACGGTGACAGAATGCGCAGATTGCTGTTCAATTTTTGTTATGCCTTGAGAGAGCAGGAGTTCGGTGTTGAGGGCTTGCGGTGCCCTGCCAGACCCGTTTATCGCAATAATGTCTGGGCTGTCTGCTGGTGCATAAAGGCAGAAACAGTCCCCGCCAATGCCGGTTGACGCTGGTTCAACAACAGCTTGAACAGCGCAGGCTGCCAGCGCTGCATCCATCGCATTGCCGCCATCTTTTAAGACAGTTAAGGCAGCAGATGTCGATAATGGCTGGGAGGTGCTAACCATGCCGTTTGATGTAATGACAGGGGACCTGCCAGGCAATTGAAGGTCGCGCATGATAATTCTCCTTACCAATAATAAACTGAGCTCTGACGTTATCCTATTTTCGGGCTAATTCAATAGAAGAATGACGCCTATTTTACGCCTCGGATAAGAAGGCATAAAAAGCATCCAGAAACACATCAGGAGCTTCTTCGGCAATAAAGTGCCCGCTTGGTGTTGCAGACCCCCTGACATTTTCAGCTACCTTCTGCCATTCGGCGACAACATCATAGGTCTTGCCAACAAATCCTTTATCACCCCAAAGCGCTAATACCGGCATGATAAGCTTTTTGTCGGCATCATCTGCATCATGGATAAGATCGATAGTAGCCGCCGCCCGGTAATCTTCACAGGATGCATGAATGGTTTCAGGCGTAAAACAGCGCAGGTAATCAGCAAGCGCGTCGGGGGTATGTGCATCCGAATGATATCCCCATGAGCCAATCTTATGCCGGAGGTAATATTCTGGATCGCCGCCAATCAGTGTTTCAGGCAGGGGCGCTGGCTGGATTAAGAAAAACCAGTGATAATAGGCCCGTGCAAAAGCCATATCTGTGGCGGCATACATATTTGCTGTCGGGGCGATATCCAGTACGGTGAGGGTCTGGACATGTGCCGCATGGTCCCGCGCTAGTCTATGCGACACCCGGCCGCCTCTGTCATGGCCGACCAGATGGAAGGTTTTATGCCCAAGATAATCCATTAGCTGCGCCATATCAGAGGCCATAGCGCGCTTTGAATAGGGCGCATGCGAGCTATCTGTTGGCGGTTTACCACTATCGCCATAGCCGCGGAGGTCAGCCATCACCACGGTAAAATCTTCGGCTAGCCTATCGGCAACCAGATGCCACATGAACATTGTTTGAGGATAGCCATGCAGCAATAAGAGCGGTGGTCCGGACCCAGCCGTGCGATAGGCAATTATGGTATCTCGTGTTGTGTATGTCTTTTTGATAAACTGTTCAAGATTAGGCATGGCTTGCATCCTGTCTGATCATATCGGCAGCTTTTTCGGCAATCATAATCGTTGGTGCATTTGTATTGCCTGATACAAGCTCAGGCATAATAGACGCATCAACAACACGTATGCCCTCTAGACCATATACCCGCAATCGCTCATCGACAACATCGAAGGCATCCGGGTTCGGGCCCATTCGGCAGGTTGAGACAGGATGATAGAGGGTAACGCCGGATGCGCGTGCATAGGCCAGAAGTTCAGCGTCTGAGGCATATTCCAATCCCGGTTTCGTTTCCTGTTCAACCAGATCCGACAATGCCGGACTCTGCATAATCTGGCGCGCAATTTTGATGCCGGCAACATGGATATGACAATCCTGCTCGTCTGCTAAATAATGAGGCTGAATAGCGGGAGCATCATGGCTGTTGGCGCTTTTTATATGCACATAGCCACGGCTGAGAGGCCGCAACTGGCAGGGCCCGATTGTCAGGCCCGGGAAACGGTCAAAGACACGTTTTGCCGGATTTTCAAAGCTGGCATTTGCAATGTGATATTGGATATCAGGGGTTTCAAGACCTGGGTCGCTTTTCACAAAACCGCCAAGGATGCCGGCAGGCAGGGATAAAATCCCGCGCCGCGTTAGCCCAAATTTCAGAATCTCCCATGCAAGCGGAAGCCCATGTGCCTTGTTGTTCAAAGACAGGTTTAGTTTCAGCTTCCAAGACAGGCGCGAGATATAATGGTCTGACAGATTTTCGCCAACCCCCTTCAAAGCGTGTCGTACTGGAATACCATGTGCCTTCACAATATCGGGATTGCCCACACCAGATAGCTCTAATATTTGCGGCGACTGGATAGCGCCGGCAGATAAAATGACCTCGCGCGTGGCAAGAATTTGTTGCTGCCGACCACGATAAAGACAATGAACGCCCGTAACTTTTTTTGTATTTTCAGAATCAAACAGTAATTCTGTGACATGAGCCCCTGTAATGATTGTCAGGTTCGCCCGCCCCTTTATCGGGTCCAGATAAGCCTTTTTGGTTGAGTGCCGAAGCCCTGATTTCTGCGTCACCTGATAGTAACCAAAGCCTTCTTGTGAGGCGCCATTAAAGTCTGAATTTCTGGGATAACCGCAGGCTTCTGCTGCATCGGTAATTCTGTCGAGCGCAACATATTGAGAGCGAATATCCGATACATTCAAAAATCCACCTGTACCGTGATACTCATCGCTTAACTGCCCGTCTGCTCCCCAGCCCGGCCGGTTATTCAAGGCCTCTGCATGTTCGGCGCGTTTGAAGTAAGGCAGCACATCTGCATAGGACCAGCCAGCATTACCGCGCTGGGCCCAGATATTATAGTCTTCTGCTTGCCCGCGGACATATAGCATGGCGTTAATCGCAGAAGATCCGCCAATGACTTTGCCGCGGGGCATATCAATTTTCCTGTCCGCTGTTCCGGGCACAGGGTCTGTTTTAAACATCCAGTTAATAGCAGGATTTACCATCGTCTTTATATAGCCGGCAGGAATATGGATTAGCGGGTTTGTATCACGCCCGCCTGCCTCTATGAGCAGCACAGTCACATCGGGTCTTTCGCTCAATCTTGCTGCAAGGGTGCAGCCGGCTGAGCCCGCTCCGACAATCACATAATCAGCTTTCATAACCATAATAAAATCTGCCTAAATATATTCATGACAGTGCTCGATAATCAGCACTTCAGGGTGGGGGTAATGCCTCAATCAGGCAGGGTTAAACAGGACAAATAGAGGCAAGTAGCGTTTGCATTTTATCGTCTTTCTGGCGCGCGGCAACCTCTGCCTCTTCCTGACTGACGGCACGAAAGCGAAGGGATAGGCCAGGTCTCATCCGAGCCAGCGGCGCAAGGTCAGCAGAAATGACGGTTGCCATTTTGGTATAGCCACCTGTTGTCTGATGGTCGCGCATCATAATAATGGGCTGCCCGTCCCCTGGCACCTGAATAGAGCCGCAGACAATACCGTCCGACAGAATATCAGCAGATGTCTTATGGCTCAGGGCAGGCCCTGCCAGCCGAAACCCCATCCGGTTTAGCTGCGGTGTAATCGCCCATTCGCTGGTAAAAAACAAATGATGCGCCTCAGCTGTAAACCAGACATCTTGCGGCCCTGTTACGCATCTTATTATCTCGCTTTTCTCAAAGATAGTTATATCGGAAAGCATCAGCGGGGCCAGCGATAAGGCTGCGGCTGGACCTAGTGGTAAGATATCACCATCTGCAAGCAACCGCCCATCTAGGCCACCCAGTTTTGCATTCGCCGATGTAGCAACAGAGCCATAAAGCGGTGGTAAGTCAAACCCGCCTTCAATGGCAATGATGACAGTATTGGCATGACGAAGCGGCGGCACAAAGAGCTCTGCTCCAGCATCAAGGCAGGCAGACTGGCCGGAGGGAAGCTGTGTTTCTTCGCCATTTTTTGCGCGGATAACTGCATGATCTGCTGTGCTTCCTGCGAGCGATACCATGCGCGGTTCGCTCACGAAAAGACGGGTGCCGCCCATGAATAATTCTAGTGCGCCAGCATTCTCTTCATTGCCGACAAGATGATTGGCAATCCGCAAGGCGTCCCTATCCATAGCGCCGCCTTCCAGAACGCCCAGAGCCTGCTGGCCGGTACGGCCCTTATCCTGAATGCTGCTATAGGGGCCGGCTGTTATGAGGGTGAGCGTGCTCATATGTCTGATGCCTTTTTTATATCGGTTTGGCCTATCATCTCTGGCCGGTCATTTCTGGGCTAAGGGGCATAGCGCCGCCCTCTGTTGCTTGTTTCAGACGGGTAAATTCGGCTTCATCAATCTGAAAGAATTTTACCCTATCGCCGGGGCGAAACATAATTGGCTCGGCGCGTGCTGGATCGAATAAGGGGACAGGCATTTTGCCAATCAGGTTCCAGCCGCCTGGACTATCAAGCGGGTAGATGGTTGTCTGTCCCATCGCAATCCCAACACTACCTTGGGGTACATGTGTGCGTGGCGCAGACCGCCGGGGAAGTGAAAGAGAGGCATCAACGCCGGTAAGATATCCACTGCCGGGCAGAAAGCCCATAATCGCAACTTCAAGCTCATTGGCAAGATGGCGGGTAATAACCTCAGCAGGGCTCAGCCCTGTTCGGCGTGCAACCTCTTCTAGGTCGGGGCCAACATCACTGCCATATAAAACAGGAAGGTGCCATCTGCGCCCCGAAGATGAGGGGGCATTTTTCTGGCTGCTCATCAGCAGACTTATCTGTGTTTTTAAGTGCTGGGCAGACGTCAGTAGCGGGTCATAATGGATAAGCAGGCTGGTCATCCCAGGCACAAGGTCTGTTATGCCGTCAATTTCCCCCGCCTCTTTCATTTCGGCAAGACAGGCACTAAGGCTGCGCGCCTGACGCAGTGCAGCAAGGCGCACATCATCATCAGGCAGAACATCTGTTGCAGCAGACGCAAAACCACAGAAATCAAGCAACAAGCCTGTATCACCGGCGGGTAGCCAGACAGCACTAGTCATTTGTTCTCCTCTCACCTATAAAAAAAGACTCTGGTTCTTGGGTAAAATAGCACAGCATAGATCAAAACTGATCGTGCGATATGGTCGAATATTAGGAAGTCTTAGCTATGAATAGCAAGCCTTAAACAACAAGAAATAATGGCAGAGGGGATATGATAAAATGGGCAAGTTCAATCTGAATGCAGATATGGCCGAAGGGTATGGCCCGTGGCAAATGGGAAATGATGACGGAATGCTTGATGTCATCGGCTCAGCGAACATCGCCTGCGGCTTTCATGCAGGTGATTATAATATTATGGGCGAAGTCATGCTGAAAGCCGCAGCTAAGGGTGTTGATATCGGCTCACATCCCGGATTTTATGACCTGCACGGGTTTGGCCGTCGCCAGTATCATCTATCAGATGCTGAAGTTGAACGACTGATTTCCTATCAGCTTGGGGCATCTCTTGGCATGGCGGCTCTCACCGGAACAACAATTACCCATATCAAACCGCATGGCGCTATTAGCAATATGGCTTGCGCTGATGCAGGGCTCGCTGCTGCTATCATGCGCGGTATCAAGGCTGTTGCCCCCTCGCTTATCTTGCTGTCTCCTGCAAAAAGCGAGTTGATAAAAGAAGCCCGTAAAGCAGGGTTTGTTGTTGCAGAAGAGCTGTTTGCTGATCGCGCCTATATGCCAGATGGTCAGCTTGCGCCGCGCTCACGGCCCGATGCCATGATCCATGATCCCGACGCATCGCTTGCACATGTAATGCGGATGTTTGCCGAAGGTGAAGTATTATGTGTTGATGGCTCTGTTATCGCGATGGAAGGCCAGTCTGTTTGTGTTCATGGCGATGGGCCAACCGCGCTCAAAACAGCCCAGCATATCAGGCAAGGACTAGAAGCGGCAGGATTTGAGATGTGTGGTCTGGATGAAATCTGTCGGGGGTCATAAACAGCCACTGCCAAAAAATCCGGCCCTACATAGCTAGATAACAAAACCTAGCCTATCTGACGGGTAAGCATATCAAGCCAGTTTTGTGAAAAAAGCCGGTGGAGAAGTGCGTCATCATAGCCTGCCTGCCGAAAGGCGTGCTCAAGGGCAGACATGCCTGTGCAGTCTCCAATTGCGTCTGGGATGCACGCCCCATCAAAATCGGAGCCAAGCGCAACACCGCCTTCACCGAGTGTTTCTATGAGCGCATCGCAATGCTGAACAAGTAATGCCAACGATGTATCCGGGTTTTTCTCGCCATCTGTGCGCAGATACCCCGTTGCAAAACACAAGCCGACAATCCCGCCACTTTCTGCTATCGCATCAAGCTGTCTGTCGGTCAGATTGCGCGGGCTAGGGCAGAGCCGATGAACATTCGAATGAGTGGCAACAAGCGGCTTGTCCGAGAGCTTGGCAATATCCCAAAAGCCTTTTTCATTCAGATGTGAAAGGTCCAGCATTATGCCATAGTGATTGCATGTTCTCACAAGCCTCTTTCCGGCATCGCTCAGCCCGTCCCCTTGGTCAGGAGATCCGGGGAACTGTAACGGCACCCCCTCGCCAAACAGATTAGGCCGTGACCAGAGCGGACCAAGCGAGCGAATGCCGCGCTGATACAGCATCTCTATCTCATGGCAGTCTGCGCTTATCATCTCAGCACCTTCGATATGAAGCACCATGGCAATCTTGCTGGCATCCTGTGCGGCTAAAATGTCAGATACTGTAAGGCATTTGGCAATATTATCACCAAAGCGGGCAACCATCTCATCAGCAAGCGCTAACATGTCAGCGCATATCACAGAGGCGTCTTCATAAGAAGGTGGCTGCCCCCCTGATAGCTCCTCACCTGCCGCGCTATTTGGGATAAATAGAGCAAAGAGGCCGCCGGTAAATCCAGCGGCAGACGCGCGGGTAAGATCAAGGTGACCATCAACTGATGCAAGGCCGCGCGCCATTGCACCGTCATGCGCTGGATCAGTGCCGCACTGCCACATCCGGTAAAGCAGGTCATTATGACCATCAAAGAGATGCATGACGTTAGTCCTTTATCTGCTGCAGGAGGGCTGCCATGGGGGGTGTCTGCGTCTTTGCAATACGAAGCGGCTTCATCATCTGCTGGGCTATCATGATATCGTGCTTCAGCCCGAATAAATAAGGATACCATTCCCGCTGCAGAGGTGATTTCCACTGCCAGAGGAGCTGGTCAATACCAGCTATATCGTCAGTTGTAACGGGATGTGTGCTTTGTGCCAGTGCATTGGAAAAGGCGGGCTTGTCAAAGAAATGGGCAAGGCGGAAAAAAGCATCCGGAATGCCGGCTGCTGCAATAATCTGCTTCCAGCTTGCCGGATTATCAGCCCCCGACATAATCTTCAATAACAGACTGTCGGTGTGTAAAAGCCCTGTGCCATTTAGCAAAATAGGGTCACTAAGACGCCGCCCCTCATAAGCCCCAACAAAAAGCCGGCGCGGACAATAATCATGGCAATAAAGATTATCCCAGATAATCAGCGGTTGGCGGAGCTGGCTGGCAAACCGGCCCAGTTGGTCATCCAGATTAACATTGCGTGCCACAATATGCTCGCCGCAGATAAGAACTGGCATATCATCTGGGAGCGCCTCAGTGAGGCCGCGGGCATACTCATCGGTAAACCGGCACGCCGCCTTGCTCAGCGGCTGACCGGTATCAAAGGCGGATAGGTCGGCCATTTCATCAGCATAAAGCCGGGGCACGAACATCACGCTGGCCCCGTGCGGAGCAATGTGACGGGCAAGGTCGTGCGCCAGTCTGCCGTGAGCCCGGCCTTCTTCGGCTGCGCCGCCTGCGAACATATCAGGTGTTTCTGGAATATCATCAAGCATCAGCACAATGCATTTTGCGCCGCTCGCAACAAGACTATCAGCCTTGGCGTTAAGCGCGGTTATATCGGCCTGCGGGTCATGCCAGCTGTAATCAAGGCCAGGAGCAATCCCGGCTGCAAGCGTAATATTATGGCCTTGTGCCTGAGCAGCAAAGGCAGAGAAATCGCGTTGCCAGTCAGATGGATAGGGGGTGCGCCAGTCAAACCGGTGATAGGGGTCTTCTTTGGGAGCGTAAAGATAGACATCCATACAAAGTGCCGCCATCTCAGCCAGCATGGATGAGCGGTCCTGCCAGTCAAAGAGCCGGCCGTAATATCCTTCTATATATCCACGCATTGCAGATGTGGATGCTTGCGGTTTTATCATCTACTCTCACTTATACTGGTCTGGCAGGCATGTTTTATAAAACCTGCTTCGCTGAAACAGGCTGATAGGCTAGAGTAACGCGAATTCACCCAAAGAGGTCAAGGCTGCAGGAGATAAATAGAATGAAGATTTTGGCGATTGGGGCGCACCCTGATGATATTGAGATTTTCATGTATGGCTGTCTGTCAGCATGTAAGGCGCGCGGTGATGATATCGCGCTTGCTGTTGCAACCGATGGTGCTGCTGGGACCGTACTATCTGGCAGTGATGGGCTTGCAGGCCAACGGGCCAAAGAAACCACAAAAGGGCTTGCTGATTTGGGTGTCCCTCAGCTGCTTGATTTGCCAGACGGTAAGCTGGCAGGAGCTGCTGGCGCTGATGCGCTGGTTGCAGCCCTGATTAATAGCGTCAGGCCTGATCTGATTATAACCCACGCGCCCGAAGATTATCACCCCGACCACCGTGCATTATCACACAATGTGACCGATGCTGCGGGGTTTATTTGTCCGGTTCTGTTTGCTGATACCCTAATGGGGACCGGGTTTATGCCAGATTTCTATGTTGATATTACGCCCTTTATAGAGGCAAAAATGTCTGCGATTGGCGCGCATCATAGCCAGCAACCTGAAAAATTTGCTGATGCAACACGCCTTCATAACAGGTTCCGCGCTGCACAATGCAATGCGCCGGACGGCCACTATGCCGAAGCTTATCGGTTTCAACCGCGCTTCCCCTTTAGCGATGTCCGCGCTCTCCTTCCGCCAGCACCGCCTCTGCGGGCTTTCTATGAGGCAGGGTCTGATACTCTTCTTTAAACGCTGTCTTGTGGCTGGGGCGCTTTGGCAATCACGCCGCAAATTTGGGGTGATGAGGCGCGTGTCGTCTGAGGGAATGTTGCGGGCAGGTTCGCGCATTTTCGTGCCGCCAAATACGCTATGAGCTCTGCTTCCATCATATCACTATCAAAGCCGGCCTCATCTGCTGTGATGCAGGTAATCCCTGCTGGCAGGTGGGCTTCTATTCTACGGCGTAAATAGCTGTTCTTTGTGCCGCCTCCTGATAGAATAAGCTGTGTGGGCGTAGCGCCGGACAGCTTAATATAAAGCTGGATAGCGCGGGCTGTCACTTCGGTAAGACTAGCAAGGGCATCTTCAGCTGGCGCAGTGGCAATGCGCGGGTCATCAAGCAGGTCAGCAAAGGTTGCCCGGTCAAGTGAGCGTGGCCCCTGCTTGCTAAAAAACGGGTGCTGCAGGGCGTGTTCAACAAAACTGTTATCTATTGTGCCAGTTGCGGCGCGCGCGCCATCCTTATCAAAGGATAAGCCGAGCCTTATTTGGCAATATTCATCAATCAGACCATTTGCAGGACCAATATCACAGCCCGTAAGCCGGTCCTGTTCAATCAGGCTAACATTGGCTACACCGCCCAGATTAAGAAACAGAACAGGCAGGCCAAGCCCTGCTTCAGTTGCAAGCATCTGATGATAAATAGGGGCAAGCGGCGCGCCTTCACCGCCAGCTTCCATATCGGCATGGCGGAAATCATAAATAGTATCAATGCCTGTCATCTGGGCCAGCATCCTACCATTACCAAGCTGAATGGTCCTGCGGGCGGCAGGATTGTGATAGACTGTTTGGCCATGAAAGCCGATGAGATCAATCGGCATATCTGTTTCAGCAGCAAGCGCTAGAACAGCGCTAGCATGGTCTTGGGTAATGGCGTTTATCAGCGCTTCACGCCGGTTTGGCTCAGCCAGCCAGCTGCTGGGGTCAGACCTTGCGGCAACAATGGCGCGCTGAATATCAGGCCGATAGGAAAAACTGCCCCGAATGCCGGTGCGTGTCGCCCCTATGCCGTCTGTGCTGATAATACAGGCATCAATCCCGTCAGCAGAGGTGCCCGACATCAGGCCAATAACAGTAAGAGGTGCAAGAAGCGAAGTTTGTGTCATCTTATCCATGGTTTGTTCATATTCAGGCTTTGCTGTCTATCGACAATCAGTTAGCGTTGGCGCATGAGCAAGAATAATGACACGATTATCACTGGAACAGAAGCGCGGCTTGATCAGTCTTGCTGGATAGATAGGCTTGGCGTCGATGCGGCATTATCTGTACAGCTCGAAAGTCAGGCAGGCGCCGCGCAGGCTGTTCAGCGCGCATTGCCAGATATTTTGACTGCCTGCCATGCGATGCATGATAGGCTGGCACATGCGCCAGCAGGCAGGCTGATTTATTCAGGAGCCGGGACTTCTGCGCGAATAGGTGTTCAAGATGGCGCTGAATTACTACCAACCTTTAACTGGCCGCAAGACCGCGTCGCTTTTATGATTGCCGGTGGCCGCAAAGCGCTGTTCGAAGCTGTTGAAAATGCTGAAGATGACACCGTAGCAGCCGAGGCAGCTTGTGACGCGCTAACGATTGGGCCAGATGATTGCCTGATTGCAGTCGGCGCAAGCGGGCGCACGCCTTATACCATTGCAACTGTTATCCGTGCCCGGCAGAAGGGCGCGCTAACGATCGGTATCAGCAATAATCCAGACACACGCCTGCTGAGTGTTGCTGACATATCTATCTGTCTTGATACAGGGGCTGAAGCGCTTGCTGGCTCGACCCGTCTTGCGGCCGGAACAGCTCAGAAAATCTGCCTTAACCTACTTTCCACTCAAGTTATGGTGATGTTGGGACGGGTCAAGAATGGGTTGATGTCTGAGATGGTGCCACGCAATGAAAAATTGCGGCACCGTAAAACCGAAATAGACCAAGCCTTATCATAACACCTGTTATGCGGGGGGGGATATGTGTCAGGACGGCACGATAGTGAGGTGCTGTGAGGCTGTTGCCTTTGCAAGAAGCCAGCATAGCTCGTCTCTGAAAAGGGCAACACATCCTTGTGTTGAGCGTGTATCAGCCTCCCTGCAATGCAGGAAAATAGCACTCCCAAAACCAGCAATAGGCGGCGCATCATTATGGCCAAGCGCAACAACAATGTCATACAAGCCATCATCGCGCATCATGACTTCATGGCTCTCAGCAAAAGGCAGGTCGACAAGCTGATTATAGCGCGCAGAGGCCGGTGCATCACACCAGCCCATCAAGGCTGTTATAGGGCGGGCCGGAATATCACAAGCGCCAGTTGAGGGTGGTTGTATCTTATCATCACGGTAGAATAGCGCGCGGAGTTGCCACCTGCCAGCCGGGCTAAAGCCATCACCTTCACGTTTTTCTGCTGCTGAAATAATGCCGCTTCGGCCAATAAGACAGTCTAACTTGTGCGCCCCTGCTGAAAGGGAATGGGAAATCAGGTCTTGCTGCCCGTCCTGCTGGACAATCCACTCATCTTCTGTCCTGCTCATACGCCCAGCCTCCCGTGTTTCTGTGGTTCTACCTTACGTCATTTTAGTGGCATGCCGTGACGTTTTTCACGCGCCTGAATAGGCCTGTTTTAGATGCCAGCTTGCCTAACTTTATGAACTAAGGCTAGTCTAAGTATGTCATCGCGCCGCTCTGCTAGGCGGGGGTGCGATATTGCTATTCTATAAGGGGATATAACTGTCATGACACCGCGCATCTCATCTAGTTTCAGCGCCTATTTCGAAGCTCGGATGGCCCGCATCCTGTTGCTTGGCATGATGAGCGGTTTTCCGTGGGTGCTTATCGGCAGCACATTGTCGCTCTGGCTAAAAGAAGAGGGGCTGTCGCGTTCGGCGGTCGGATGGGCGGGTCTGATTTTTGCTGTCTATGCAGTGAATTTCTTATGGGCGCCGGTTATTGATAGAATAAGAATTCCAGTTCTAACCGAACGGTTCGGCCATAGAAAGGCATGGATATTGTGTTTTCAGACGCTTATTCTTATCTGCCTTATTGTCTGGACCGGCGTAAGCCCATCACTGAATTTAGCGGTTGTTATAGGTGCTGGCCTTGTTATTGCTATTTGTTCTGCCTCGCAGGACATAACAATTGATGCATTACGAATTGAGCAGATTAACGAAGGGGATAGCACTGGCATGGCGGCTGGCGCGGCTGTTGCTGTTGTTGGCTGGTGGTCAGGCTATAAGCTTGGTGGTCTTATCTCTTTGCTTGCGGCTGACTGGTTTCAGGCTGCCGGCTATGAAAATTACTGGCATTTAACCTTCATCATTCAGGGCGCACTGGTGATTGCCAGCTCATGCCTGCTTTTGTTGATTCCCGAAACAGGAACAGCCCAGCGCATTGCCGCCCAAAGAGCAGCGCAAGTGCAAGTTCAAGACCGGATTGGCTCGCAGTCAGTTCTGGCAATGGCGGTAAGTTTTCTTGTGACAACCGTTGCAACCCCGCTCTATAGCTTTTTCCGGCAGAACGGGCTGAAAATCAGCTTGATGATCCTTGGCTTCATTTTCTTATTTAAAATCGGTGAGGCATTTATGGGAAAAATGTCGATCATTTTTTACAAAGAGATGGGGTTTTCAAAATCTGATATTGCCCTCTATTCAAAAGGTCTTGGCTGGATAACAACGGTATGTTTTACCTTGCTTGGTGGTTATTTCGCGCTGAGAGCTGGTGCTTTCAAGGCCCTGATGCTGGCCGGTATTGCCATGGCAGCAACAAATATCATGTTCAGTATACTGGCATGGACTGGTAAATCAGAATGGCTCTTTGGCATTGCTGTGGTGGTTGATGACCTTGCGGCCGCGTTTGCAACCGTTGCCTTCGTCACCTTCATCTCGCTCCTTGTGGATAGAACCTACACCGCAACCCAATATGCATTACTGGCATCAATCGGCACGATTGGGCGGACAGTTTTTGCCTCATCATCTGGCGAGCTGGTTGACTGGCTCGACGGGGATTGGGGGGTGTTTTTCATCATAACAGCGCTGATGGTTATTCCCTCACTTATCCTGCTTTGGGTGCTTCGGGATAGAATTCTATTGCTGACAGCAATCCAAAAATAGCCTGTCCTTTGCTCAGAGGGCAGGGCGGATTGTTGTTGCAGAACCATTAGTTGCTTTATGTAGACGCGGCAGGGCTAGGGCTCTGTCTTCGCGGGCAACCTTATGATGGAAGGCATTGGCGTGCAGGATATGGCGGTCATCAAGGCACAGCGCAACATGTCCGGGCCAGAAGATAACATCTCCGCGCTGGTGCGGCTCATCCTGTTCAATATGCTGATGCGGCGCATTCTGAAAGAAGGCAAATTGTGCACCACTATTGCGCGGAATAGCCAGGCCAGCAGTATGCAAGCAGAGCTGGATAAGGGCCGAGCAATCTATGCCGCTATATGAGCGCCCACCCCATAAATAGGGCGCATGCTCAAATTGCTCGGCAAGACCTACCCAGTCAGATACAGCGAGCAAAGCGCCGGCGGGAATAAACCCTGTGCGCGGGCCATCATGGCTAGATGGCAGGAGAATTTCTACCCAGCCCTTATCTGTTCCTAACCCATTATTGGCATCTGCTGTATCAGCCAGAACAACCTGACTGCCGAGCATAAGCTGGGCCAGCGCTGGGGATGTTACATCAGCTGCTGATGTAACAGTAACTGACGGCCATGTGATGGCTGGTGAGGGCATGACAGGGCTATCGGATGAGTGGCCTATGTCAGAGGCTGGAACCCAGCCCTCATAGCTATCCAATATCGTCTTGACCTTTATTAACTGGTCCTGCTGATGGTGGGATAGAATGCGTACCGTCTCGCCATACAGCAACTCTGTGCCGCGGCCACCTGATGCAATGCCGTCCTTATCATCATAAAGCGGGCAGACGGTGGCGGTAACAGATGCATAGGCTGCGATAGGCGCGTCTAGGCTATCCCACCACGCCCCAGCATCAAAATTAGGGCAGGTTTTATCAGTGTCCTGAATATCACGATGGCCGACAATTTGTGCTGAGCTATAGCGCGACTTCCAGTCTGATAGAATCGTGATGAGGCTTTTAAACTGAGCATCATTAAAACTATTCCGGCCGATAAGGCACACACCAAGGGAGCTTTCATTGCGGCCTTTTACATGCGCGCCTTGCCAGAATTCTGGCCGGCCATTACGAACTGTTCCATCACGGCAGATAACTTTATGATAGCCAACACCCTCCCAGCCAAAACCAAGATGCATATTGTGAATGCCTTCAATGTCCATCTCATCTGTGTCTGAGCAATGGACAACAAGATATTTGATATTATGGGGCTCAAGCGCTGGCATCAGCACTCCTTAACAACATGCTTTGAGGACCGTAACTGGTTTATTGTATCGTGCCGAGATGCTTGCGGGCGGCAAGCACCTCGCCTACAACCTAGCAGAGCATCGCTCAGGACGACAAGCATTACAGGCGCTAAAGTTAAGTATCGTAGAATTTAAGAGACAGGCAAAAGATGGCATCTTCATATCCCATACTCCCTGCGGGGTTTACCCATCTGCAAGACGGTAATCTAAAAGCAATTATCTGTGATATGGATGGATTGTTGCTGGATACAGAAGCTGTATCATGGCACACCTTCTGCGCCGCAAGCAGGGCTGTATCTCATGAGCCGGATGAAATATTATTTGCCCAATTAACCGGCCTTAGTGGCCCTGCGCACCGTCCTATTCTGATAGCAACTTTGCCGGCACATATCGATGCGATTGCATTCGATGCCGACTGGAAACAGCGCTACCATCAGATGTTATCTGAGCATGTGCCGCCAAAACCCCAAGCAGCAGCGTTTTTGCAAGCGGTGCGGCATGCTGGCATACGGCTTAGTGTTGCGACATCCAGCCAGACCCCAAAAGCTGAAACTAATCTTGAGAAGGCAGGCTTTTTGTCTTTTTTTGAGCATATTACCGGCGGCGATCAGGTTGCCATTGCCAAGCCAGCTCCTGATATTTATGTGCGGGCATTACAAAAGCTCGGGCTTGGACCAGAAAATTGCCTTGTGTTTGAAGATTCAAATAATGGGGTGCGGGCGGCTCAGGCAGCAGGGCTGGCTGTTATTCAGGTGCCTGATTTACAAAAGCCGTCTGATGACCTTATGGCAGAGGGTTATTTATCTGTTCCAAGCTTACAGTCAGCACTTTCTATTCTTAAAATAGGGTCTGGTTCTCCAGAATAGAATAACATACCATCATCCCATTTTCTGGCATGGCGCCGGAACATGACCTCAGAAGGAGTTTATTTGCGATGTCATCCTTTACCTATCATCAATTCGTCTATGGCAGTGATAATTACGGCGTGCTTGTTCATGACCCCGTGACAGGGCAGACAGCAGCAATTGATGCCGGAGACGGCGCAGCCTACAAAGCAGCTCTTGCCGATAAAGGGTGGGATTTAAGCCATGTATTCATCACGCATCACCATGATGATCACACTGAAGGACTGGCTGATCTGGTTGCGGGAGTTGATGTTGAGGTGCTTGGCCCAAAAGGTGATAAGCCCGGTCATGCGGGGATTACAACACATCTTTGCAATGGCGATCATTTCGTGTTTGCGGGCGCGCGGGTAGAGGTGATGGAAACACCGGGACATACTCTTGATATGCTGAATTTCTACCTGCCATCTGAAGAGGTATGCTTTACCGGTGATACGCTATTTGCGATGGGCTGTGGGCGCGTCTTTGAAGGTGATTATCCAATGATGTGGAATAGCCTATCAAAGCTGATGTCTGCCTTGCCAGAGCAGACTGTTATTTACTGTAGTCATGAATATACCGAGGCAAATGTTGCCTTTGCTTTAAGTGTTGATCCTGAAAATTCAGCCCTTATTGCCCGTGCGAAGACGGTAGCAGAGCTGCGGTCACGGAACGAGCCAACCATCCCTACAACGATGGCAGAAGAGCTTGCGACAAACCCGTTCTTGCGTGCGTCCGATAAAGATATTCGCGCGTTCCTGTCGCTGCAGACTGCAAGCGATGCAGAGGTGTTTTCTGAAATCCGGTCACGTAAGGATAATTTTTAATGTCCCGTCTCTGAGCGTTGTTTTTTCATATCATGTAGGTTGTATAAAATAGGGCTTACAACTTGCATGATGCGAATCGCGGGTTTGTATAGGTTTTTTGTCCGTCGGCATTGACCCTGCCATGATAATTAGCTACGTTAGCGATAGTTATTTTGGGATAATTTATCGTTAGGTCTGATAACCAGATTCATGGGTATACAAACCGCCTCCTATTTTGCAGATCAGCTCTCTCTTGATTTCAATGAGGGATTATTGACGTCTGATGTGATAAGAAACGCTCCATCGCGGCAGATTAAAAGCATTCTGTTTCCAAAAAATATGATGATACCGCATTTCGGCCTTTTCCAGAGGCAGGTTACAGCGTTATTTGCGCCGCTGGGTATTGAGGTTGATTTCAGAATGACCCGCCAGCGCCGGCTTGAAATGCGAATGACATTTCCCGAAGGACAGGAAAATATTTTGCAGGCAGCATCTGGCCAAAACGCCCTATTGCGGACAGCATCAGCCTTCACCCTGACGGATGAAGAAAAGGACGCATTCTGCGATGTTATGATAAGCTTCGCATCATCCTCGCACTAGCTTAGCACCATCTTTTGAATATAAACGTCTGCGACGCCGCTTTTTCCATCGCCTTCGATGATCATAAGGTAGCGGTTGATGGTGTCCCTTATTTCATCTTCGAGCTCATGGCGGATTTTTGGATGCGAGAAACGATTAAAAGGCACAGTGCTAAGATAGGCTAAAATTTCAGACCGTAAAACAGGTCGAAAGCCGCTCACTGCTTCGATAAAGCTTTCGGCTTCATTGCTCGGCTGAGTTGTTAAAAGTGCCAACTCCAGCGTGATCGTCTGACCTGTCTGAAGATTTGTTAAAAAGGGGTTTGGAAAAGTAAAATACCGGTGAACAGGCTCTGACATCGTTGTTTCTAGCAGGTTCTTTTCATCATCAATTTCTAGCTCTGGTTCCGGTTCTTTTTTCGTCAGGAGACCAGTGGCTTTCAGGCGCTCTTCTAATATCGGGTCAGTAGCCTCTGGCGGTGACGATAGAGATACAGTCCCCAGATAAAAAATGCCGCTAACGACCGCAACTACGCCGGTCGTTATCGCAGGAACAATCAAGTGGGGTCCTAACAGAGCCATGAGTGATTATACCAGTCCAGCCAGAGACACTATATTCATCATCATCGTAAAGGCCTTATTCACCAGCATCGTTGCCAGATTTGTCATCAGAACAGGGTTCATCCAGAACAGCCAGCCTGTAATTGCAATGACAATCAGAAACATGATGAAAAAGACAAGTCCGGTAATGCTGGATGATTTTGATGCCGCCGGTTGAGGCACAATGCGCTCTTCTACCGTATCTTGTTTCTGTCGCGCCATTGTCTGGCGAATAAGTTGCAATAAGGTGGCAATATCCTGCTGATGCTTGTCAATACGTGCTTCAAGCTGTTGGGTTTTTTCGGTCAATTCTAATATTTTTGCATCATTGTCAGGTTTGGACCCATTATCTATTCTGCCAATAACCTCATCACGGATAGCTGATAAAGCTGTGTCAGTATCATCTTTTATGAGGGAGGGCTGTGCCTCGGGCATCGTTGCTAATGGCGGCACTTCATGAGCGCTTTCAGGCGTATCATCGGAATTTGTCATATTCTGCTGCCTTTCCCATTTTTCAAACGAGCTTAAATCAGTCTGCGACTGGGCCCAGAAAGGACGTGGTGGTTCTGTGCTGCTATCGTCTGAAAGCGGATTGCTTCTGCGCGTCTGTGAGGCTTCAGCCATCAGACTCGAAACACGTGCCAGAATATCTTTTTGTGTTTTTGTCTCAGTGATACGGTCACCATTTGTCGCTGTATCACCGGCCATAGAATTTTGGCGTGGTTGTGCTTTAGAGGCAATAAACGCACGTTTAGCACTCTCAATTTGTTGTTTTATTTGGTCATTATCCATGAGCTATATGTCCTGCTCAGCCATAGCGATATCCGACCAGTCTGCAAGATTTGATCCGTTTGAAGTTTGATAACTCAGAATTTACGAGTTCAGTCCAAACAGTCTGTCCAAAAGACTGGATGAGCTTACTGCTAACTGTCTGAACGACACGTTTGCACTGTCCTGTATGAGAAACCTCTAAAGATTTTGATTCAAGCCGGCAATCTGCATCACTATTACCGATAACAAC
>OBMK010000179.1_pt1 | contig 61181 bp, 54 predicted proteins | sample 1539081 | NCBI WGS metagenome assembly OBMK01 (sample SAMEA3355528, study PRJEB22509) | marine metagenome | biome: marine; feature: river plume; material: water | place: USA | collected 2010-08-07 | depth 0.5 m | reverse complement strand
CCGTGCGCGGTGTAACAGCCTGCGCACCCGGTGGCATGCTCTTTGAGGTGTGCTGGATGCGGCGCGCTGTCGGTACCGAGGAAGAAACGCGAGCTGCCGCTGGTCGCGGCTTTGACCAATGCTTGACGGTGCTGCTCCCGTTTCAAAACCGGCAGGCAATAGTAGTGGGGACGGATACCACCGGTAAAAATTGCGTTTCGGTTGTAGAGCAAATGGTGCGCTGTGATGGTCGCTGCGGTATGGGCATCTGCGCTCTCGACGTACTGCGCCGCCTCTTGGGTGGTGATGTGCTCAAACACAATCTTGAGCCCGGGAAAATCGCGGCGCAACGGAATCAGGTGCCGATCAATGAATACCGCCTCGCGGTCGAATAAATCGATGTCAGCGCTCGTGACCTCGCCATGCACCAGTAGCAACATGCCACACTTTTGCATGGCCTCAAGTGCGGGATATATGTGCTTGAGATCGGTCACGCCCATGTCACTGTTGGTAGTCGCACCGGCAGGGTAGAGCTTGGCCGCGACGACGCCGCCTGCCTTTGCAGCCTCAACCGTCGCAGGTGTGATCCGGTCGGTTAGGTACAGCGTCATGAGCGGCTCAAACGCCACACCGGTCGGCACGGCAGCGGTAATGCGATCACGGTAGGCCATGGCCGACGCCAAATCGGTCACAGGCGGCTTGAGGTTGGGCATGATGATGGCGCGTGCAAACTGTGCCGCCGTATGCGGCACGACATCGTGCAAGACTGCACCGTCGCGTACGTGCAGATGCCAGTCATCAGGTTGTGTCAGGGTCAGCGTTTGGGTCATGGTGATGTCCAGTAGGCGCGCTTAAGCGCTGGGTGATTCTTCCTGTTGTAACGCCCACATCTGAGCGTAGGTGCCGCCGGCGGCGAGTAAGTCGGTGTGACGTCCGCGCTCAACCACACGCCCACCATCCAACACCACAATCTCATGGGCATGCACCACCGTCGACAAACGATGGGCAATGACAAGTGATGTTTTGTGACGCGCGGCGAGCCGAATTTCAGCTTGAATGGCGCGCTCGTTGCCCGAGTCGAGCGCCGAGGTGGCTTCGTCAAAAATCAGCACCGGCGGATTCTTTAGGAGGGTTCGCGCAATCGCTACACGCTGCTTTTCACCCCCCGAGAGTTTCAAGCCGCGCTCACCAACGGGTGTCTCGTATCCATCAGGCAGCGCAGTGATGAAGTCGTGAATCCGAGCCGCCTTGGCCGCCATGATCACGTCTTCCACACTGGCGTCTGGTCGACCATACCGAATGTTGTAAGCGATGGTGTCGTTGAACAACACCGTGTCTTGGGGCACGATCCCCACATGGCGGCGCAAGCTGTCCTGCGTCAGATCACGCACGTCGGTACCGTTGATTTCAACGCGACCGGCATTGACGTCATAAAAGCGATAAAGCAGCCGCGCCAAAGTGGACTTACCCGCCCCCGATGAGCCGACGACCGCCACCGTTTTACCGGCGGGGATGTTGATATCGATGCCGTGCAGGATCGGGCGATTAGGCTCGTACGCAAACTGCACCTGGTTGAAGCGGACGTCGGGGGGCACGTCAAGCTGGAGCACCTGCGCGTTAGGACGATCCTCAATTTCGCGCTCACGCTCCATCAACACAAACATCTTGTCGAGATCGGTGAGGCTTTGTTTAATCTCGCGGTACAGCACACCCAAAAAGCCCAAGGGGATGTAGAGCTGAATCATGAAAGCGTTGATCATCACCAGGTCACCCAGCGTCAAGGTTCCCTCAACGACCCCGGTGGTTGCGCGCCACAACATGAGCACCAATGCCGTGGCGATGATGAGTTGCTGACCGGCATTCAGCAGACTCAAGGTCGTTTGGCTTTTGATCCGAATTTGGCGCAGGTTTTCCAAATCCACGTTGTAACGATTGGCCTCAAAGCGTTCGTTATTAAAGTACTTGACGGTCTCGTAGTTCAACAAAGAGTCGATGGCGCGCGAATGTGCCGATGAATCTGCTGCATTCATGGCGCGTCTGAACTTGGTGCGCCACTCGGTCACCACGACCGTAAAGACAACGTAAAGCACCAACGCTGCAACCGTTATGAATACGTAGCCCGAGTCGAACTGAGACCCCAAAATGGCGAGCACCAAACCCACCTCAATGAGGGTGGGGAAGATGCTGTACAGCGAGTAAGAGATCAAAGACTGCACGCTGCGGGTGCCCCGCTCGATGTCGCGCGTCATGCCGCCCGTCTGCCGTGCCAGATGGAAGCGTAGGCTCAATCGATGCAGGTGCTCGAATACCTGCAAGGTGATGTGGCGGGTCGCACCCTCAGTGGCTTTGGCAAAAACCAATTCGCGCGCCTCTGTGAACAGCGTTGTGGACAGTCGCAACAAACCATACGCCACCAGCAAACCCAGCGGCACCACCAAAAACGATTCAACTGAGCCTGGTGTGATGGTGAGGCTGTCAATCAGTTGTTTAAGTAACAACGGTACGCTAACGTTGGCCATTTTGGCGCCAACCATAAACCCGAGCGCAAAGATCACCCGCCACTTGTAAGTCCATAAATAAGGCAGCAGGCGCGCCAAGGTTTGCCAATCGGAACGCGGCGGCTTGGCGGCCGCTTCAGCGGTATTTTCGGGCGGCAATGTGGTGGCGTAATGGCGCATTGATGTATTGTAAAGTGGCAGCTGAGCCGTTGGCCCACCCACCTAAAGCACCCATGCCATGACCACACCATCACCCGATACCGCGCCTGTATTAACCAGCCTCCCGACCGACCGCGAGCTGGTTTTGAAGGTCATTCCCATGCCAGCGGACTGCAACGCCAACGGCGATATTTTTGGTGGTTGGGTGATGGCGCAGGTCGACTTGGCCGGATCAGTCTTGCCGGTTCGGGTCGTAGGGGGGCGTATTGCGACCGTTGCGGTGAAAGAGTTTATTTTCAAGCAACCGGTTCGCGTTGGCGATCTGCTGTCGTTTTACGCCCGTATCTCCCGTATCGGACGGACCTCCATCAGCGTTGAAGTGGAGTGTTTTGCCGAGCGCGCGTTTTCACACGGTCAGTTTGTAAAGGTCACGGAGGCCACGGTGACCTATGTTGCCATCGACGAGAATGGCCAACCGACGCCCATCAAAACTGACGTTACGCTCTGAAACGTCCGTTGATGCGTTCGCTAGGTTACGGCAGGCGAGTCACCATGCGATGTAGGCGTAACCGTTCTCCTGGAATGTCATCAGGGCAGCGGCGCCAACCGGCTCGATTTTGGCCTCAGGAATGAGGCGGTCAGGCCCCCAGTTGAGTGCGGTCATGGTGTTGCCGCAAGCGATCAGTTGCACCTTGTAATCGCGCGCCATACCTGCAAAACGCTCACGCACCCCCGGTGCCACGGGTCGCTCGGGGCGAGTTGCCAGCACATGAATACCCGGCCCAAACGCCACCACCGCCAATGCCACGTTGTCGTCGTATTTCACGATCATGGCGCGCAGCGAGTTGAGGATGTGGTCGATGTAATCGGGATCTGCGTGGTTCAGCTGATAAACCAATTTATGCTCAGGCGGATCACCGGGGAAACGCTCGGACGCGGTCGCAGACGGTGTTGCCGCTTGCGCTTGCGACTTAAGCGCAAACCAACCGGTCAGTAAGCCAGCCGCCGCCGTCTTCAATGTTCGCCGTTTATTCATGACATCCCCTTTTAGGCAAGTCGTTAGGCCACGATATAGGTACCTGAACCGCAGGACAGCAACTTGCCCGCGCGGTCCAAGAATGACATGCGTGTCGACGCAACGCGCGACCCTAAACGCAAGACCTCAGCAGTGAGTTGAAAAGAGTCGCCGATGCCAGGGCGCAAATAGTCCACACGCAAGTCGATAGTCCCCAACTTGCTGAAGCGCTCTAAGCGCTGTGCCACCGACTCATCGCGGTAACGTACGCCCATCGCCGCCAACACGGCCAGTCCACCCAATGCATCCAACGATGCACTGATAACGCCGCCGTGGATGCGGTTGTAGCCGAAATGCCCCACAAGGTCAGGGCGCATCGGGATGTGCGCAACGACGCGCTCAGACCCGATGGACTGGATCTTCACGCCCAGAACTTTGTTGAAGACGATCTTCTCTTCGAAAACCTCGCGGACGCCCTCGATGAAATCAAACTCCAAGGCCCCCGCCGGATCGTTGGGATCATTGAGTGGGTGGATGCGTTCAGCTGGTGCGTTCAAGGGGGGCCTTCTTTCATCTAGTCAGTGAGAATTGTGGCGCAAAAATGGACCCAAGGCACAGAGGGGCAAGTCGCGGCGAATACACTCAGGGCAACCGCAGGATCTAAACATGCTTCTCTTCTCCGCCGCCATTGTCTTGGGGCTCGTTTTTCTTATCTTGAGTGCTGACCGTTTCGTCGACGCGGCCTCCGTCATCGCCCAAAGAACGGGGCTGTCGCCGCTGATCATCGGCATGCTGATCGTCGGTATTGGAACGTCGGCCCCGGAGATGCTGGTGTCGGCCCTGGCTGCCATGCAAGGCAACCCAGGTTTGGCTTTGGGCAACGCCTACGGGTCGAATATCACCAACATTGCCTTGATTTTGGGCCTCACGGCTTTGCTCAGCCCGATTCCGGTTCAGTCGGGCATTTTGCGAAAAGAGCTGCCCGTGCTCTGCATCGTGACGGCAGCGAGTATTGGCCTGTTATGGGATGGCCATTTGGGCTTTATTGATTCATCTCTGCTGGTCGTCGCCTTATTGGCGCTCATGGTGTGGCTCGTGCGTACCGGACAAGAAAGTCCCGACACTTTCACAGAAGAAGCTGAGGCGAACGCGCAGGCACACTTACCCAAAATGAGCCACACCGGTCTGATGTTGTTCTTGAGTTTGGCGGTCATGATGGCGGCGTCGCAAGCACTGATCTGGGGTGCGGAGGGATTGGCGAAAGCCGCTGGTGTGAGTGACTTGGTCATTGGCTTGACCGTTTTGGCCTTCGGTACCTCCGTACCTGAGCTCGCGTCATCGCTGGTAGCGGCGCGCAAAGGACAGCACGCCTTGGCGTTGGGCAACGTGATTGGCTCTAACCTCTTCAACACCTTGGGCGTCGTTGGTATCGCCGGACTCATCAGCCCCAGCGTTGTCGAGCCCGACTTGCTGACACGCGATCTACCGGTCGTCGCGGCGCTGAGCTTGTCGCTGTTTGTCATCGGCATGGGCTGGCGCGGCCGCATGGGCCGCATCAACCGGGTCGAAGGTGTGATCTTGCTGGCTGTTTACGTCGGCTACATCGCCACGCTGGCCAGCGGACTCTGATTTAAAGGTTGCTGAAGTCGGGGCGTCTTTTTTCAACAAACGCACCAAACGCCTCGCGCGCCGCTGGCGCCTTCAGCATCGGCCCAAAGAGTTTGGCCTCTGTCGCCATGGTCTGTTGCACCAAAGCTTGGGTCGGCGCCTTCAACAGGCGCTTGGTTGCAATTAATGACGTCAAGGGCTTCTTCGCCATCTTCAGAGCCTGCGCGCGCGCGTAGGCGTTGACCTCGGTCGGCGCAACCACGCGGTTGACAAACCCCACTTCAAGCGCCGCCTCGGCCATGAACGGCTCCCCCATCAGCAACACTTCGGCCGCGCGGTGGTAGCCCATCAGGTGCGGCACCATGAGGCTGGAGGCGGCTTCAGGCACCAAACCCAGGTTCACAAAAGGCATCGAAAAAGCGGCGTTGTCGCCAGCGTAAACCAAGTCGCAATGCAACAGCATAGTCGCGCCAATCCCAACCGCAGGGCCACACACCGCGGCCAAAACGGGCTTTTCGCACGTAGAAATGGCACGCAGGAAAGCAAATACCGACGCGTCTTCTGTCGCCGGGGGGTTGTTCAGAAAATCTTCAATGTCGTTACCCGCACTGAACACGGTCTCGTGCCCTTGAATGAGCAATACGCGACACGCCGTATCGGTGTTGGCGCTGGTGACCGCTTGCGCCAACTCGGCGTACATGCTGGCTGTGATCGCGTTTTTACGCGCCAAACGGTTGAGCGTGACCGTGGTAACGCCCTCTGAATTTTCAATCAAGATATCCGACATGTAACGCTCCTAACCTGTTTGTTTGGCGCCTTAAACGCGCTCGAAAATACCCGCGGCACCTTGGCCCATGCCCACGCACATCGTGACCATACCGTACTTCAACTGGTGACGCTGTAACGCGTGAATCACGGTCGCTGATCGAATGGCACCGGTTGCCCCAAGCGGGTGACCGAGCGCAATCGCGCCGCCCATGGGATTCACTTTTTCGGCGTCCAGCCCCAATGTGTTCATGACCGCCAAAGACTGCGCGGCAAACGCTTCGTTCAACTCAATCCAATCCAACGCATCTTGGGTCAAACCCGCTGCTTTCAACGCCGCTGGAATGGCCTCAATCGGGCCAATACCCATGATGTGGGGTGGTACGCCGCGGCTGGCGTAGCTGACGAAGCGCGCCAAAGGCTTGAGGTTGTAGCGCTTCAAAGCCGCCTCACTGACCAATAACAAGGCGCCTGCACCATCGGAAGTTTGGGAACTGTTGCCCGCGGTGACAGAGCCCCGTGCCGCAAAGACGGTTCGAAGCTTGGCCAAACCCTCCAGGCTGGTATCGGGCCTTGCCCCCTCGTCAATGTCAACCGTGCGCGTGGTGACGTGAACCTCGGCGGTCTCTAAATCAACTGACCGTTGCTGCACTGACAGCGGGGTGATTTCATCGGTGAACTCGCCCGCTGTCATCGCAGCGATTGCCCGTTGATGTGACTGCAGCGCAAACGCGTCTTGCGCCTCGCGGCTTACCCGCCACTGTTGTGCCACCTTCTCTGCCGTTAAACCCATGCCATAGGCAATACCGTAATCATCGAGGTTATCCGTATCGGCGAAGATTTGCGGCGCCAACGACGGGTGATTGCCCATCATGGGCACCATGCTCATGCTCTCCACGCCGGCAGCAATCATGACATCGGCTTCGCCAACCCGAATGCGATCCGCCGCCATCTGCACCGCACTCAGACCCGACGCACAAAAACGATTCACAGTAATACCGCCCACCGACTTCGGCAACCCTGCCAGCACCGTGGCCACGCGTGCCACATTGAGTCCCTGCTGTGCCTCGGGGATCGCACAGCCTGCAATCACGTCTTCAACTGCTGCGGGGTCTAGATTGGGTGCCTGTGCCATGACGGCACGCAAAACGTGTGCGAGTAAATCATCGGGGCGGGTGTGCTTGAAGTACCCTTTGTGTGAGCGACCAATCGGCGTGCGCGTAGCGGCGACGATGTAGGCGTCTTGAACTTGTTTCATAGGTAGTTAGACCGTTCTTAATTGCGGAGGGGCTTGCCCGTGTTGAGCATGCCCATGATGCGTGCCTGCGATTTTTCAGATGCCAACAGGCGGCCGAACGCACGACGCTCGAGGGTCATGATGTAGGCCTCTGAGACTTCTGTGTTGGGATCGACATCGCCGCCACACACCACCGTTGCGATTTCGCGCGCGATGTGGAAATCGTGGGCGCTGATGAACCCCCCGTCGCGCATGTTGACCAACTGCCCCAAGATCGTCGCAACACCCGTGCGGCCTGCGACTTTGAAGCGGGCTGGTAACGGTGCGCGGTACCCATTAAAGGCCATGGCGCGCACCTCGTTCAAGGCCACCGCCAAGACCTCGTCTTTGTGCATCACGATGCAATCGCTGTCGAGCAGGTAATCCAAGTCACGCGATTCGTAAGCACTGGTCCCCACTTTGGCCATGGCCGCTGCGGTGAAGCCCTCGGTCAAAAAGGGTAACAAGTCGTTACTGCTCGTGCTTTGCGCGCGTGCCGCCGCACGGCGCGCGATGTAGGTCAGGCCGCCAGCGCCGGGTACCAGGCCCACGCCCACTTCCACCAGCCCGATATAACTCTCGAGTGCGGCGACACGTCTCGCGCTGTAGACCGCCAGCTCACAACCACCGCCCAGCGCCATGCCCGTGATGGCACTGACAACCGGCACGTGCGCATAGCGGATCGCGAGCATGAGTTTTTGTAATTCGTGCTCAACCGCGTCGATTGCATCGAGGCCGCCAATCATGAAACCGGGCAACATAGCTTGCAAATCAGCGCCGGCACTGAAAGGCTGGTCACCCGACCAGATGACCATACCGCTGTAATTAGCCTCAGCCAACTGGACGCCACGCAGCAGGCCTTCAGAAACCTGCGGGCTGATCGCGTGCATTTTTGTTTTGATGCTGGCGATCAATACATCGCTGTATGCCGCATGCGTCCACAGGCGTATGGCACTGTCCTCAAAGACTGTCTCACCCGCGCTTTTGTAAGCTATCGCGCCGTCGCCGAAGAACGTCTCGGGGAACAGTTGACGCGCATGCACGGGTAATTTGCGAGGCGGCTGGAATGTTCCAGTGCTGGGATTCCAAGAGCCTTCCGGCGTGTGCACACCGCCCGCCTCGGCGACAGGGCCTTTGAAAACCCAGTCCGGCAAGGGCGTGTTGCAGAGGGCTTTACCGGCGTCGATATCGGCTTGCACCCATTCGGCAACGGTCAACCAGCCTGCGGACTGCCATAACTCGAATGGCCCTTGCTTCATCGCAAAGCCAAACCGCATGCACGCATCGACGTCACGCGCCGTCTCAGCGATCGATGCCAAATGCAGGGCCGCGTAGTGAAAACCGTTGCGCAAAATCGCCCACAGAAATTGTCCCTCGGGCCCTTTGCTGTTACGAAGCAACGCCAGCCGTTCGGCGGGGGGGCGTTTGAGCATGCGGGCGTACACCTCGTCCGCTTTGGCGCCACCGGGAACGTAGTCGCCCTGTGTCACATCAAATCGCAACACATCGCGTCCCTGCTTGCGATAGAAACCTTTTTTCGTCTTTTGTCCCAGATGACCCTTTTCAATCAGCGTCTGCAAAACGGCTGGGGTTCCAAAGTGCGGATAGAACGGGTCGCTGGTGACGTCAAGGTTGTCCTGCAACGTGCGAATAACGTGTGCCAGCGTGTCGAGGCCCACAATGTCTGCCGTACGGAAGGTGCCCGAACTGGCACGACCCAGCTTTTTACCGGTGAGATCATCGACCACGTCGACGGTGAGACCATAGCGCTCCGCTTCGACAAAGGTCGCCAGCAAACCCGCCGTACCGATGCGATTGGCGATGAAGTTGGGCGTATCTTTTGCACGCACCACTGTTTTACCCAAACCAGATGTGACGAAAGTCTCAAGCCGATCCATCACGTCCGGGGCTGTGTTGGGCGTGGCAATTAACTCAACCAAACTCATGTAACGGGGCGGGTTGAAGAAATGCACGCCACAAAAGCGAGACGCCAGCGCCTCTGGCAAACCAGCACCCAAAGCGGTAATCGACAAGCCTGACGTGTTGGTTGCCAAAATGGCATGCGGTGGCAGGTGTGGCGCTATTTTTTCGTACAACGCATGCTTCCAGTCGAGGCGCTCAGCAATGGCCTCAATGACCAAATCACAATCGCCCAGCGCACTCAGGTGCTCGTCATAGTTGGCCGCCTCAATCAGCAACGCATCAGGCGCGCGACCCAGCGGCGCTGGCTTCATTTTGCCGAGTGCCGCAATGGCGCGGTTGGCGATGGCGGACTGATCGGCCTCACCCGGACTGGGTAAGTCGTACAAGCGAACGGGGATGCGTGCATTGACAAGGTGGGCTGCAATCTGTGCGCCCATGACCCCTGCACCCAAAACCGCCACGCGGCGAATGTGAAACTGGCTCATGAAATCTCCAACAAAACGGGATTGACCGACGCGTTATTCAACGCGTAGCCACGTTTGCGTGCGACCCAACAGGGGCATACCCACATAACCGCGCACCTCCAATTTGGCACCGCCGTCTTTCGGCGTCAGGCGCACGCGATAGGTTTTACCCTTCTGGGGGTCGAGGATCTCGCCACCGTCCCACAAGCCATCGTCTTTGACGTTTTGCGTCACCCCACGAATGATCTCCATGCCCACGATCACCTGACCCTTGCGATCGTCGGTGCAGAGGTCACAGACCTTGCTCACATTGGGGTCGTTGAGCAGCGACTTCTCGACGGAGCCATTAAAGGTGCCGCCGGCATCAACGATGCGCACCAACGACTTCTCTTGGCCGGTCTCGTCATCTATGGTTTTCCAAAGGCCCGCTGGAGTCATTTGTGCGAAAGCCAAAACGGGCGCAAGACAGGCAGTCAATAACAGGGTCTTTACGGTCTTCATGGTGTTGTCCTTGTGATCCATTGAAATGCGTTAAGCCAAAGCGGCGTCGGTATCCATCAAAACCGCGGTATCAGCGCGTGCAGTGCGCATGAGTGACGCTGTCTCGGGGAACAATTTGGTGAAGTAGAACCGTGCGGTTTGCAGCTTCGCCACGTAATGGGGATCGGTGTCACCCGCTTCAATTTTGCGAAGGGCCACTTGTGCCATGCGCGCCCAAAAATAGCCCATCACCAAATGCCCCGCAACGCGCAGGTAGTCGACTGCAGCAGCGCCAACGACGTCAGGATTCTGGAAAGCCTTGAAACCGACTTCCGTGGTGAATTTGGTCATCTGGTCCGCGAGTCCCGCCAGTGGGTTGATGAACGGCGCCATGGCCTCATTAACGCCCTCTTCGCGAATTAAGGCCTCGATTTCTTTGCCAAATTTCTTCAAGGTCGCGCCTTGATTGCCAAGCACCTTGCGCCCCAACAAATCCAAACTTTGGATGGTGTTGGTACCCTCGTAGATCATGTTGATGCGCGAGTCACGCACATACTGCTCCATGCCCCACTCTTGGATGTAGCCATGGCCTCCAAAGACCTGCAAGCAACCCGATGTCGCCGTCCACGCGTTGTCGGTGATGAAGGCTTTCACGATGGGCGTCAGCAGGGCCACAACCTCTGCGGCATCTTTGCGAGCGGTTTCATCGGGGTGGTTTAATTCTCGATCAATCAGCAGCGCACAGTACAACGCCAATGCACGGCCGCCCTCGGCATAAGCCTTTGCAGTGAGCAGCATTTTCCGTACATCGGGGTGAACCAAAATCGGATCAGCCGGCTGGTCCTTGGCTTTCACGCCCGTCAAACTGCGTGACTGTGCGCGGTCTTTGGCATAAGCCAAGGCGTTTTGATACGCCACTTCCGTCAGCCCCAATGACTGCATGCCCACACCGATTCGGGCTGCGTTCATCATGACAAACATGGCCGCCAACCCTTTGTTGGGTTTGCCCACCAACGTACCAACAGCACCATCCAATGTCATTTGGCACGTGGCGTTGCCATGGATGCCCATCTTGTGCTCAAGCCCGGTGCACATGATGGCGTTGCGGCTACCCAATGTGCCGTCTGCCGCGACGTTGAATTTCGGCACCACAAACAAGCTGATCCCTTTGCTGCCAGCCGGCGCATCGGGCAATCGGGCCAGAACCAGATGAACGATGTTTTCCACCATGTCGTGTTCGCCAGAGCTGATGAAAATCTTTTGTCCTGTGAGGCGGTAGGTGCCGTCCGCTTGCGGCTCTGCTTTGGTGCGCAGCATGCCCAGATCGGTGCCGCAATGAGGCTCGGTCAGGCACATGGTGCCGGTCCATTCGCCCGAGACCAATTTAGGTAAATAGGTTTTCTGTTGCTCGGGGGTTCCGTGGGCGTGTAACGCCTCATAAGCGCCATGCGTTAAACCGGGGTACATGGTCCACGCTTGGTTCGCACTGTTGAGCATCTCGTACATGCACTGGTTCAGCACGATGGGTAGACCCTGACCACCAAATTCGGGGTCGCAACTTAATGCGGGCCAGCCCCCAGCAACGTATTGCGCGTAGGCCTCTTTGAAGCCCTTAGGAATAGTGACCTCGTGGGTAGATTTATCCAGTTGGCAGCCCTCTTGGTCGCCCACACGATTCAGGGGGAACAACACCTCAGACGCGAATTTTCCGCCTTCCTCAAGGATGGCGTTCACGGTATCGGCGTCGACTTCGGCATGCTTGGGCATCCCAGAGAACGCGGTGGTGACGTCAAACACCTCGTGCAAAAGAAATTGCATATCACGCAGGGGTGGGCTGTACTGGGGCATAAAAACTCCTGAAAGACGAAATGGGATTTAGTTGGTATGGCCGCTGGATAAGTAGCGCGCCAAGATGTGTTCGAAACTGGTTTGCACACGGGCTAATGCGTCGGCGCTGCGCATGAAGCGCGCTTGGTAATGCAACGTCAAAATCAGACCGTGAATTTCAAAGGTGACCTGCGCCTCATCGGTGTCGGGCGTCAACTCACCCGTCGCTTTAGCCTGGGCAACCGCGCGCTTAAGGGCGTTGAGCCACAGCGTCATAGAGGTGACCAGTGCATCGCGCACGGGCCCGTCGCGGTCTTCAAACTCTATGGCACCGCTGATGTAAATGCACCCTTGGTCAATTTCAATCGCCGTGCGCGCCATCCAATGGCCAAACAACGCGCGCAAGCGGGGCAAACCACGGTCGGCTTTCATGGCGGGGTAAAACACCTCTTCCTCGAACCGCGCGTGGTATTCCCGGACCACTGAAACCTGTAGCTCTTCCCTTGAGCCGAAGTGCGCAAAAACCCCTGACTTGCTCATTTGCATACGCTCAGCCAGCGCACCAATACTCAGACCTTCGAGACCGATATGGGTGGCCAAATTCAGCGCCGCATGCACGATGGCGGCTTTGGTTTGCTGCCCTTTGAGGGAGCTTTTGGGTCGACGCTTGAGTGCCGAATCGGCTTCAGGCGAATCGCCAGGGTCTGAATGCACAGTCATAAGGTGTCGATCTCATAATAAAACGAACGTTCGTGCTATTTTGCACAAAAATCGACGTCCTGCAAGCCTCACCCTGAAAAATAATGGGGAATTAGAGGGGAATTGGTTGAGCGCGGGATTCAGCCCAGCAGGGTCTCAAGGTGCGCATCAGCCCCTTGCGTGGGCAAGTGCTTCCAATCGCTGCGAACGAAAGCGTGCAAGACCCCGCGCAGGTAAATGAGCAATAGCGCGGCGCGAACCTGCGCGTCGGCAGTGGGTGTGGCAAGCCCCTGCTGACCGGCCCAATGACGCCAGTGGGCGCGCAAAACAGCCTCTAGCTTTTCAAACAACAAACCGACACGCTCTGTCAGCCGCGCTTGCTCAAACACCAAGGCATCGCCGACCAAGACACGAACCATCCCTGGGTTGGCTTGGGCAAATTGCAGCGCCAGCCAGACAATCTGCCCACATGCAGCCCGACCATCGACGCCATCAGCCCCAGGCTCACCGACTTTCGCGGCAAGGCCCAACAAACTATCTTCTGTGAAGGTGATGAGGGCATCGAGCATTTGCGCTTTACTTGCGAACTGCCGATACAACGCCGCCTCACTGACGCCCAAACGCTTCGCCAATGCAGCCGTGGTGACACGCTCGGCCATGGGTTGCTCAAGCATGGCTGCGAACGCTTGCAAAATCTCCATGCGTCGCTGACCCGGCTTGGCTTTCGCCTTGCGCGAGACGGCGCTCTCAGTCGGAGCGCTGTCGTCATCGATGGGGTCAGTGGTTTGTGGGTTCATGCGTTTAATGTGAGCGAATCATGGTGCCGAATGCCTGATCAGTCAAGATTTCCAGCAACAACGCATGCGGCACCCGACCATCAATCACGTGCACCGAATTCACGCCGCTTTTCGCGGCATCCAAGGCCCCGCTGATTTTGGGCAACATACCGCCAGAGATCGTGCCATCTGCAAACAACGCATCCACCTCGCGCGCCGAGAGGTTGGTAAGCAACTCACCGTTTTTATCGAGGACGCCCGGCGTATTGGTCAGCAACAACAGCTTTTCAGCCGCTAACACCATGGCCAATTTACTGGCAACGACGTCGGCATTGATGTTGTAACTCTCGTTGTTTTCACCAAACCCCAATGGGCTCACCACGGGAATAAATGCATCGTCTTGTAGCGCTTTGACCACCGAAGGATCGATACCCACGATGTCGCCTACCTGCCCCACATCGTGCTCGGTCACTTTGTCGACCGGATCGGTCAAGCGCAATTTGCGTGCGTGAATCAAGCCCCCATCGCGCCCCGTTAAACCCACGGCTTTGCCGCCAGCTTGGTTGATCAGACCAACGATGTCTTGCTGCACCTCACCTGCCAGCACCCATTCAACCACTTGCATGGTCTCGGCGTCCGTGACGCGCATACCGTGCACGAACTCCCCTTTCTTGCCCAAGCGCTTCAAGAGGGATTCGATCTGTGGCCCTCCGCCATGCACCACCACAGGGTTGATGCCCACCAGTTTCAATAACACCACATCCGCGGCAAAAGCGGCCTGCAAGGCCGGGTCGGTCATGGCGTTGCCACCGTACTTGATGACCATGGTTTTTCCGTGGAATTTACGGATGTAAGGCAAGGCTTTCGCCAACACCTCAGCTTGGTCTTTTGCGGGTATGGCGGACAGGTTGTCTGATGCAGTCATGGCAATAGGTGTGAAGTCATTAAGCAGAATTGTGCCGTAGTTTTGTGGTTTCGCAGACAGGCACAATAGGCACCATTAACCGAGGTCATAGAAAGATACCATGTCCGATTTACAAGCCCAATTCGAACAAGCCAGCCAAGACGTCAACCAACTCAGCGCACGACCGGACAACCAAACCTTGCTGCGTCTTTACGCGCTTTACAAACAAGGTAGCGTGGGTGATGTGACGGGCGACAAGCCCAGCATGACGGACATGGTGGGCTTCGCCAAATGGTCGGCTTGGAACAAGTTGAAAGGCCAGACCCAAGTGCAAGCACAGCAGGCCTACATCGACCTGGTTAACGAGCTACTCGACTGAGCTTAGAACGGCGCTCAGTCCAAGCGCTGTACCTCCACTGCACAGTCGTAGAAGGTCGGTGCACGGCCCATGTCCGTCAAAGCTTGTGACGTCACTTCGTTCACGTTGGTTCCACGCAGGCCCAACTTACGCCACCAGATGCCCAAGCCATTGACGACGCCCGGACGGGCTCGCCCGCCGACTCGCGCCACACAGACATAGTGACCACGGTCGTTGAAGACATCAACGGTATCGCCGTCACGAATACCGCGCGCCTCGGCATCAACTGGCGACAACTCCACCACCGGCGTTTGCTCAATGTCCCGCAGGCTTTTCACGTTAACGAAGGTTGAGTTTAGAAACTGACGCGCGGGCGGTGAGATCATGGCCAGCGGGTAACGCGCCGCCGGGTCCACGGGCTCCCAGTTCGGGATGTAGTCCGGGACGGGGTCTTGCCCAATCGCCAGCAGGGCGGAATTCTCGAACAAGCACTTACCCGATGGGGTCGGAAACTGCCCATTGGCGAATGGCGCTTGCGGCACGGCCAAGGGCGCAAATCCATCGGTCAGCAGGCGATTCCAATCAACCGCATCCGATGCAAAGGCCTGCTGGCACAGCGTCTCGTCGGTGTCGGAAAAGCAGGGCTCGGTAAAACCCATGCGGGCAGCCAGGGCGCGGAATATCTCGGTGTTGGTCTTGGCCTGTCCGCGCGGCGCAATGGCAGGCCGATTCAACAACACATCCGTGTGTCCATAACTGGCATGTATGTCCCAATGCTCTAACTGTGTCGTGGCAGGCAACACGTAATCGGCGTAATCGGCGGTATCGGTTTGAAAATGCTCCAGCACCACGGTGAACAAATCGTCGCGGCCAAAACCCGACACCACCTGCGGTGAGTCAGGCGCGACGGCCACGGGGTTGCTGTTGTACACAACCAGCGCCTCAATAGCAGGGCCAAAACTGGGCGACGCGGGGCGGTTCAAGTCTGCGCCAATCGTCGACATGTTAATGACGCGTGGCACGGCGCCATGGTCAGACTGCGGCCTCAAATCAGGGCGCTCCAAAGCGGCGCGCTGCTTCGGGAAAAACCCAGAACTCGACAACAAGAAACCACCACTCGCATGGCGCCAAGCACCGACCAGCGCGGGTAAGCAGGCAACCGCACGCACCGCATTGCCACCCCCGCGTGCGCGCTGCATGCCATAGTTCAGGCGTATGGCGGCGGGTTTGGTGTGCGCGTAATCGTAAGCCAAGCGCTTAATTTCTTCGGCATCAATGCCGCAAGTGGCCGCTGCACGTTCGACGGGCCACTGCAGAGCCCGGGCTTTGAGCGCGGGCCACCCTTCGGTGTGCGCGGCAATGTAGGCGTGGTCCAACCAATCATTTGTGATGAGTTCGTGCATCAAGCCAAAAGCCAATGCGGCATCCGTGCCCGGCAAAATCGCCAAGTGGGTATGGCAACGCTCGGCCGTCTCGGTGCGGCGGGGGTCAATGCAGACCAGCTTGGCGCCCTTGCGTTTCGCCGCCTGCGCGTAACGCCAAAAGTGCAAGTTGCTACCGATGGCGTTACTGCCCCAAATGATGATGAGCTGGCTGTCAGCAAACGCCTCGATGCGCATGCCCACCGATGCGCCATAGGTGTAGGCCAAGGCGGTCGCGCCCGCGGAGGAGCAAATGGTGCGGTCAAGTTGAGATGCACCCAACCGATTAAAGAAGCGCGCCGCAATGGACTCGCCCTGTACCAAGCCCATGGTGCCTGCATAGCTGTAGGGCAGAATCGCTTGCGGATCTCGACGAGCGATCGCTTTCAGACGATTGGCAATATCGTCTAACGCCTCATCCCACGAGACCGGCTCGAATTGCCCGGCCCCCTTGGCGCCGACCCGCTTGAGCGGCGTCAACACGCGCTCAGGGTGGTAGGTGCGCTCGGTGTAGCGCGAGACCTTGGTGCACAACACGCCGTCTGTGGCGGGGTGCGCCGGGTTGCCGCGCACCTGTACCGCCACACCATCTGCCACTGTGGTTAACAGGGCGCAGGTGTCCGGGCAATCATGCGGGCAGGCGCCGCGAACGACAGCATCGTTTGGCAATGGTTGAATGACAGGGGTATGCAGGGCGTTCACGGCAGCGGCTCGATAAGGCGTTGGGGGATTTACAGCCAGCATTTGGCAGACCTCCACATTGGCAGTAGCATAGCTTTTTTACCCTGCCCCACCAACTCCTTATGAATCTGATTGACGCGATCAAGGCCAATGCGGCTGAAATGGCCCTGGTACGTAAAGACATCCATGCCCACCCCGAATTGTGCTACCAGGAGGCACGAACGGCCGCAGTGGTCGCCGAGCAGCTGCGCAGCTTTGGCATGGAGGTACACACAGGTTTGGGCGTGACTGGGGTCGTCGGGGTGATCAAAGGAAAACGCCCACTGGCCCCGAACCAACCGGTGAAGGCGGTCGGCTTGCGTGCGGACATGGATGCACTGCCCATTCAGGAGCGCAATACCTTTGAACACGCCAGCCAATACGCGGGAAAAATGCACGCATGCGGTCACGACGGACACACCGCCACGCTGTTAGCTGCAGCCAAACACTTGGCGGCCGATCCCGATTTTGCTGGTACGGTCTACACGATCTTTCAACCCGCAGAAGAAGGCGGCGGTGGCGCGCGCGAGATGATTAAAGACGGCTTGTTCCAGCGTTTCCCAATGGACAGCGTGTTTGCTTTGCACAACTGGCCTGCCTTGCCCGTTGGCTTTTTTGCAATCAGCCCGGGGCCCGTGATGGCCTCTAGTAACGAGTTCAAAATCACCATTCATGGCAAAGGCTCGCATGCCGCCATGCCACACATGGGGATTGATCCCGTCCCCGTTGCAGCAGCCATGGTTCAATCGTTTCAAACCATCGTGACCCGCAACAACAAGCCCGTGGACGCGGCGGTGATTTCGGTCACGATGATCAATGCGGGTGAGGCAACAAACGTAATCCCCAACACCTGCGAAATGCGCGGCACGGTACGTACCTTCAGCGTTGAGGTCTTGGACCTCATGGAGTCGCGTATGCGTGAAGTTGCCGAGCACACCGCTGCCGCTTACGGCGCGACCTGCGCCTTTGAGTTCGTTCGCAACTACCCACCCACCATTAACGACGCACAACAGGCGGCATTTGCCAGAACGGTATTCACCGAAACGTTTGGCGAAGCCCATGTGGGTGACCAAGAGCCCACCATGGGCGCCGAGGACTTTGCGTACATGCTGATGGAAAAACCGGGCGCTTATATCTTCTTGGGTAACGGCTCGGGTGATCACCGCGCAATTGGTCACGGCGGTGGACCTTGCACCTTGCACAACCCGAGTTATGACTTCAATGACGAGCTCATCGGCATTGGCGCCACCGCGTGGGTGCGACTGATTCAGACCGCTTTAAAAGGGGCTTAAAAACCGCGGAGTTTGGCGATCTCTAGTAGACCGTCCATCACCAAAGATTCGACCAACTCCACCTCCAGCTGCATGCTGGGGACCATCTTCCAACCCGCACCGCCGGTCATCAGGCAGGCAGGCTTCACGCCCGTGTGTTTTTGAAGCTGCAGTTCCATGTGCGCAACCGCACCCGCGATGGCAAAAGTGCCGCCGCTGGTTAGTGCGTCGCTGGTGTTCTTGGGGAATGGCACCACGTCGCCGGTGGGCACGTGCAAGCCCGCGGTTCCAGATTCGAGGGCACGCAGCATGATGCCGTGCCCGGGCATGATGATCCCGCCCAGAAAATGACCCGCTGCATCCAGGGCCTCCACGGTTACCGCCGTTCCCACCATGACCACGATGCACGGTCTGTGATCGCCACGAGCCAGCAAGCGCCGGTGCGCACCGATCATGGCTACCCACCGGTCCGCGCCTAACCGCGCCGGGTGGTCATACCCGTTGATAACGCCGCCCTCACGCTCGGAAGGCACCACCCATTGGGGCGCAACGTCCCAGATGTCCAGCTGCTCTTCGACGCGGCGCATCACAGCGGCGCCAGCGACGACGCAGCCCAACATCCGTTTTGGCACCGGGAGCGCAGCCCAGTCGGTCTCGCCTAACTGGTCAATGTGCTCTAGAAACTGTGCCCCGTGCGCGATGACGTGCGCGCCCGGCGCGGCGTGGTCATAAAGTGCCCACTTCAACCGCGTGTTGCCTACGTCAATCGCCAGGAATGTCATGAGCGGAATTATCGCCGCTCATTCGCCAGAGTCAGCGGCATTTGTGTCGCTTTCTTACGTGTTTTCCCGCCCATTCGCCGACGGGCACCCATCCAATCAGTTTTGGCGCCAAGGCAAACCACGTGCGCGCCAGCCGCCACGGGTACCGCGGTGGCCATGGGTATCGGGGTCACCTTCGAACCCCTCCAAAATGTTGTAAGCCTCTAGGCCGAGGGCCGCAGCACGCTTGGCAACCGCAATCGAACGCACGCCACTACGGCAGAGCAGCACTAATTTATTACTTTCGCCGAGAGCTTTTAGCTGCGCATCAAGCGCCGCATTTTCGACCATACCGGGCCATTGCTTGAAAGGGACCGCTACGGCACCGGGCACGTAACCGACCCACTCGCGCTCGGCATCTGAACGGACATCGACCAACACGGCGTCGCCAGCTTGCACCCAAGCCCACGCCAACGCACAGCTGACATCGCCGGCATAGCCTTCAGCCGCGTTAGGTGCCGACAGGGCCTGGTGTTCGCCAGCGTCATGGCGTACACCGGAGGTCAAGTTGGCCGGCACCGCCTCGTCGATGCGTTTAGGACGAGGCAGGTTCAAGCCATCCATGATTGCGACGAATTCAGCCTCGGTCTTACCGGCCAATCGCTGGTTGTTTTGCTTTTCGAATCCAATGGTTGTGTGCGTACGCCCCTGGTAATCGTGACCGGGCCAGACCGTGGTCTCGTCGGGCAAGGTAAACAGATGCTGCTGGATGCTTTGGTACAACGCTTGCGCACTGCCAGACTGGAAGTCGGTCCGGCCACACCCATTGATAAGGAGCGTGTCGCCGGTGAAGACGTGATCGCCCCACACGAAACACATGCTGCCACCCGTGTGCCCCGGTGTGTGCAATGCCTTGAGGGTCTCGGTACCACACGCCAATGTGTCGCCGTGCTTGAGTTGGATGTTGGCGGTCGTGATACCGCAATCGGCGGGCGCGGCCGTCTTAGCGCCAGTGAGCTCCACCAACTTGGCAGCGCTGGTGATGTGATCGGCGTGGGCATGCGTCTCAACCGCGAATCGCAAGTTGAGGTTGTAAGACTTCAACACCTCAAGGTCGCGATCGATCTGCTCTTCAACCGGGTCAATGATGATGGCATCGCGCGTTTCGGGGTGCATCAAGATGTAGGTGTAGGTGCCGGATGGGGCATCAAACAATTGGATGGGCGCAGCGGCTGTCGCTTTTGTCATGGGTTTACTCCAGTCTAAGTTCTAAAAATTTAAGGTTTACGCAAATTTCGCCAGCATGGTCGCGATGTCATCGCCTTCGATCTCACCCTGTGCGATCACACAGCCAACCAGTGTGAAGAAGGCTTTATCCAGTGCCTTTCGTGACGCGCTCATTTGCTGGGCAACCGCCTCGCAATCGGAGCCCGATTCAATCAAATTTTGAATGCCGCGCAATTGACCCTCAATACGCTTGAGGCGCATCACCAGCGCTTTTTTACGGGTTTCATCTGTCAGGCTTGTCATGGCGATCTTTCATTTAAAAAAATAAATTTGCGTTGACTAGCGATTATTATATATACTCCCAGGGGTATATAGCAACCTTTTTCTTTTTGAAGGAATTTATCCATGCATCCTTTTCTACAAGCCACGATCGGTGGCGTGCTAATCGGCCTGTCGAGCTGGCTGGTATTGGCCGCGTTTGGTCGCGTTACCGGGATCAGCGGCCTCACCATGGGTGCTGTGCAACCCGTGATCGAAAAGCGCAGTCTCAGTGCTTTCGTCAGCTGGCGCGCGGCGTTTATTGCAGGTCTCATCTTGGGTGGCGCTTGGTTTACAAACGTCTTTGAGGTCAGCACAGCGATGCCCGCACGCTCGCCCGGCCTCTTGATACTGGCAGGCGTACTGGTGGGTTACGGCACGATCCGCGGTAGCGGTTGCACATCAGGCCATGGGGTCTGTGGTCTGGGCCGCCGATCTGCTCGTTCTTTGGTCGCGGTTGCCGTCTTCATGGGCGTTGCAATGCTGACCGTCACCGTGACCGGTTTAATGGCAGGAGGTGCCGCATGACAACCACAACCACAACCCAAACAGCCGATATCAGCGACAGCGCCCGCGGCATCCTAATGGGCCTCTTGGCTGGTGTCTTGTTCGCCGCCGGGCTTGTGATATCTGGCATGACGGACCCCGCGAAGGTCATCGGCTTTTTGAACGTTGCCGCGCTCTTCACCGATGCGGTGCCGGGCGAATGGGACCCCAGCTTGGCCTTCGTGATGGGTGGTGCCGTGATCGTGACGCTGATTGCATACCGCCATACCCAGCCCGATGGCAACCACAAAGAGACGCTAAAAAGCGCCAAACCCTGGCTGACGACGACCTTTTCACTCCCCAACCGCACCGATGTGGACTGGCCGCTGATCAGCGGCGGCGCGATGTTCGGCGTGGGCTGGGCATTGGGTGGTTTCTGCCCAGGTCCTGCGTTAGCGGCCTGGACAACCAATGGTGACCTGGTGTGGTTCGTCCCCGCCATGCTCATCAGCATGTGGATCAGCAGTCGCATACGGGGCTAAACGACGCTTTTCAGCTGGGGGGTTCTCGGTTAAGATTTGCTTTTGGTTTACGTTTACGTAAACGTCATAGTTCATCTACCGTGAGCCCACCATGACTGACCTGTCCGCAGATCCGCAAGTTCTTGCAAACTACCGTCCCAAAAATAAGGTCCGCTTTGTAACGGCGGCCAGCCTGTTTGACGGCCACGATGCGGCCATCAACATCATGCGCCGCATCTTGCAAAGCATGGGTGCCGAAGTGATCCATCTGGGACACAACCGCAGCGTTGACGACGTGGTCACCGCCGCCTTGCAAGAAGACGTGCAGGGCATTGCGATCAGCTCCTACCAAGGCGGCCACGTCGAGTATTTCAAATACATGGTCGACCTGCTGCGTGAAAAGGGCGCGGGTCACATTCAAATTTTTGGCGGCGGTGGCGGTGTCATCGTCCCCAACGAAATTGCCGAGCTGAAAGCCTACGGCGTCACACGCATCTACAGCCCGGAAGACGGCCAGCGTATGGGCCTGCAGGGCATGATCGGCGACATGGTCATGCGCTGTGATGTCGACATCACCCAGCGCGGCCCCAAGGTGCTCGACGCCATCCAAGGACACGATGCAGGTCATTGGCGCGCGCTTTCACAACTCATCACAGCAGTCGAAGCCGGTCAGGCAGACCCCGACATGCTCACCGCGGTGCGCGCAGCCAGCGAGGCCGCTCATGTACCAGTTGTCGGCATAACCGGCACCGGCGGCGCCGGTAAGTCATCGTTAACAGACGAGTTGATTCGTCGCATTCGTCTCGATCAAGATGACCAACTGCGCATTGCCGTGGTGTCAATCGACCCCAGCCGACGCAAGAGTGGCGGCGCCTTGCTGGGTGACCGCATCCGCATGAACGCCATCACCCCATGGCGCAACGGCCAGCGGGTCTTCATGCGGTCGTTGGCTACGCGGGAATTCGGCTCGGAAATCAGCGCGGCGCTGCCCGACGTCATCGCCAGTTGCAAAGCCGCAGGGTTTGATTTGGTCATTGTCGAGACCTCGGGTATCGGCCAAGGCGATGCGGCCATCGTGCCCCATGTCGATATTCCGATGTACGTCATGACACCCGAGTTTGGTGCCGCCAGCCAACTTGAAAAAATCGACATGCTCGATTTCGCTGCCTTTGTGGCGATCAACAAATTTGATCGCAAAGGAGCTGCGGATGCACTGCGGGATGTGGCCAAACAGGTGTTACGCAACCGCGAAGACTTCCAGAGCCGATACGAAGACATGCCCGTCTTCGGCACCATGGCTGCGCGTTTCAATGACGATGGCGTGACCGCCCTGTACCAAGCGATCCGCCCCGTCTTGCACGACAAGGGTATGCCCCTCCCGAAAAGCGACGGTCTGTTGCCCATGGCAAAGGTCCGCTTCAGCTCCAACCAGACCCCCATCGTGCCCGCTGCCCGGGTGCGTTACCTGGCGGAGATTTCGGAAACGGTGCGCAAATACAAAGCGCGTGTGCGCCAAGAGGCCAAACTCGCGCGGGAGGCACAGCAACTCAATGCCGCGGCCTGGATGCTGACTCAAGACAAACCAGAGCGCGCCAAAGCCGCCGAAGCCGCGATCGATCTGGCCGAGAAACGCACCGCGCAACTCAGCGCGGAAGGCCGTGCGTTGCTGGCCCAATGGCCAGCCATGCGCGAAGCCTACAGCGCTGACGAATTTGTCGTCAAAGTGCGTGACAAAGAAATTCGTACCCAACTCACCACCACCAGCCTGTCGGGCACGGTGGTACGCAAAGTTAGCCTCCCCAAATACGAAGACCATGGCGAGTTATTGCAGTGGCTGATGCTGGAGAACGTGCCCGGTAACTTCCCATACACCGCGGGTACCTTTGCGTTCAAGCGCGAAGGCGAGGACCCCACGCGGATGTTTGCTGGTGAAGGAGACCCCTTCCGCACAAACCGCCGCTTTAAATTGCTATCGGAAGGCATGCCCGCCAAACGGTTATCGACGGCATTTGATTCGGTCACCCTGTACGGCAACGATCCTGACTTACGACCTGACATCTACGGCAAGGTAGGTAACTCGGGCGTCTCGATTGCCACCCTTGACGACATGAAGGTCTTGTACGACGGCTTCGATTTGTGCAGCCCAACGACCAGCGTCTCCATGACCATCAATGGTCCTGCGCCCACCATTTTGGCGATGTTCATGAACACCGCCATTGACCAAGCGATCGATAAATTTAAAGCCGATAACGGGCGCGACCCCAACGCTGAAGAGACGACGAAGCTGCGCGCTTGGGTGCTGGCCAATGTGCGCGGCACGGTCCAAGCCGACATCTTGAAAGAAGATCAAGGGCAAAACACCTGCATCTTTTCAACCGAGTTCAGCCTCAAGGTCATGGGTGACGTAGCGGCCTACTTCGTCGCCAACGATGTGCGCAACTTTTACTCGGTATCCATCAGCGGTTACCACATCGCTGAAGCCGGTGCCAACCCGATTTCGCAACTCGCACTCACGCTGTCCAACGGCTTCACGTTTGTCGAGGCTTATTTAGCCCGCGGCATGCACATCGATGACTTTGCGCCCAACCTGTCGTTCTTCTTCAGCAACGGAATGGACCCCGAGTACACCGTGCTGGGCCGAGTCGCGCGCCGCATATGGGCGGTGACCATGCGCGAAAAATATGGTGCCAATGAACGCAGCCAAAAGCTGAAGTACCACATCCAAACCAGCGGCCGCAGCCTGCACGCGCAGGAGATTCAGTTCAATGACATTCGCACCACGCTGCAAGCCCTGATTGCGATCTACGACAACTGCAACAGCTTGCACACCAACGCCTTTGATGAGGCCATCACCACGCCGACCGAAGAATCGGTGCGCCGTGCCATGGCCATTCAGCTCATCATCAACCGCGAGTGGGGCTTGGCGAAAAATGAAAACCCCAGTCAAGGCAGTTTCATCATTGAAGAACTGACCGAGCTCCTCGAAGAAGCTGTCTTGCAAGAGTTCGACCGTATCGCCGAGCGCGGCGGCGTCTTGGGCGCGATGGAGACAGGCTATCAGCGCGGCAAGATTCAAGACGAGAGCATGACCTACGAGATGCGAAAGCACACCGGTGAACTGCCCATCATTGGCGTGAACACCTTCCGCAATCCAAACGGTGACCCCGTGCCAGACGCACTCGAACTGGCGCGATCCACCGAGGAAGAAAAGCGAAGCCAGCTCGCCCGTTTACAAGCCTTCCATGCGCGTCACGCGGACACCGCGCCCGCCGCACTGGCACGTCTGCGCCAAGCCGTAATAGACAACCACAACGTTTTCGAAGTGTTGATGGAAGCGGTACGCGTCTGCTCGCTGGGTCAAATCACCGACGCCCTGTTCGAAGTCGGCGGACAGTATCGACGCAACATGTAAGCCATGTCTATCCGTACCGCCTACCAAGCCCCAACCGCCGCAGCCGTTACATTCGGCGACGGTAAGGCAGTGGCGGCATGGCGTCGGGATGGCGGCTTTTTGTGGGTGGATATCCTCTCACAAGACATGGCCGCAACCCAGCGATGGTTGAGCGATGATTTTGTGTTTCATCCGCTGGCGATATCAGATGCCCTGCGCGACAAGCACCCGCCAAAAATCGAATTCTTCGCCGACCATGCCCTGCTCATCATGCGCGGCTTGGATGCCCAAGCCGAGGCACTTGAACACCTCACCAACCAATTGGCGTTTTTTATTGCCGATGGCCTGTTGGTGACGGTTCACAGCAAACCCTCGCGAAGCATTGACGAGACATGGCAACGCGTGCAGCGCCAGGACATTGACCTGAACATCGGCAGCATACGACTGAGCTGCCGCGTCCTGCGCGCAGTGGCCGACCGCTACATTCCCATCTTGATGGCCACTGAAGAACGACTGGAAACACTCGAGTCCGACATCGTGGTCGCTGGCAGTGACAGCATGTTGGCCGAGCTCATCAGCACCAAAACCATGCTCAAGAAAATGCACCGCACGCAGATCTACCACTGCAATACGGTGAGAGATTGGCGAGAGGGGGTTGAGGAAGCATCAGACGTCACAACGCCATTGGCTGCTGACGTGAGCCATGAAATGAACGACGTGATGGAACACTTTGAGCGGGTCAACAACCTGTCCCATTTGTATCAAGAGTTGGCTGATGATTTGATCAATGGCTACCTTTCCATCAGCTCCCACAAACTCAACCAGATCATGAAAATCTTCACGGCTTTCACCGTGATTTTTTTACCGCTCACCTTGATTGCAGGCATCTATGGCATGAACTTCGCCAATATGCCAGAACTGCAATGGCAGTATGGCTACTTCGCCGTATTGGCCGCGATGGTCTGCGTGGTAATCGGCGGTTTAGTCATCGCCAAATGGCGGCGGTGGCTTTAAACCGGACAGCGCTGCACACTCGGCTGAATCGGAATGCCCCACAAACGGGCCATCACCGTCGTTGCCGCCATCAAATCAGTGGCTGAGCTGAAGAAGCTGAAGCCGCCATGCGCATCGCCCTCGCGCAAACCAGGTACCAAGTGCGACCGCTCGCCCAGTTGACGGGCAATGGCCTTGGCAGGTTCCAGCACGGTCACCGCAGGACCCAACAAACGCTCGATTGAGGCGCGTAAAAAATAGTAGTGCGTGCAGCCCAGCACCACCTGATCCGCGCCAGCGTCTTGAATGGGTGCGACGTATTTTCGAAGCAAGCCCATGGTTTCAGCATCGTCCAACGCGCCCGCTTCAACGCGCTCCACCAACCCGGGACAGGCTTGTAACACCACCCGCACGTGTGCGGCATGGGTTGCAATGAGTCGCTGGACGGCGGCACTGTCAACCGTTCGCTGGGTCGCTAACACGCCAATTACACCGGTTTTGGTGGCCAACGCTGCGGGTTTAATGGCGGGCTCCATCCCGATGACGGGTATCGCCGTCATCGCTCGCAAGGCGGGCAAAGCCACCACGCTGGCGGTGTTACACGCCACCACCACCGCTTTACACGACTGATCAAGCAAGAACTGGGTGATGCGAGTCGCGCGCGCAATGATGGCTTCGGCAGATTGATTCCCATAAGGTGCATGGCCTGAATCAGCCACATACACCAAGTGCTCATGCGGATAGGCGTCGCGAATCGCATGCAACGTGGAGAGACCGCCCACCCCCGAGTCAAAAACCCCAATTGCGCCGCGTTTGATTGCGGTCATTTGGCGCGCAAGCCCTCGTTTTCCATCAACAGGTAGGTGTTATACGCATTCATGCGGTTGGCAAATTTAAACATGGGGACCGATTGAAAACGGCCCCAATCCGTCGCGTCGTAAGCCTCATCAAACGGCGTCAAATTTTCCACTGCGGTGCCCATGGATTGACGCAAGTAACTGAGGTAATCCCGCATCAACGAAATGTCCGCCTTGGGGTTATCTGACCAACGGCCGTGCCCTGGGACGACTGCAATGGCGTCAAATGACAGCATCGTGTCAAGGGCCTTGATCCAATGACTGCTGTCTGCCTTGCCCACAAAAGGCAAGCGCCCGTTAAAAATCAGGTCGCCGGAGAACAACACCCGCTCGGACGGCACCCAGACCGCCAAATCCTCCGGCGTGTGTGAGGGGCCTACCAGCGCCAAATAGAAATCAGTACCCGCCAGCTTAAGCGTTTCGCCGCCTTTGACCCATTGGTCAGGCTGGGTAATCGCGGTTTTGTCATCGATCCATGGCGCCAAATCCACGCGCGACGCCTCAAGGCGTAATCGAGCGGTGTCGGAGTAGATGTACTCCCTGGCGGCATCGTGTGCAATGATTTGCGCGCCCAACGCCTTGAACGTTTGCAAACCATAAATGTGATCGGCGTGGTAATGCGTGACCACGACATGGGTGATGGGTTTAGGCGTGATCTTCGCTATCGCCTGGACCAAGCGCGCCGCCAATGCGGGCGAACCCAATGCATCCACCACCACCACCCCTTCTTTGGCAATCACGAAACCTGCATTGCTGATGAAGTTTTGGTTTTTTGGACTTCCCAGCGCTGCCAAGCCCTGCACGTAGTAGCTGTTCTCGCTCACTCGAATTGGCTCCATGGGCGGCACCGTTTGCGCCACGGCTGCAACGCACGTCAGCGATGCAGCAGCGACACAAATCGCGTGCCAGAGCTGACGGGACCAATTCACCTTAAGTGCTGACATACCAAAACTCCTGCCCACAAGGGCGTTCAATGCGTGCGCACAAGCCATACGCATAACCCTAAATATAAGTTAACACTCATATTATTACCAGCGCTTTCGCAAGGCAAAATAGGAAGAGATTGGAGACACGACATGCAAGCCATCAACCGTTGGTTTTCCGAAAATATCCAAGCCTTGGCGCGCGATATGCGGTGGTCTTATTTGCCGCCGCTGATGGTTTATGTCGCCGCCGGTATCCAGGGCCTCACGGGTATTGTGGGGACGTTTTTTGTCAAGGACTACTTGGGTCTGTCAGCGGAATTCTTAGCCGCGTTGGGCTTTTGGGCCTTTGTGCCATGGTCCCTCAAAATGCCCATCGGTCACTTGGTTGACCTGATCTGGCGCTTCAAAGCGTGGCTGGTCATATTGGGCGCGGCGCTCATTGCGACCAGCCTACTCATCATGGCAGCGCTGATCGGCAACCGCGAGTGGATGGCCTCACTGTGGAGCTTGAATGCGTGGTACGTGTTGGCGGCTTTGTTGAGTCCGGTGGGTTACGTCCTCCAAGACGTCGTGGCAGATGCGATGACGGTGGAGGCTGTGCCGAATGTCGACAGCCGGGGGCAGCCGACACCACGCGATCAACTCAAGCGTATGCACACCACCATGCAAACGTTGGGTCGCGTGGCCATCATTGGCGGTACCGTCCTGGTGGCACTGATTAACTTGTGGGTCTTTAAAGGCAGCGATGCTTTGCCGGCTGCAGAGAAGCTGGTGCTGTATCGCAACGTTTACCTGATGGCGCTGGTAATTCCCGTGGTCTCGGTCATGGGATTGGTCAGTGCGGCCCTGATTCACCAGCGCCAAGTCGACACACTGGTGCGCAGCGGCTTGAGTCGAGCCGAGGCCCTTTCGCGCCTTCGTCCGGCACTTGAGAAGACCACGCCCAACTGGTGGATCTTAGGGGGCAGTTTGGTCTTCGTTGCACTCACTTTGACGCTGGGCATGTCCGATTGGACCTACAGCCAAGAGGCGATATTTTTAGGATCGACAGCCATCATTCTGTGGCTCATGAAACGCTTGGTCGCCGACCTAGACCCCCGCGCACGCCAGACCTTGGTGGGTACCGCCGTGGTCATCTTTTTGTTTCGCGCCACGCCAAGCACGGGGCCAGGTGTCAGTTGGTGGATGATCGATGAGTTGAAATTCGATGGCCAATTTTTCTCGGTGTTGTCGCTGATCGGCAGCACACTCACGCTGTTCGGTATGTTCGCGTTTCGCCGCTTCATGGCAGAACGTCCCATCACCTATGTGATTGGATTCCTGACACTCGCGGGCTTTGTGTTGAGCCTGCCAACACTCGGCATGAGCATGGGCATGCACGTCTGGACCGCGCAAGTCACGGGTGGCGTGGTGGATGCCCGATTCATCGCCTTGGTCGATACCGCATTGGAGTCGCCATTGGGTCAAATCGCCATGATTCCCATGCTGGCTTGGATTGCCAACGCCGCGCCGAGCAACCTCAAAGCAACGTATTTTGCCGTCATGGCCAGCTTCACCAATTTGGCGCTGTCTGCGGGGCAGTTAGGGACCAAGTACGTCAACCAGTGGTTCACGATCACCCGCGAGGTCAAGGACCCCGCGACCCAAGTGGTTCAGACGGCGGCCAACTACAGCGAGCTCACACCCTTGCTGCTGACCGTAATCGTGTTGGGTTTGGTGATGCCCTTGAGCGGCTTGTGGCTAGCCAAGCGACTCGGCTGGCAAAGCGCTTAAGCCACGCATCAGGTCACTGGCTTTCTCCGCGATCATGACGGTGGGGGCGTTGGTATTGCCCCCGACCAATCGCGGCATGATCGACGCGTCCGCTACGCGCAAGCCATGAACGCCATAGACGCGCAGCTGGTCGTCGACCACATCCAGCGCCCCATCACCCATGCGGCAAGTCCCAACTGGGTGATAGATGGTGTCACTGTTGGCGCGTAAATGGGCCGCGATATCGTCGTCGCTGGAGTCTTCATTGACTGGCGTCAAAAACCGCCCGCCGTAGTGGCTCAGGGCCGGTTGCGTGAGGATTTTTTGCATCCAACGAAACCCTTTGATCAGTCGCTTTAGGTCATCTGTATCCGATAAAAATGCGGGGTCGATTCGCGGCGCGGTTTGTGGATAGGCATCCCGTAACCACACACGACCTTGGCTTTTCGGCCGTAACACGCACACATGACACGAGTAGCCCAGCCCCCACGTGAGTGCGCGGCCATGGTCTTTCAACATGCCGGTCACAAAATGCAGTTGTAAATCGGGGATCGTCTCGGCGGGGGTTGAGTGAATAAAGGCACCCGCCTCTGCGTAGTTGGTGGTCAACAAACCGCGTCGCGCACGATGCCATTGCCACGCACCCTTGAGCAAGGCCGGCATCTTGCCGAGCGACACCCCCATTAAGTCTTTGAGCTGCGGCGCAGCGACCGTTTGGATGGCGTCCACATGGTCTTGCAAATGCGTACCAACGCCGGGCCGGTTGGCCACCACACCAATCACTTGGTCTTGCAAATCACTGGCCGGCCCCACACCAGAGCGCAGCAATATCGCGGGTGAGTGGAACGTCCCCGCACACAAGACCACCTCCTTGGTGGCCCGCACGTCGACCCCCACCCCGCCGACGACATAGCGCACGCCAATGGCACGCGTCCCTTCAAACAACACGCGATCGACTAGGGCGTTGGTGATGATTTGCAGGTTTTTTCGAGCGCGCACGGTCGGCGTCAGGTAGGCCTTGGCTACGCTGTGGCGCTCCCCTGCTTTGTGCGTCACTTGGTAGAGACCCGCGCCCATGGGCTGGGCACCGTTAAAGTCGCGCGTGGCGGGGATACCCGCTTGACCCGCGGCTTCAACAAATCGACTGCTGAACGGGTTGGGCGCCATCAGGTCCATGACATGGAGGGGGCCGCCCGTCCCATGCCAGGCATCAGCGCCGCGCGCGTTGTCCTCGGCACGCTTGAAATACGGTAAGACCTCGGCATACGACCACCCTTGGTTACCCATCGCCGCCCAGCCATCGTAATCAAGGGGATGACCACGAACATAAATCATGGCGTTGATCGCACTGGAACCCCCGAGGCCTTTGCCACGGGGTTGGTAACCGCGCCGGTTATTCAGCCCAGGCTGTGGTTCTGTTTGCAAAGCCCAATTGAATGCGCGTGTAAGGGCGAGGCCTGGCAGTCCCGCTGGGCAATCAACCAACGGGCTTGCAGTTTCCGCGCCTGCTTCGAGCAAGATCACGTGGTGATGGGGGTCTTCACTTAAACGTGCTGCCAGCACAGCGCCGGCAGAACCGCCGCCAACCACAATAAATTCAGCTATAGATGGGTTACTCAAGGGTTTCATACCACTGGTGCGTCAGGTGTCCCGTGTCAGCGCAACGACACGACGATCAGGCACAATAATCAATATAAAGGGCTGTTTTCTAAACGGCAAGTCACGAATTACCCACCCCCTCTTTTTCCGGAGATTAAAGCATGCAAAGTATTCAAACCGTCGGCATCATCGGCGCGGGCACCATGGGCAATGGTATTGCGCAGGCCTGTGCAACCTGTGGCATCGATGTCGTGATGGTTGACATCAACCAAGCCGCCGTCGATAAGGGTTTGGCCACTGTTAGCGGCAGCTTAGATCGTCTGATTAAAAAAGAAAAACTCACGGCAGACCAAAAAACGGCAGCGCTCGCGCGGATCAAGACCAGCACCGAGATGCGTGCTTTGGTTGGGAGCCAATTGGTCATCGAGGCTGCCACCGAGAACGAAACGTTAAAGGTTCAAATCCTGCAACAACTCGACCAACTGCTCCCTGCGGATACGCTCATCGCCAGCAACACCAGCTCGATTTCCATTACCAAACTGGCCGCTGCAACGAGTCGACCCAATCAATTTATCGGCATGCACTTCTTCAACCCCGTGCCCATGATGGCGTTGGTTGAAATCATTCGCGGCTTGCAAACCAGCGACGCGACACACGATGCCGTCCATGCCTTGGCCGTCGCACTGGGCAAGACGCCCATCACCGTTAAGAATGCCCCGGGCTTCGTGGTGAACCGCATCCTGGTCCCCATGATCAACGAGGCATTCTTTGTATTGTCTGAAGGTTTAGCCACCCCCGAGGCGATTGATGAGGGCATGAAGTTGGGCTGTAACCATCCCATCGGTCCCCTGGCGCTGGCCGACATGATCGGCTTGGACGTTTGTCTGGCCGTCATGAATGTCTACATGGCAGAGACCAACGACAGCAAATACCGCCCCTGCCCCCTTCTGAAGGAAATGGTCGCCGCTGGCTATTTGGGCCGCAAGACGGGACGTGGCGTCTACACCTACTGATTCAAACACCGATCCATGCAAACGCATCCACAAACCGCTTTCAGCACCGAGACTTTTCATGAGGCAACGCAGGCCTTAGCCCGCGTGCAAGCCATCTACGATGCAGGGGTTGCCTACCTGCGAGCCGGCTTGCAGTCGTTTGTGGATGCCACGGATACCGCCCCCCACACACCGACTCGGGTGCGCGCGTTCTATCCGTTCATTCGCTTGCGCACCATCAGCGTGGCGCACTCGGAGGGCGCCAACAAAACGCTTTCTTATGGCTTCGTCAGTGGTGCGGGTGTGTTCGAAACCACGCTGACACGCCCAGATTTATTTGCATCGTATTACGGCCAACAGTTTGAATTGCTGTTGCAAAACCACGGCGTCGCATTGGAAGTTGGTGTCAGTGACACGCCTATTCCGGTGCATTTTTCACTCGCGGAAAACGATCACATCGAAGGACAGCTGACCCCCAGCCGCCGTGCACGGATGCCCGATGTGTTTGACCTGCCTGACCTGATGGCCATGGATGACGCCATTGCAAACGGTGACCACGACATGCTGCCAGAGGCTGCGAAGCCGCTGGCGTTATTCACGGCACCACGGGTGGACTATTCGCTGCACCGCTTGCGCCACTACACGGGTACCTCACCGCACGCGTTTCAAAACTTTGTACTGTTAACGAATTACCAGTTCTACATTGACGAATTTGTCGCATTGGGCAAAGCCCTGATGGCCGACCCCAACAGCGCCTACATCGGACTCATCGAGCCCGGCAACGTGCTCACCCCCCGCGTCAACTTGAGTGATGCCGACGCCGCCTGCCTACAAGAAGCGGTGCAGGGCTTACCGGGTCAACCGCCACCGCGTGCGCCACAGATGTCGGCTTACCACTTGGTCCGCGCGGATCGCGGTGGTATCACGATGGTCAACATTGGCGTTGGTCCATCCAACGCCAAAACCATGACCGACCACATCGCGGTGTTACGGCCCTACGCGTGGATCATGCTGGGTCATTGTGCAGGCCTGCGTAACAGCCAGGCATTGGGCGACTATGTGTTAGCCCACGGCTATGTGCGTGAAGACCATGTTTTAGATGAAGAGTTGCCCTTGTGGGTGCCGATTCCCCCTTTGGCGGAAATTCAAATTGCGTTGGCGCAAGCCGTTGCCGACGTGACGCAACTCAGTGGCCCCGAATTGAAGCGCATTTTGCGTACCGGCACCGTTGCCAGCACCGACAACCGCAACTGGGAATTGCTGCCGTTTTTTGGCGAGCGCAGCACACCGGCCAAGCGCTTCTCGCAGTCCCGCGCGATCGCGCTGGACATGGAGAGTGCCACCGTTGCGGCCAATGGGTTTCGTTTTCGCGTACCCTACGGCACCTTGCTGTGCGTGAGCGATAAACCGCTGCACGGCGAGATCAAACTCCCCGGTATGGCGAATCACTTCTACCGCGAGCGCGTGAATCAGCATTTGCAAATTGGTATCTTGGCTTTAGAAAACCTGCGACAGACCGGCGAGGCCCTGCACAGTCGCAAACTCCGCAGCTTCAACGAAGTCGCCTTCCAATGAGTCGTGATGTTTAGGCGCGAGGGTAATACCCGCGGCATCATCTCGATGCTCATTGCCATGGGCGCCTTTGGGATGATGGATGCGGTGATTAAATTACTCAGCGTCGACATGCCGCCCATGCAAATCGCCGCCTTGCGCGGCTTGGTCACGATCCCCTTGTTGGCCGTTTACCTGTGGCGCCGCGATAGCTTTCATAGCATTGTGCGCATCAAATGGCCGCTGCAAATGGTGCGGGGGGTGCTGGCCATTGCCATGCTGTGGGCGTTCAGTGTCGGCATCAAGTCATTGGCCATGACTCAGGCGTACACCATCTTTTTCATTGCCCCCATGCTCATATCGATTTTGGCTTGGCCCTTGTTGGGTGAGCGCACCAGCCGCGTGCGGTGGATCGCTCTGTGCCTGGGTCTGATTGGTATTTTGATTGCCTTACGCCCACAAACTGAGGGCATGGTCAGCTGGGGTGGGCTTGCGGTGCTGGTGGCTGCCACGTGCTACGCAACCAGCGCGGTGATCAGCCGCCGGCTGTCACGCACCGACTCCACAGACAGTCAGGTGTTTTGGGTCATGTGTTTTCTGTCTATCGGGGGCACCTTGCTGGCACTGCCGCATTGGCAGGCACTCAGCCCGGCGCAATGGCAGCTGATGCCCGCACTGGCGCTCAGTGGGTTTATCGGGCAGCTGGCCATCACCGATGCCTTCAAACACGGACGCGCCTCGACGGTCGCCTCCTTCGAGTACAGCGCATTGGGCTGGGCTGTCGCGCTGGACTTGTTGTTATGGGGCGTGCTGCCTGACGCCTTGACCATGCTGGGTGCCGGCGTCGTGATCGCGACCGGCTTGTGGCTGCTACGGGTTGACCGGCACTGAGGCCATCGCCTCACCCAAACGCACGGGTTGCGCAGGCGCCCACGCGGTGTTGAATTCAAGTGGTGTCTCCGGCCACACCAGCACCACCGTAGACCCCAACATGAAGCGGCCCATCTCCGCACCTTTCGCCAGGCTAACCTCGCCCGCAGCGTAGGTCCATGTCCGCACATCCCGGGTGCGCGGCGGATTGACGCGGCCGTGCCAAGTGGTCGCCATACTGCCCACAATGGTGGCCCCCACCAACACCATCACCATGGGGCCATGGGCGGTGTCAAACCAACACACCACGCGCTCATTCCGCGCGAATAGTCCAGGCACGTGGGCTGCCGTGAGCGGGCTCACCGAGAACAAGTCACCCGGCACATACGTCATGCGCGTGAGTGTGCCCGCGCACGGCATGTGGATACGGTGGTAATCCTTGGGGCTCAGATAAATGGTGGCGAAATGACCTTGTGAAAAAGCATCCGCTTCAGCAGCGTCGCAGGCCAATAAAGCCTGTGTGGTGTAACGGTGGCCCTTGGCCTGGAAGATCTCACCGGCCTCAATGCGCCCCAACTGACTCACCGCCCCGTCAACAGGGCTCACCCACTCCGACGCAGCGATGGGCCGAATGCCCTCACGCAGCGCACGCGTGAAGAACGCGTTGAACGTGTCGTAGCTGGCCAAATTTGGCTCGGCGGCCTCCATCATGTCGACTTGGTAACGCCGAACAAAGTCGGCGATGATGGCCGTGGTGATGACCCCCATCGGCGTGCCAGCGACCCAGCCACCAAAACGGGTGAGCGCTTTTTTGGGAAGCACATACTGTGTCCAGACGGCACGGCGAGATGTCACAAAAAACCCCTTGTATCAGAAGAAAGATTTATCGCCTCAGCGATCAAGCAGGGCGATTGGCTAAAAAGCCCACTTTTGTCGCCCCAATTCTATGCGCTGCATCAACAAATGGCCTCTGAGGCGCTAGACTTAGTCGCCATGGACGATGAACTCATGGACAACGCCACCCGCCCGTCAACCGAGACGGCGCCACTGCTTCACTGCGAAAACCTGGTGAAGCGCTTCGGCGACAACACCGTCGTACAAGACCTCAGTTTTTCCATTAATCCGGGCGAGTGCCTTGGCATCATTGGCCCCAACGGCGCGGGTAAAACCACCACGATCCGCATGTGCTTGGGCCTTACGCCGCCCGATGCGGGCCACATTGGCTACAGCAGCGTGCATGGTCAAGCCCTGCAAATGCCGCAAGATGCGCTCGCCATCAAGGCCGAGTTGGGTGTGGTGAGTCAGATGGACACCCTCGACCCCGACTTCACTTGCGAAGAAAACATTTGGGTCTATGGCAGCTATTTCGGCCTGGGCCGCGATGAACTGCGTGCCCGCACGCCGGGCTTACTCGACTTTGCGGTACTCGCACAAAAAGCCAATGCCCGACCTGGCGAGTTGTCGGGCGGTATGAAGCGACGGCTCAGCCTGGCGCGTGCTTTGGTCAACAACCCCCGTTTGCTGGTACTCGATGAACCCACTACCGGCCTTGACCCGCAAGCCCGACACCTCATGTGGGAGCGCTTGCAGCAGTTGTTACAAGTGGGCAAGTCTATTTTGCTGACGACTCACTTCATGGATGAAGCGGAACGCCTGTGCGACCGCCTGCTGGTGATTGACCACGGGCGCAAGTTGGCAGAGGGAACGCCCCGCGAACTGATCGCCCAGCACATTGAGCCAGAGGTCGTCGAGGTATATGGGCCGGGTGCGCAGCAGCTGATCACTGCGCCCATTCGCTCCCGCGCAGACCGCGCCGAGTTGGTCGGTGACACAGTTTTCTTCTACACGCACCACGCGGCAAGTTTGCTGCTTGAGCTGGCACGCCAGCCCAGTTTGCGCACCTTACATCGCCCCGCCAATCTCGAAGACCTGTTCTTAAAACTCACAGGTCGCCAAATCAGGGAGGGCGCATAAAGCCATGACTGAGATCGCACAAGAAACGCCGCCCACGGAACCCCGCAAGCGCTACCGCCGTGTCTGGGGAGGCCCTTCGCTGAATCCTTGGCGCGCGCCCAAACTCGATGGCTCTTTCCGCCCGGTGTTCATGCGCAACTTTCTGGTTTGGCGCAAACTGGCAATTCCGAGTTTGGTCGGCAATATCGCTGAACCACTGATTTGGTTGGTGGCTTTCGGCTATGGCATGGGCGCCTTGGTCGGCAGCGTGAACTTCAACGGCACCGCCGTGCCCTACCTGCTGTTTTTAGCCAGTGGCAGCATTTGCATGAGCGCCATGAATGCCGCCTCTTTCGAGGCCCTGTACTCGGCGTTTTCGCGCATGCACGTGCAAAAGACGTGGGATGGCATCATGAATGCCCCCGTCAGCCTTGACAACGTGGTGCTGGCCGAAATGCTGTGGGCGGCATTCAAATCGCTGTTCACAACGACTGCCATCATGTTGGTCATGCTGGCGCTCAACATCAGCACCAGTACGCACCTGCTGTTGGCTTGGCCGGTGTTGCTTCTAACGGGTATCACTTTCAGTTGCTTGGCCTTGGTCTTCAATGCGCTGGCGAAAGGCTATGACTTCTTCACCTATTACTTCACGCTGTTCTTAACGCCGATGATGTTTTTGAGTGGGGTGTTCTTCCCCCTCAACCAGCTGCCCCCGTGGGTGGCACGCATTGCTGAAGCGCTGCCGCTGGCGAATGCCGTGGCACTGGTGCGCCCCCTGTTCATGGATCAGTGGCCCAGTAATGCCCTCACGCATGTGCTGATACTGGTGGCTTACGCGGTGGCAGGCTTCTGGCTTGCGTTGGCCCTCACGCGCAAGCGTTTCGCCATGTGACGCCCCACTATTACGATTTCCTCGCCCTCGGTGCCGCGACTTGCTGGGCGGCGAGCGCTGTCATCTCAGCTGAACCTGCCAAACACTTGGGCGCTATCGCATTCGTGCGTTGGCGCATGTTTTTTGTCGCACTTTTGCTGTGGTCAATTGCTGTTTTCGCATCCCGCTTCCCGCCCTTGGGGATGGACACTTGGGGTCTGATGGTACTGAGTGGATTGGTCGGTATCTTCCTCGGTGACACCACCTTATTCGCCGCCATGAACCGGCTTGGCCCACGCCGTAGCGGGGTACTGTTTGCCACACACGCCCTCTTCACCGCACTGTTGGGTTACTTGTTTTTGAACGAACGCTTGGGGGCTCAGGTTTACTTGGGTGCAGCCATCACAGTCGCTGGCGTGATGGTCGCGGTCGCGTGGGGACAACACAAAAGCGCGGCGCATCCGTGGGACAGTTCGCCCAATACGCTCTCAGGTATCGCACTGGCGCTGACCGCCGCATTCGCGCAAGCATTGGGGGCCTTGATCGCCAAGCCCGCGATGGATTTATCCGGCGGGTTTGACCCCGTGCTCGCCTCCGCGGTGCGCGTCACGACGGCCCTGTTGGCGTTGGTGCTGGTGGGGTTTATCAGCCCGCGCTTTGGGCGTGCACAGCAACCGCCGACGCGCCACGTTTTATTTCAAACCGCGGTCAGTGGCTGGGTTGGCATGGGCTTGGGCGTGGGCTTGTTGTTGTGGTCGCTGCGTGAAGGGCCGGTCGGTAGCGCAGGGGTGTTGTCTGCACTGTCACCCGTCATCATCTTGCCGTTGTTGTGGCTTAAATTTGGTCGCGCACCTGCCAGCGGAGCTTGGATTGGCGCCATTCTGGCGATCGCGGGTGTGGCGTTGGTGTTGTTACGCTGACAGCAAGCGGGCAGGTAAAAATCGCTCACCCAATGCTGTGAGCCCCATCTCAGAAAGAATCTCCTCAATGCGCTGCTGTGCACCCGCGTTCGCGCGTCCGGTCCACTTCGCCAAGATCAACTCGTTTTTCATCGAGTGCTCCCACCCCACCAACTCGGTCACGGTGACGCTATAACCGCTGGCCTCCAAACGCAAACAGCGCAACACGTTGGTCATTTGGCTACCAAACTCCCGCGTGTGGAGGGGGTGTCGCCATAATTCAGACAGCGGGGTACGCGCCAATTTCAAACCTCGGTTTTGACGCAGCACACCGGCCATTTCCGCTTGGCAACAGGGCACCAGTACCATGGCCTTGGCGTGTCGTGCCAACCCAAAACTGATGGCGTCGTCGGTCGCGGTATCGCACGCGTGCAAAGCCGTAACCATGTCGACCCGCTCGGGAATACGGGTATCCGTCATGGCCTCCGCCACTTTCAATGCGTAGAAACGCATCCGCTCAAAACCCAAATCTTGGGCCAACTCAATAGACCGCGTAACCAACTCCTCGCGGCTCTCGACGCCAATCACATCGCCAAACCCCAGCCCCTTGAAGACCAGGTCATACAAAATGAAACCCAAGTAGGACTTGCCCGCACCATGGTCCACCAAACTGACGTTGGTTTGGTCCTTCGCCATATCCACAATCAGCGGCTCGATGAATTGCACCAAGTGATAAACCTGCTTCAACTTGCGTCGCGTGTCTTGGTTGATCCGACCGTCACGGGTCAAGATGTGCAGGGCTTGCAACAGCGCCACTGACTGCCCAGGTCGCAGTTCTGGCAGCTGCTCATTCAGCGTTTTGGCGGGCGATTTGGCGCCGCCTTTCGGGTGTTTAGACATCCCGCCATCATAATGCTGGGCATGACTGATCACCCCACGCATGCCTACGAGGCACTCACACCAGACGTCATGCTCGACGCGCTGGCCAGTACCGGTTTGATGGGGGATGGTCGTTTGATGGCGCTCAGCTCCTACGAGAACCGCGTGGTGCAATGCCACCTCGATGAGGCGCCTGATGGCGTCGAAAGCCCCGTTGTTGCCAAGTTCTACCGCCCCAACCGCTGGTCAGATGAGGCCATCGAAGAAGAGCACGCGTTTGCTTGGGAACTCGCCGATGCCGATGTCCCAATGGTGGCGCCCCTTCGGCTTAACGGCCAGACGATGCACCGTTTCAATGGGTTCCGGTTCTCGGTCAGCCCGCGTAAGGGCGGGCGTCGACCTGAGCTAGACGACTGGGAGGTTTTGGAGTGGATCGGCCGCCTAATGGCGCGGCTGCATAACGTGGGGGCAGCGCGGCCTTTTGCGCACCGCCCAGCGCTCAATCCCATGACCTTCGGTCACGCATCTAAACAAGCCCTGCTCGACCTGCAGGCACTGCCACTGGATGTCGAGAGCCCTTGGGTGGCTGCTTGCGACCGCGCCCTTGAAGTGGCCGAAGCAGCGTGGCACCACTTTGACGGTGCCCTGATCCGCCTGCACGGCGACTGCCACCCCGGCAATATTTTGTGGACCCCCACGCACGGGCCACACTTTGTGGATCTCGACGATGCCCGCACCGGCCCTGCCATTCAAGACCTGTGGATGCTGCTGTCCGGCGAACGCCTGCAACAGACCCAAGCCCTCAGCGCTGTTTTAGATGGGTACGAACAACTGCGCCCCTTCGACCGGCGCGAGCTCGCCCTCATCGAGCCGCTGCGCACCTTACGCATGATTCACTACAGCGCGTGGCTGGCGCGCCGGTGGGATGACCCCGCTTTTCAGGCCAACTTCCCTTGGTTCGGTACGGCTGACTACTGGCATGGACAGGTCGGCCTGATCAACGATCAGATTGAGTCCATGGAAAAAGCCCCGCTCCAGGTCTGAAGCGGGGCTTCGATTAGTCGTTGCCGCTGAGCGGCATCGCGAGGATCAGACCAGCAACGCGTTCACGCGGCGCACATAGCTGGCGGGGTCTTCCGGTAAACCACCTTCGGCCAACAACGCTTGGTCGAACAGGATGTTGGCCAAGTCATCGAACGCAGGCGTGCCCTCCAATTTTTTAACCAACGCGTGCTCAGCGTTGATTTCAAGAATGGGCTTGACCTCAGGCGCCTTCTGGCCCGCTTGCTTGAGCAGTCGTGCCAGCTGCGTGGAGTACTCCCCATCCTCGACCACCAAACACGCTGGGCTATCTACCAAACGGGTGGTGACACGGACGTCCTTGGCTTTGTCCTTGAGCGCTTCTTTCAGCTTTTCAAGCGTCGGCTTGAACGACTCAGCGGCTGTTTCGGCGGCCTTCTTTTCCGCCTCATCCTGCAACTTACCCAGATCGACGGCGCCCTTGGCCACGCTTTGCATGGGGGTGCCGTCAAACTCATTCAAAAAGGACAGGGCCCACTCGTCAACGCGATCGGTCATCAACAAGACTTCAATGCCCTTCTTCTTGAAGACTTCTAACTGCGGGCTGTTACGCGCGGCTGATTGCGTCTCTGCGGTGATGTAGTAAATCGCCTCTTGGCCCTCTTTCATCCGCGCCTTGTAATCAGCCAAGCTGACTGACACCGTATCGGTGGTCGACGTCGCGAAACGCAGCAAACCGGCAATCTTTTCGCGGTTGGCAAAATCCTCGCCCAAACCTTCTTTCAACACGGCGCCGAACTCGGCATAGAACGCGTTGTAGTCAACGACTGGTGCCGTCTCGGCATCGCCTTCTGCTGCTGCATCGGCATCGTCAGCGGGCTTTTCTGCAGCGCGTTTGGCCAAATCCTCCAGCATGCCCAGCACGCGACGGGTATTACCTTCGCGGATAGCGCGGACGTCGCGGCTCTCTTGCAACAACTCACGGCTCACATTCAAAGGCAAGTCGGCGCTGTCAACGACACCGTGCACGAAGCGCAGGTAGTTGGGCATCAAGGTTTCCGCCTCGTCAGTAATGAACACGCGCTTGACATACAACTTGATGCCCGGCTTGCTATCCCGACTCCACAAGTCTTGACGCGCTTTTTTAGGCACATACAACAGCTGGGTGTACTCGGTACTGCCTTCCACCCGGTTGTGCGACCAGGTCAGGGGTTCCTCAAAATCGTGGCTGATGTTTTTATAGAACGCTTTGTACTGCTCATCGGTGATGTCTTTTTTGCTGCGCGTCCACAACGCACTCGCCGAGTTGACGGCTTCCCACTCGTCTTTAATTTCGTAAGTCTTAGCTTCCTCGTTCCACTCTTCCTTGGGCATTTCAATGGGCAGGCTGATATGGTCTGAGTAGCGCTCAATGACCTGCTTCAACTTCCAGCGGTCGAGGTATTCCGTTTTGTCATCCCGCAGGTGCAGGGTGATGCTGGTGCCGCGCTCAGCGCGCTCAATGGCTTCAACCTCAAACTCACCCGTGCCGCCACTGACCCAGCGAACGCCTTCGGCAGCCGGCAAACCAGCGCGGCGAGACTCGACCGTGATGCGGTCGGCAACGATGTAGCCGGAATAAAAGCCGACGCCAAATTGACCAATCAACTGCGAGTCTTTCTTTTGGTCACCCGACAGTTTGCTCACGAAATCACGGGTACCACTTTTAGCGATGGTGCCCAAGTTATCGATGGCCTCTTGGGCACTCAAGCCAATACCGTTGTCCGTAATCGTGATGGTCTTGGCCGTCTTGTCAAACGACACACGGATGGCCAGATCTGGCGCATCTTCAAATAAGGCGGGTGCATTCAGGGCCTCAAAACGCAGCTTGTCACAGGCATCAGACGCGTTTGATATCAACTCGCGTACAAAAATATCGGGATTGGAATACAGCGAGTGCGTGACCAAGTGAAGCAGTTGGGCCACTTCCGCCTGAAAGGCAAGGGTCTTTTTTGTCATGGGTTGGTTTCTCTTCGACAGATCAATTAAATACAAATTCGAGGCGCTCACCCAACAGGGCGACCCCCATCAAATGGGGGCCAAGCACCGGTTTTCAAGGGGGTTAAAAACGCTCGTGTGGGCCGAGGTAGCGCCACTGGCCGACAGGGAGTTGGGCCAAATTGATGGAGCCGATACGCACGCGTTTCAAACCCACCACCTTCAAACCCACCTGTTCACACATCCGTCGGATTTGTCGCTTCTTACCCTCGCGCAAAACAAAGCGTAATTGCTCCGTGTTCTGCCAGCTGACTTTGGCTGGACGCAGCCGTTGGTTGTCAAGCTCTAGGCCCTCGCGCAGCAACGCCAAACGCTCCTCCGGAAATACCGACTGGACATCGGTTTCAACCGGTGCGCTCTGTCCGTCGCCGATCCAATGCACGCGGACCAAATACTCTTTTTCAATGTTCGAGTTCTCGCCGATCAGTGTGCGCGCAATGATGCCGTTTTGCGTAAAAACAATGAGGCCTGTTGAGTCAATGTCCAGTCGACCGGCCGGCGCCAACCCGCGTGTGAAGCGGGCTTGGAAGCGTGTGCGTGTCGGATCTTCCGCCCATTGTGATTGCGGCCCAATCAGGGTTGCCGCGCTTTCGTGGCCGTCCTCGGGCAACCCACTGACGTACCCCATTGGCTTGTGCAACAGGATCGTGACTTGCTGCGCTTGGTCGGCTTGCGCCTCGGGGGACACCTCGATGCGATCGGTTTCTGAGACCGTTTGCCCCATTTGTCCCGGTGTGCCATTGACCAATACCCAGCCGTTTTCAATCCATTGGTCACCCTCGCGGCGCGAGCACAACCCCAACTCGGCTAGGCGCTTGTTGAGGCGGATACCGCCTGCCTTTTCAGCCTCGGTTTTAGGCCCCAGGTGGCTGGCGGTTTGAACAGGCGCTCGTGCAGCGGGTGCCGCACTGCGACGGGGTGGGGCAGCCATGTCGCGGCGGGGCGCGGTGTCGCGCGGTCTGCGGTCCATGCGATCGTCGCCAAAAGAACGGTCCCGACCCTCAGGGCGGTCGTAGCGATCTGCGTTGCGGCTCGGGGCCCGGCGCGGGGCGGCGTCGCCACCCAAGGCGCGCAACGCGGCTGCCGCTTTTGCTGCCAACGAACCGTCGTGGGCAGGTGCATCCCGGCGAGGAGCCGACTCACGTCGAGGCGCGAAATCGCGGCGGTCGTCTCGGCGGTCGTCGTAGCGATCCTCGCGCCGGGGCGTCTCGGGACGTGAAGCGGCCGCGTCGAGTTTACGTAGCGCTGCCTGCGCGGCTTGCGCGATCGCGAGATCCTCAGGGGACGGCTCACGTTTGACGAATCGCGCCAATGGCGCGCTCCCGCGTACCGGCTTTTTGGGCATGCGGGGGTCAAACGGCGCGCGGTTGCTGGGCCCCTCGCTCTTCTTTTTCTGGCGGGCATCTGCCGCGCGAAGGGTTGGTTTTGAGGTCATAAGAATTGGGTTAAGAAATAAAAAATCTGTCGTTGAAAGGACTAGGCACTGTGCTCAGGCAACTCGCCATACCGCAGGGCATCTAGATTGAGAACGCGCAAGCCACCGTATTCAACCCGTATCCAGCCGCAGGCTGACAAGGTCTTGAGGGCCTCGTTCACACGTTGCCGTGACAAGCCAACCAAATAAGCCAACTCCTGTTGGGTGATGCGCAACAGCTCGGCAACACCGGGGTAGAGCTTGGGCTCAAACATCGCTGCCAAATTGCGCGCAACCCGCAGGTCGGGGCTACCCATGCGGTCAATCTCGCGGGCCGCAATGAACTGCCCCAAACGCTCATTGAGTTGCAGCATCACGAAACGATTGAAGCCCAAAGAGTGACCAATGAGCCAATCAAACATCTCCGTCGAAATACCAACAACTCGGCTCACCCGCAAGGCTTGAATGTTGTATCGATACGGCTCGCGTTTCAGCACCGTGCCCTCACCGAACCAGCCACCGGGCGCGATACCCGTAAATGTGATGGCTGAACCAAGCCGGTCATCGTTACTCATCTTGAGCAGCCCCTCAATCAGCCCAAACCAATAGGTCACGGGGCGCCCAATGCGGACGACGTAATCGCCAGGTTGCGCAATCGTGACCAACATGTCTTGGCGGACGTGCTCGCGCTCATCTGCTGTCAAGGCAGATACCCATGGAATCTGCGCAAATTCAGCATCGGACAGTGCGCGTGCGCGCTCTCGAAGGTTCGGTGATGTGCTCATATGCAGGTAAATGATCGAAATATAGGGAAAGTCCTAGTGGGGTTGCCCCTCTAATTGTCGTCGAACCGACAACCAAACGTCAAATGAAAGTCTAGTATTTACGCAGATTAAAGAAAAATAACGTTCCCCTCGGTGAACCAACGGAGTCAATTCATGCAACAGACCTTTCCGGGCTTACTCATGGCCCACGCAGGACAGCGACCAGACGCCCCTGCGATGCGCGAAAAAGCCTTTGGTATTTGGCAAACTTTGTCATGGTCAAAACTGGCCACGATGGTGGCGGAAATTGCCGGCGCAATGCATGAGGCGGGTCTGCGCCGCGGCGATCACATGGTGGTCATCGGCTCAAATCGCCCCCGCTTGTACGCCACGATGTTGGCCGCGCAATCACTGGGCGCCATCCCCGTGCCGCTGTACCAAGATGCTGCAGGCGCCGAATGCGTTTTCCCCATCAACAACGCAGACATCAAGTTCGCCGTGGTCGAAGACCAAGAGCAGGTCGACAAATTACTTGAGGTGCGTGAGCAATGTCCCCAAATCGCTCGCATCGTTTATGACGATCCCCGAGGCCTGCGTAAATACGATGAAGAGTGCCTGACCTCAATGGATGACTTCTTGGCGCAAGGCCAAGCCTTCACCAAACAAAACCCCCAATTCGTCGCCGGAGAAATAGCAAAGTGTCAGCCTGATGCTGTGGCTGCGATGTTTTTCACGTCCGGCACCACGGGCAACCCCAAGGGCGTCGTTCACACACATAACAGCTTGCTTGACCGCGCCAGTGTGGGTGCGCGCTTTGACAAGCTGGTCCCCGCCGATGAGGTGTTGGCCTATTTGCCCCCCGCCTGGATTGGTCAAAACATCTTCAGCTACGCCCAATGGCTGGCCGTTGGTTACGTGGTCAACTGTCCTGAGTCTGCCGCCACGGTGACAATCGACCTAAAAGAAGTCGGCCCCACCTATTACTTCGCACCGCCCCGCGTATTTGAGGGCTTGTTGACCAGCGTCATGATCCGAATGGAAGACGCTGGAACCATTAAGCGAAAAATGTTCCACCATTTCATGGACCTCGCCAAGCGCGTCGGGCCCACGAAAATGGACGGTAAATCACTCGGCTTGGTCGATAGCTTGCACTACGCGCTGGGTGACCTGCTGGTTTACGGCCCACTGCGCAACAACTTGGGCATGTCACGCGTGCGCGTGGCCTACACTGCTGGCGAGGCAATCGGCCCCGATCTGTTCTCTTTTTACCGCTCCATCGGCGTGAACTTGAAGCAGCTTTACGGCTCGACCGAAACCGCCGTGTTCGTCTGCCTGCAACCCGACCACCAAGCCAAGGCTGACACGGTGGGTGTGCCGTGTGACGGTGTGGAAATCAAGCTCTCTGATAGCGGCGAAATCTTGGTCCGCTCACCTGGCCTCTTGCGTGAGTACTACAAGAACCCTGAAGCGACCGCTGAAGTGCTGACCGCCGATGGCTGGTACCACACCAGTGACGCGGGCTTCTTGGATGCCGATGGTCACCTGAAGATCATCGACCGGGTGAAAGACGTGGGCCGGATCAAAGGTGGTCGTTTTGACGGCGCGATGTTTGCGCCTAAATACGTTGAGAACAAGCTGAAGTTTTTCTCATTCGTTAAAGAGGCCGTGGCTTATGGCGACCAACGCGACCGCGTGTGCGTCATGATCAACATTGATTTTGACGCCGTAGGTAACTGGGCCGAACGCCAAAACCTGCCCTACGCTGGCTACACCGATTTGTCTCAAAAAGCAGCGGTTTACGACATGATCAAAGAGTGCGTTGAAAAGGTCAACGCCGACCTCAGCCGTGACGAAATGCTGGCGGGCTCACAGATCAGCCGTTTCCTGATTTTGCACAAAGAACTCGATCCCGATGACGGCGAATTGACCCGTACCAATAAGGTCCGCCGTGGCTTCATCGCTGACAAATACAGCGTCTTGGTAGACGGACTCTATGCCGACAAGACAGAGCAGTTCATCGAAACCCAAGTGAAGTTTGAAGATGGCCGAACAGGCTCTGTCAGCGCAACGCTTCAGTTGCGTGACGCCCAAATTTTTGAACCGGTCAAACAGGCCGCCTGAAACCAGCGACACAATAATCATGAGTACACAAAAGATCGGCGACGTCATTCTTGAAGTCAAAGACATCAGCCTGCGGTTTGGTGGCGTTAATGCGCTTTCAGACGTCTCTTTCGACGTTCGCGAACACGAGGTACGTGCCATCATCGGCCCCAACGGCGCCGGCAAGAGCTCGATGCTGAACTGTATCAACGGCGTGTATCAGCCTCAGGATGGGCAGATCACGTTCCGGGGTCAAACCTTTAAACACATGAATAGCCGTCAGGTGGCAGAGATGGGTATCGCCCGGACCTTCCAAAACTTGGCACTGTTTAAAGGCATGAGCGTGATCGACAACATCATGACGGGCCGTAACCTGCGCATCAAAAGCAACTTGTTTTTGCAAGCGCTGCGCTTCGGCCCCGCCGAGCGTGAGGAATGCGAACACCGAGAGTATGTCGAACACATCATCGACTTCCTCGAAATTCAAGCCTTCCGTAAGACGTCGGTCGGAACCTTGCCCTACGGTCTGCAAAAGCGGGTTGACTTGGGTCGAGCGCTCGCCATGGAGCCACAAGTCCTGCTGCTCGACGAACCAATGGCTGGTATGAACATGGAAGAGAAGCAGGACATGTCCCGCTTCATCTTGGATGTCAACGAGGAGTTCGGCACCACCATCGTGCTGATTGAACACGACATGGGCGTGGTGATGGACATTTCTGATCGCGTCGTGGTTTTGGACTACGGCAAAAAGATTGGTGACGGCACGCCGCAAGAAGTCCGTGACAACGAAGAAGTGATCAGCGCCTACTTGGGCACCTCACATTAAGCACCCCACATAGACTGGAAACGACACCATGGGATTTTTCATTGAAACCCTGATTGGCGGCTTGATGGCCGGCATGCTTTATTCATTGGTCGCTTTGGGCTTTGTGCTGATTTTCAAAGCGTCCAGCGTTTTTAACTTCGCGCAAGGTGCGATGGTGCTGTTTGCTGCTTTGGCAATGGCACGTTTCTCTGAGTGGTTCCCCATTTGGTTTGGCTTTGACAACCTGTTCCTCGCCAACCTGCTGGCGTTCTTGGCCGCCGGTGCCCTGATGTTCTTGATGGCTTGGCTGATCGAACGCTTAGTCCTGCGCCATTTGGTGAATCAAGAAGGCGCCACCCTGCTGATGGCGACCCTGGGTATCAGCTACTTTGTGGATGGTTTGGGACAATCAATCTTTGGCAGCGACATCTACCAGATCGACATCGGCATGCCCAAGGAACCCGTCTTCGCGCTGGAGAACGTTTTCGAAGGCGGGATCATGTTGAACCTAGAAGACCTTTACGCCGCAGCCATTGCCGCCTCTTTGGTCATTGTCTTGACCCTGTTCTTCAACAAAACCACAACCGGCCGCGCGCTGCGCGCTGTGGCTGATGATCACCAGGCCGCGCAGTCGATCGGTATTCCTTTGAACCGCATTTGGTTCATCGTCTGGTGTGTGGCTGGCGTCGTGGCTTTGGTGGCCGGCATGATTTGGGGCTCCAAGTTGGGGGTTCAATTCTCGCTGACGACGGTTGCTTTGCGCGCGCTGCCTGTGATTATCTTGGGCGGCTTGACCTCAGTACCGGGCGCGATTATTGGCGGCTTGCTGATTGGTGTGGGGGAGAAGTTATCCGAAGTGTTCTTGGGGTCGTATGTCGGCGGCGGCATCGAAATCTGGTTTGCTTACGTCTTGGCCTTGATCGTGTTGATGTTCCGTCCACAAGGCTTGTTCGGCGAAAAAATTATTGACCGGGTCTAACCCCTGCCAGCACAGAAAGAAAAATCATGCTTTACAGAGAAAACGGCCAGTTCAAAACCAACTACAAAGACGACCAGCGAATTCTTGGCATCACGCAGGACCGTGTGTTCGTGTGGGCGCTGGTGATCTTCGCCTTCGTTGGTGTCCCGTTATTAGTGGATGAATACCTCTTCCGCGCCATTCTGATTCCCTTCTTGATCCTCGCTTTAGCGGCGGTCGGCGTGAACATTTTGGTCGGCTACTGCGGTCAAATCTCGCTGGGTTCTGGCGCCTTCATGGCGGTCGGTGCCTATGGCGCATACAACGTCCTAATGCGTTTTGAAGGTATGCCGCTAATTCCTGCGCTGCTTGCGGGGGGACTATGCGCCACCATCGTTGGCGTTGTCTTCGGTATCCCAAGCTTGCGGGTGCGGGGGCTTTACCTGGCGGTGGCGACGCTAGCTGCGCAGTTCTTCTGGGATTGGGCTTTCCTGCGCGTGGGTTGGTTCACGCTTTACACACCATCGGGTTCTGTCGCCGTTTCAAATCTGCAGATATTTGGCTGGACCATCAACTCACCCGTCGAAAAATACTGGCTGTGCCTCGGCTTCTTGACTGTATTTGCCTTCTTCGCCAAGAACCTTGTGCGTTCGGCCATTGGCCGTAACTGGATGGCGATTCGTGACATGGACGTTGCCGCTGCGGTTATCGGCATTCGCCCTGTTTACGCCAAACTCAGCGCCTTTGCGGTCAGCTCATTCATTGTTGGTGTGGCCGGTGCGCTGTGGGGCTTTGTCCACCTCGGCGGCTGGGAGCCTGCCGCGTTCGGTATCGAGCGTTCATTCCAACTGCTGTTCATGGTGATCATCGGCGGCATGGGGTCCATCATGGGCAGTATGTTCGGCGCGGCCTTCATCGTGGCCCTGCCCATCTTCTTAAACCAAGCCCTACCGGTGGTGGGATCTTGGGTGGGTGTCACCATTTCCACCGCGGGCATTGCCCACTCTGAGTTCATGATTTTCGGCGCACTGATCGTCTGGTTCCTGATCGTGGAACCGCACGGTTTGGCGCGCCTTTGGAGCATCGGGAAACAAAAACTGCGTGTTTGGCCCTTCCCACACTGAATCCCTGGGCAGCCAGAGGGGGATGTTGTTTTCAGCATCCGATTGGCTGCGTTTAAGCGCTTAACCACAACACTCTAAGGAGACTCGATATGAAGTTACGCAAACTCATGCTGGGTGCAGCGGCTACGGCGATGGGCGTCAGCGCCTTACTCGCGCCCGTGTCATCTGCACAAGCTGAAGAAACACAATTTTTCCCCTCACTGGTTTACCGCACAGGGCCTTATGCGCCTAACGGTACGCCCTTTGCAAACGGCTACTCTGATTACTACCGACTTGTGAACGAGCGTGGCGGTATCAACGGTGTGAAGGTCATCGTTGAAGAGTGCGAAACCGGCTACTCAACCGACCGTATCGTTGAGTGCTATGAGCGCCTGAAAGGCAAAAACGGCGGTGCAACCGTGATCCAACCGTTGTCAACTGGCGGTACGTTCGCGTTGACCGAGAAGGCCCCCGTCGACAAGATCCCCCTGATCACCGCTGGCTTGGGCCGCAGTGAATCAGAGGACGGTGGTATCTTCAAGTGGAACTTCCCGCTGTTGGGCACCTACTGGGTAGCCGCTGACGTGTTGGTTCAACACGTGGGCAAAGAAGCTGGTGGTCTCGACAAATTAAAGGGTAAGAAAATTGCCTTGGTTTACCACGACAGTGCTTATGGTAAAGAGCCCATCCCACTGATGAAGAAGCGCGCCGAGATGCATGGTTTTGACCTCCAGTTGCTGCCTGTTGCGCACCCCGGTGTGGAACAAAAAGCCACTTGGTTGCAAATTCGCCGTGACCGTCCTGACTACGTGTTCTTGTGGGGTTGGGGTGTCATGAACTCCACATCAATCAAAGAAGCAGTGGCAACCGGCTACCCACGTAACAAGATGTACGGTGTGTGGTGGTCAGGTGCTGAGCCTGATGTGAAAGACGTGGCTGATGCCGCCAAGGGCTACAACGCTTTGGCATTGCAGCACAGCTCAGAGTACGACTCTGCCGTCGTGAAAGAAGTGTTGGCCAAGTTGCATGACCAAGGAAAAGGCACTGGCCCTCGCGAAGAAGTCGGCCAAGTGTTGTACATGCGTGGTTTGATCTCTGCCATGCTGGCGACCGAGGGTATGCGTGTTGCGCAGGCCAAGTACGGTAAGGGCAAACGAATCACCGGCGAACAAATGCGCTGGGGTTTGGAGAACATGAACCTCACCACCATTGGCTTGGCTTCTTTGGGCTTCAGCGGCGTGATGCGTACAACCTCAACCAGCTGTAACGACCACATGGGCGCGTCTTGGGCGCGTATCCAAACGTGGGACGGCAAAGGCTGGAAAGTGGGGAATACATGGTACGAAGGTGACCGCAAGGTGCTCGGCCCCATGGTGACCGAGACAGCTAACAAGTACGCCGCTGACAAGAAATTGACACGTCGTCCTGCCTCTGATTGCAATAGCTAATCAAGGCGCTGCATCTTTAGGGATGCATTAGCTTGGGGAGCCCCTCGGGGCTCCCCGCTCTAAACCCTGACGCACGCTCAACACGTGCCACATCTTTTCTAGGTTCGTTATGCAATCCAACGACATCGTCTTAAACGTTAATGGCATCGAAGTCATTTACAACCACGTCATCTTGGTGCTGAAGGGCGTCTCCCTTCAAGTGCAAGAAGGCCGAATCGCCGCGATTTTAGGCGGTAACGGTGCCGGCAAAACGACCACCCTACGCGCCATTTCAAACCTCTTAAAGGCCGAGCGTGGCGAAGTCACGAAAGGCAGCATTGAACTGCGCGGTGAGCGCATCGAAAACCAAACACCCGCCGACCTCGTTAAAAAAGGCGTCGTGCAGGTCATGGAAGGTCGGCACTGCTTTGCCCACCTGACCATCGAAGAGAATTTATTGACGGGCTCCTACACCCGCACAGACAAAGGCGAAATCGAGGCCAACCTTGAGAAGGTTTACAGCTACTTTCCCCGCCTGAGAGATCGCCGTACCTCGCAAGCCGCTTATACCTCGGGTGGTGAGCAGCAAATGTGCGCCATCGGTCGTGCGCTGATGGCCAACCCCAGCGTTATTTTGTTGGATGAGCCATCGATGGGTCTTGCGCCTCAGATCGTCGAAGAGGTGTTTGAAATCGTTAAAGACCTGAATCAACGCGAAAAAGTAACCGTTTTGCTAGCCGAGCAAAACACCAACATGGCACTGCAATATGCCGACTACGGCTACATCATGGAATCCGGTCGTGTCGTGATGGACGGGGCCGCTGCTGAACTCCGGAACAACGAAGACGTGAAAGAGTTCTACCTGGGTGTGGGCGGCGGTGAGCGTAAGTCGTTCCGAGACGTCAAGAGCTACAAGCGCCGCAAGCGTTGGTTGGCATAACCACCCGCAAACCAGCGCCCTAAGTGAAAGACCACATGGTTGATTTTTACGACGACCTCGAAACGCAAGACCCCGCTGCGCGAGAAGCCCGCTTATTCAGTGGGTTGAGTGCGCAGGTCGCGCACGCACAAAAGCACTCAAAGGCTTTTCAGACCATCTTGGCTGGCGTTGATGCGACCACCATCACCTCCCGAGCGGCCCTTGCGACCCTCCCGGTCACCCGTAAAACGCAACTGTTTGAAATTCAAAAGGCACAGCGCGCCGAAGATCCCTTTGGTGGCTTTGCAACGCAAAGCTACGGCGCGGCCATGCCTCAACTGTTCGCCAGCCCAGGCCCCATCTATGAGCCTGAAGGTACGGCTAAAGATTACTGGCGTACCGCCCGTGCGGTGTATGCGGCGGGCTTTCGGGCCGGTGAGCTGATCCACAATTGCTTCTCGTATCACTTCACACCCGCTGGCTCGATGATGGCCTGTGCGGCGCGCGCCATTGGTTGCACGGTATTTCCTGGCGGCATCGGGCAAACCGAGCAACAGGTGCAAGCCATGGCCGAACTCAAGCCCGCGGGCTATATTGGCACCCCCAGCTTCTTGCGCATCATCGTGGAGAAGGCCGAGGAAATGGGCGTTGCTTTGCCCAGTGTGAAGAAAGCTTTGGTCTCGGGAGAGGCGTTTCCACCCTCGTTGCGCGACTGGTTCGCGGCGCGTGGAATCCAAGCCTATCAATGCTACGCCACGGCCGATGTGGGTCTCATCGCTTACGAAACCACCGCCCGCGAAGGCTTGGTGGTGGATGAAGGTGTGATTCTGGAAATCGTCAGACCCGGCACCGGCGATCCCGTTTCGGCCGGTGAAGTCGGCGAACTGGTGATCACCACCTTCAACCCCGACTACCCCATGATTCGCTTTGGTACGGGCGATTTGTCGGCTGCCTTGCCAGGCCCCTGCCCCACCGGTCGGACCAACGCACGCATCAAAGGGTGGATGGGTCGCGCGGACCAAACAACCAAGGTGCGCGGCATGTTCATCCATGCCTCACAAGTGGCCGACATCATGCGCAAGTTCCCATCGCTTTCGGGTAAAGCTCGTTTGGTGGTGACCGGCGCCATGGCCAACGACCATTTAACCCTGCACGTTGAAGGCGACAGCATCAACGATGAGCTGATCACGCAACTCGGGGGTGCCGTACGCGATGTCACAAAACTGCGTGCTGACATCACCGTGGTCGCACCGGGCGCCTTACCCAATGACGGCAAAGTCATTGAGGACGCCCGCAGCTACGACTGAAATTCCGCAGGCGGCTAACGCAACTCCCACGTCAAATCTGCATCCTCATCGATGCAACGCTGCATGGTTGTCATCAGGGGTGTTAGGCGCGACTGCCAGCTCACTTTGTCTTTGGCGTCGGCGCTGTCGTCGTCGGCATCGTCTTCAGCACGGGCTGTAGCGTTTCCCGCGCTGTCATGCGCGAACTGTTGCAACGCCTCAAGCGCTGCGGGCATGTCGGCACGTAACAAAATGCCTCGGGCGGTGATCGCCTTGCCCCAAATCTCCAAAACCTTGACGCCATGTTCAGTGAACATGAGCAGGTCCGCAGTGGCGCGTGATTGAAAGCGAATCATCTGAATCCTTGGTTCGATGCGCCAGCACATGAGCTGGCGTCGATCCATTATGCGTGCTTGTAGCTGTGGCGCAAGGTCGCCATTTCGTCCATGCGCCGTTGCGCAGACTGCGCGGCTTGTCGTTGATGCTGTTTCTGTTCGCGCTCTACCAACTTCTTCATTTTGTCCAGGTCGAAACGAGCCGCTTTGACCCGATCGGCTGCGAGGGTCACAGCCGCTTGCATTTTCTGAACCTGTAACTGCGCCTGCACATCGAGATCAACCAATTGCGCTAAAAACTGCCGGCAGTTCACACTATCTGACAAGTTCGACTGCCGCTCAAACTGTGTGAGTTTGAGACGGTATTCCATCAACATGTCCACAATGCGCGACCGCTGACTTTCTGCGTCGGCGAGTGCCGCTTTGGCTTGTCGCCAGACACTTTCCGCTTCATTGAATTTGGTCTGAGCTTGCTCAGCCAATACGGGCCAAGGACTCTTGGTTTCAGCCATTGGTTACTCCCATCACGTGACTCAATGTGGCTCGGCACATCTCGTATTCAACACCGTCATGCATGTCTTGCCTTAAAAAATCGACCATGCTTTCGCGCATGGCAATCGCCGCGTCGAGGTCTGGATTGGTGCCCGCGTCATAGGCACCAACTTGAATCAGGTCTTGGTTCTGTTGGTACAACGTCCACAAACGGCGGAAGCGGTTGGCCGCCTTCAGTTGCTCAGGCGTGAGCAGGTTCTGCATCACGCGCGAGATTGAGCCGGCTAAATCAATCGCGGGGTAGTGGGCCGCATCGGCGAGCTGTCGGGAGAGCATGACTTGGCCATCCAGTGAGGCGCGGGCAATGTCCACGATAGGATCGTTGCCATCATCGCCTTCGGCCAATACGGTGTAGATCGCGGTAATCGAGCCAAAGCCATGGCGCCCCACACCAGCACGCTCAATCAAGTTGGGTAACAACGCAAACACGGACGGCGGATAGCCCTTGGCTGTTGGCGGTTCGCCAATAGCCAAACCCACCTCGCGCTGCGCATGGGCCACACGGGTCAGGCTATCGACCAGCATCAATACATTTTTGCCTTGGTCGCGGAAGTATTCGGCGATCACGTGCGTCATGTGAGTCGCCTTCAGCCGCAACACGGGCGACACATTGGCAGGCGCGGCGACCAGTACCGACTTGGCCAACCCTGCCTCGCCCAACGACTCTTGAATGAAGGCCTGTACCTCACGGCCACGCTCACCGATCAGGCCGATCACCACCACATCTGCTTTGGTGAATCGGGTCAACATACCCAACAACACACTTTTACCGACACCGGAACCCGCAATCAAACCCAGACGCTGGCCGCGGCCCACGGTCAGCACGCCGTTGATGGCTTTAACGCCAACATCCAATACCGCGTCAATGGGCCCCCGCTCCATCGGGTTGATGGGACGCCCTATCAAGCTGAGTCGATCGGTACACACAGGCGCTGGCTTGCCATCCAGTGGTTCGCCTCGCCCATCAATCACACGCCCCAGTAATTCAGGGCCCAGACTCACTTCGGCGACATTCGCGATCACACGCACAGCCGCACCGGGCCCAATGCCGGACGCCTCGGTGAAGGGCATGAGGTAAATGGTCTTGTCATTGAACCCCACAACCTCGGCTTCAATTCGCGCCCCATCAGCGCCATCGATCTCGCAAATGGCCCCCAAGGGTGCCATCACACCCCGCGCTTCCAGGGTCAAACCCACCAGACGCACGAGGGTGCCGCTGTGTGCTTGGGGTGGCGCGTGGGCGGTTTGTAAATCTGCGGCGATGGCAGCGTCGAAATCAAGCATGGGGCTCGCCTTCATCATCATCGCCTTGGATTGGCGCTTCCGCTTCGGTTGCAGGCGCTTCTGGCGCCGCCGCCTGTGGCGTCTCGACCAGCGTCGCATCCTCGGTCACGGCGTCGGCATGGGTACCCGTATCGGTTGTCGCCCACAGAGGGCCTTCACTCAACAAGGGACTGGCCTGCGCCCAATCGTCGGGCTTTAACAGCACTTTGTTGGCGAGTGTTCGTAAACGCTTTTGAATCAGGTCCTGCACGACTGCGTCGTTGCTGCTCACCTGCACGCTGCCACGTGTCATGGCAGGGTCCGCCTGTAACACCATGCCATTTTCCAAAGCGACATTGTGCGTTTGTATTTGCGCCAAATCCGCTGGGTGTAACTGCACGGCAATTCGTTTCGTTGGCGCCTCCAACTCATCCAAACTCAGCTGAATGAGCCGCTCAATCGCGGCCGGGCTTTGGGTCAACTCACCGCGCACCAGCTCCTCAGCCAAATGCAACGCCAGCTTTTTGAGCGGATCAAAGTACTGACGTGGGTCATCATTGAGCGTCTTGACCGCACTGGCAGCGGCATTCAGGGCGTGCACTGCATCCTTGAAAGTCGCCTCGGCTGCCTCACGCCCGCGCTGCTCGCCGCTGGCTTGACCAGCCGCTTGTCCCTTTTCGAAACCTGCCGTCTCCCCTGCTGCAAATCCCTCGTCGTAGCCGGCTTGTCGCGCAGCGGCTTGCTGGGCGGCCACCTCATCCACGGCGATGGTGGTCATCTCTGGCTCGGGTGGGGCTTCCGCATCAGTGAGCGCGTCCGTGGCGGAATCCGCCAAAGCTGAGGCTTCAGTGCCGGCGTCAGTATCGCTTTCCTCCTCAGCACGCAACGCTGATTCTGGACCGTCCTCTAACGCGCCTGCAACCGACTCAGCGTCACCGGGTTGAATGTTGGCAGGCTTAAAGCCGTCGTCCGACAACAACTCTTGTGGTGTCAACGGCTCCAACCGCCACGGTGCAAATTCTGCAGTTTGCTCAACATCCCACGGCACCTTCACGTACGACAGGCTGTCTTTGTCAACCGCGTATAAGGTCGCACTCGGCTGCCACTCTGGGCGCGGTTTATTGAACATGTGATCAGACGAAATCATCGCCTCGACCCACTAACACCAACTCACCCGCATCCGACATCTTGCGTGCGAGACGCATGATATTTTTCTGGGCTTCTTCCACGTCGGCGATTCGCAATGGCCCTTTGCCTTCCATCTCGTCGATAAACATGACACGCGCACGTGAGGACATGTTGTCGAAAAACTTTTCTTTGACAAATTCGGGCGCACCCTTCAAAGCCGTCATCAGCATATCCGGCTCGACACCGCGCATGAGGGTCTGGATACCACGGTTGTCCACAGACACCAGGTTCTCGAACGTGAACATGTTGTCTTGAATCCGCTGGGTAATATCGGGATCGAGTTCGTTCAAGCCCGACATCACCTGGGACTCCAAATCCACCTTCACGAAGTTCATGATCTTCGCAGCCGCTTTCACTCCGCCGAAGCTGGAGGACTTCGCCGATGAGTTGTTTGAGAACTGCGCCTTCATGATGGATTCCAACTCTTCCATCGCGGATGGCTGCACCGTTTCTAAACTCGCAACGCGTTGAATCACCTCCGCGCGCACCTCTGCAGGCAGGAAGTTCAGTACGTCAGCAGCCACGTCGTACTCCAACACCGACAAAATAATGGCGGTCACTTGGGGGTGCTCGCTTCGAATCATTTCTGCGATCGAGCGGGCATCCATCCACTTCAAGATCTCCAGACCTTTGCTACCTTGTCCAGGCATGATGCGGCCCAACACCGAGGCCGCTTTATCGGGGCCCAGTGCGCGCTTCAACACCTTCTCAACGTAATCTGATGTGCCCAAGCCGAGGCTGGTTTGTTTCTTAAGGGTGGCAACGAATTCATCCAACACCACGTTCACCGCTTCTTGCGATAAATCGGCAACCGACACCATGGCAGCACCCAATGACTGCACCTCTTTTGGATTGAGGTAGCGGATGATGTCCGACGCCTGTTGCTCGCCCAACAACAACATCAACACCGCTGCACGTTGGGTACTGGTCAACTCCTCAAGCTCTGCCTGTAAGGCCTCACTCATGGGTACCGGGTCTAAACTCGGCTTCGCCTCTGGGGCACCCTTTGCACCTTTGGCGTCCTTTTCCGGCTTTTTATCGTCTTTTTTCGTTGCCATACCGTTACTCCTTCAAGCGACTGACACCAGGCGCTGCAATCTCAAATTTAACTTGCTTTGATCATCCGCTTCAATACGTTGGCGACGCGACCGGAGTCCTCTGCCACCAACATCCGGATGAGCGCCACCTTGTCGTCGTAGGTGTTTGCGGTATCCAACATGTCGGCAGAAATGCTGGACTTCTTGGGGCGCAGCTTGGCCTTGATATCCTCCAAGGTCTCGCCCTCGCCCAATTGAATCATGTTCATGTCTTCTTCGGTCAACTCGCCATCGGGCAGCGCCTTCTTAGCTTCTTCTGCAGCCTGATTAGCCGCGCTCTCACCCAAGAGGTTGCGTACCACGGGACGGACGATGAAGACCAAGAATGTGATCAGGACCAACGCCATCAAACCCTGCTTGAAGCTGGTGATGACCATGTCATCTTGGTACCAAGGCACCATGGGCTCCAGCGGTGCGGGTGGCTCAAAGCGCGCCGGTATCAGGGTCACGACGTCGCCACGGGCTTCGCTGTAACCGACTGCACCGCGAACTAAGTTCAACATGCGGTCCAGCTCTTGCTCAGTGTAAGGAATGGTGGTCGGCGCATTGGGGTCGACCTTGGCATCCTCTGGCACGATAACCGGACGCTCATTAATCACAACGGCCACAGACAGGCGCTTGATGTCACCTTGTGCGCCTTTGACGTGTTGCACCACGCGGTCTAACTCATAGTTACGGGTGGTACGGCTGCTGCGCACGCTGGTGGCACCGGCGCCCTCTGGGGTCACTTGGGTGTTTTGTGTCAGCGTACCCGTTTGCGGTGGCTGGTTGGCCAGCGCACCCGGGGTGCCTGCGGCATTCAAGTTGGCCTCGCGGTCTTCCGCAATCACCTCTGATCGGGTGCGGGGGCCGTTACCACCACGGTCGTAATCTTCTGTGGTGTTTTCAACTTGTGTGAAGTCGAGTGTCAAGCTGACTTGCGAGCGCACGTTGGCATCGCCCACCACGGGTGACAACAACTCCATTACGCGGGTTCGCAGCAACTCCTCTTGTGTGCGCTTCAATTCGGCTTGCGCTGAGGTGAGGCCCAGCGGGTTGTTCTCTGGTGTGCGCGTCATGAGGTTGCCGAAGTTATCAACCACAGTCACGCTCTCCGGCAACATGTACGGAATGCTGGACGACACCAAATGCACAATGGCCTGCACCTGCTGCTCGCTGATGGTTCGACCTGGGTGGCGATTCAAAACAACCGACGCCTTTGGCGGTGTCCGGTCACGTACAAACACACTCTGCTTGGGGGTGGCCAAATGCACGCGGGCGTGTTGCACGCCTGAGATCCGGCCAATGCTCCGCGCCAGCTCTTGTTCGATCGCGGCGTTGTAGCGTGCCTGCTCCATGAACTGGCTCGTCGTCATGGCGTTTTGATCGTTTAATGCGCTCAGCCCCGTCACGGGCTCACGCGGGATACCCTGCCCTGCCAAGAAAATTCGCGCTTCATGAAAGCGCCGCTGATCAACTCGCAGCTGCCCCGTCATGGTATCGAGCTCAGGACTGAAGCCGCCTTGTTTCAACGAGTCAAACGCCTCTTGCAAATCAGCACCCTGCAAACCAGGCATCAAGGCACGCGTCTGTGGTGTTTGAACCCAGCTGTAGGCCAACGCCATAACAACAATCAACATCAACGCAATGATCGCGGGCAGTGAGCGTTTGACACTCGGTTGCGCCAGAACTTGTTTGACCTGTGCGATCGCGCCGCTGGGCGGCATCGTTGCCAATGCACCACCTTCTGCGCCTGGCGCGTTGGGCTGTGCGGCGGGCAAATTGCCGCCCGTCGTTGCAGGCAAATTAGCCGCTGGCGCAGGGGCGCCAGCTTGCATCGGATTCATGGTAGCGGTTGCTGTACTCATGGTGTGCTGTCCTTACCGTTTTAAACCGGCATGTTCAAAATGTCTTCGTAGGCGCGCATCACTTTGTTGCGAACCTGCAAGGTGGCCTCAAATGCCAGCGATGATTTCTGCATGCTCATCACCACATCAGTAAGCGGGACATCATCGCCGCGCTCAAAACTGTCTTGCATCGCCCTCGATTGCATCTGCGTAGCGTTGACTTGCTCAACCGCACCGCGCACCGCCTCCAAGAAACTGGGTTTGGGTATGGCTTGCGCGCTGAGATCAGCTTGCGCAATTTGCGTCCCCGCGCTGGCTTGCGTCTGCGCTGCTTTGAGGGTTTGCAACATGGCTGCAATGTTGCTGGCTGAAGTGGCTTTATCAATCATGGTGTGTAACTCCCGTTGCGCGTTCAGGCGCTTGCCGATGCGGGTGATGTGCTGACGTGGATGCCACGTTCACGCAACTGCGCCATCTTGTAACGCAGGGTTCTTGGACTGATGCCCAACAGCTTTGCTGCCTCTAAGCGGCTGTCGGTGCTTTGCAGCGCCGCTGAGATCATTTGATGCTCGCTCTTCTTCACGGCATCCTGTAAATCCACCGCCAAGGGCTCTGCCACTTTGGTTACCGGTGCAGTTGGCATGACCGGTACAGCTGTTGCAGGGGCATTCGTCGCCGGACCAAATACATCGGTCAAGGCAGGCATTGATGGGACCTCGGGCTCAGCTTCAGAGGCAATTGCCGAGGGGGCAGCGGCCAAGAAATCCAAGGGCTGCGCTTCGTCAAATAACAGGTGCGCTGCCGTGATCACGCCATCGGCGCACAACACCACGGCACGCTGCACCACGTTTTCGAGTTCGCGTACATTACCGGGCCACGGATAATTGACCAACAACGTTTGCGCCTCTGCGCTGAGGTTGTAAGGCGTATCGGGCTGTCCATGGGCGACCAACATTTGCGCAACCAACGGCAGGATGTCACCTGGTCGCTGCGCCAAAGGCAGCAAGGTCAGGCGGAAGGTGCTGATGCGGAAATACAAGTCCTCGCGGAACTCACGGTTCTGCATCGCCTCGCGTAAATCTTTATTCGTTGCCGCAACCACACGCACATCCAAATCGATGGGGGCTTGTCCGCCAAGGCGCGTCAAGGTGCGTTCTTGCAAGACGCGCAGCAACTTGCTTTGCAGCGTCATGGGCATCTCACCGATTTCGTCCAAGAAGATGGTGCCGCCCTGTGCTTGTTCAAACAGGCCTTTGTGCTCTTTCAGAGCGCCGGTAAATGCGCCCTTCTCGTGACCAAATAACAAGTCTTCAATGAGGTGCTCTGGTAACGCCGCGCAGTTCAGCGCAACGAATGGGCCTTTCGCACGGGGTGACGATTCGTGTAACACGCGCGCCAACACCTCTTTACCCGAACCTGTCGGACCGACCAGCAACGCGGTGACTTCGGTTTGCGCCACACGCTGGGCCAATGCCAACAGGTGCTGGCTGGCGGGATCAACAAACACGGCAGCCCGGGGCTTGCTGGCACGGTTGGGTTTGTTCTTCTCGAGGGCGGCTGCACGGTCTGCTTGGAGGCGCTTGAGGCGCTCCACACCAACCTGCCATGAGGCGGGCGTCCAGTCATCAGCGGCCACCACGTGTAATGCACCCAGCGACATCGCCTCGACCGTCAACGCCAAGTTGCGTCGGTCAACGCGACAAACCACGGGCACGTTAAAGCCCATGGTCTTGATCAGCTCACTGACCTCTCTATACAAATCCGCGCTGTCCAGTAAACGCACCACGACCAACTGGGCTTGCGTGAGGGCCGTGCGAAGATCCGCCAGGATAGTGATGGTGAGCGGCTTCAAGCCTGACTGCTCCAGGCGCGCGCAGTCTTCGTCCTTTAGGGCACGCATGGGGTCAAGCCAGACAGCTTGGTAAACAGTTTGTTCGTTGGTACTCACAGCAGGTCTCAATTGAAGTTAGAGACTCCACCAAAGCAACCTGCGTGCCATTAGCCCTTAGGAACGCTTATTTCAAGAAATATTTAGGTTTTTGTAATTTTTATGAATACTTAAATATTCATTGGCGAAAGGTTGCCGCTTTCTCGACAC
>OBMK010000177.1_pt1 | contig 61282 bp, 51 predicted proteins | sample 1539081 | NCBI WGS metagenome assembly OBMK01 (sample SAMEA3355528, study PRJEB22509) | marine metagenome | biome: marine; feature: river plume; material: water | place: USA | collected 2010-08-07 | depth 0.5 m | reverse complement strand
CAGGCGCCGGCGCGGCGGCAGCCGCGCTCGTCGCTGGCGCTGCAGCTGGAGCCGCAGCGGCGGCGCCGTCTGTATCGATGCGTGCAATCACCTGCTCCGAGGCAACGGTTGCGCCGTCAGCCTCAACCAACTCGGCCATCACACCGGCTGCAGGGGCGGGTACTTCGAGCACAACTTTGTCGGTCTCGACTTCAATCAGGATTTCATCCATCGCCACGATTTCACCGGGCTTTTTCTTCCACGTCATCAATGTCGCTTCGGCCACAGATTCAGAGAGTTGTGGGACCTTAACTTCTACGATTGCCATCTTTCGATTCCTTGAAATATTGGGGCAGCCACCACGCGACGCGTTCGACGTTGCGTGGGGCTTGGTTTGTCAGTTGCTTGAGGGGTGTCAGTTATTTGGTGAGCACAAAACCCTTGAGCTTGCCGAATGCACCTTCAATGAGGGCTTTCTGCTGCTCTTGGTGCAGATGTGCATAACCGACAGCAGGCGACGCTGATGCCGCGCGACCTGCGTAACCCAGACGTTGACCATCACGCATGTTTTCGTGGATATAGTGCTGGACGAAGAACCAAGCGCCTTGGTTTTGTGGCTCGTCTTGGCACCACACGATCTCTGTCGCATTCCCGAAACGTTTGACTTCAGCAGCAAACGCCTTGTGGGGGAATGGGTACAACTGCTCAACCCGAATGATCGCCACGTCTTTGGTCCCCATCTCTTCGCGCTTGCGCACCAAGTCGTAGTAGACCTTGCCAGAACAGCAAACAATGCGCTTCACCTTTGCCGCCGCCTTGACCACAGCCGCGTTGTTCTCTGGGATAACGGTTTGGAAGCTACCCGCGGTGAACTCTGACAAGGGCGACGTCGCATCTTTGGCACGCAACAGCGACTTCGGCGTCATGATGATCAATGGCTTACGGAGTGACCGCACCATTTGACGGCGCAGTACGTGAAAGATCTGACTGGCCGTTGTGGGCTGTACCACCTGGAAATTGGTGTCAGCGGCCAGCTGCATGAAGCGCTCAAGGCGTGCCGATGAGTGCTCAGGCCCCTGACCTTCATAACCGTGTGGCAACATCAAAGTAATGCCGTTGACACGGCCCCACTTCACCTCACCTGACGCGATGAACTGGTCAATGACCACCTGCGCGCCGTTTGCAAAGTCGCCAAATTGGGCTTCCCAAATAACCAGTGTATTGGGGTCATTGGAGGCGTAACCATACTCAAAGCCGAGGACAGCCTCTTCGGACAAAATGGAGTCGATGACAACAAACGGTGCCTGGTTGTCTGACACATTTTGCAAAGGGATATGCGACGCTTCGTCGAGGCGGTTTTTACGACCTTGGTCGTGAATCACCGAGTGGCGGTGCGTGAAAGTACCGCGGCCACAGTCCTCGCCAGACAAGCGAACGGGGTAACCGCTGGCCACCAAGGAGGCGAACGCCATGTGCTCGCCCATGCCCCAATCGACTGGCAACTCACCGCGCCCCATCGCTGCGCGATCGTCGTAAACTTTTTTAACCAGAGGATGCGGCGTGATGGTGTCAGGAATCGTTGTCAAACGCTCGGAGAGGCGTTTCCATTCAGACTCAGGAATGGCCGTGTCACCAGCATCGGTCCACTGTTTGCCCAGGTAGGGCGCCCAGTCCACCGCGTATTTGCTCTTGAAGTTCGTGAGGACAGGGTCAACCGTGTGACGGCCTTCGTCCAAAGCGGCACGGTAATTTTTGGCCAATTCATCGCCAAGGTTATCGCCTAAACCCTGCGCAGCGAGCTTGTCTGCATAGAGTTTGCGTGTGCCGGGGTGGGCGGCAACGCGCTTGTACATCAATGGCTGCGTGATGCTGGGGGTGTCTTGCTCGTTGTGACCTAACTTACGGAAACAAACGATGTCGACGACGACGTCCTTTTGGAAGGTCATGCGGAATTCGAGCGCCAAACGGGTGGCGAGAATCACGGCCTCTGGGTCATCACCGTTGACGTGCAAAACGGGGGATTCCACCATTTTCACCACGTCGGTACAGTACAACGTTGACCGGCTGTCGCGCGGGTCGCTGGTGGTAAAGCCAATTTGGTTGTTGATCACCAAGTGAACCGTTCCGCCCGTCGTGTAACCGCGGGTTTCAGCCAATGCCAGCGTTTCCATGACAACGCCTTGCCCAGCGAACGCGGCATCACCGTGGACCAACACGGGCAAAACTTGCAAACCTTTGGGGTCGTGACGACGATCCATACGGGCACGGACCGAGCCTTCAACGACCGGATTCACAATTTCAAGGTGCGACGGGTTGAACGCCAATGTCAAGTGAACGGGGCCGCCTGGCGTGGGCACATCACTCGAAAAGCCCTGGTGATACTTGACGTCACCACTGGGGAGATCTTCGGGGGCTGTGTGATCGAACTCGGCGAACAGGTTTTTGGGCATCTTGCCCAAAGTGTTCACCAGCACGTTTAAGCGACCACGGTGCGCCATGCCGATGACGATTTCTTGGACGCCCTTTTCACCCGCGCGGGTGATCAGCTCATCCATACAGGCAATAAAGCTCTCACCCCCTTCGAGTGAGAAGCGCTTTTGGCCGACATACTTTGTGTGCAAGAAACGCTCAAGACCCTCGGCGGCCGTTAAACGCCCTAGGATGTGGACTTTTTGATCCGCCGTGAGGATGGCCTTGCTGCGGCAGCTCTCTAATTTTTCTTGCCACCAGCGCTTTTGCGTCTGGTCGGTGATGTACATGTACTCGGCACCAACGGTGCCGCAGTATGTCTCACGCAGCGCATTGAGCAGCTCGCGCAAGGACATCGTTTCTTTGCCGAAGAAGGTGTTGCTGGTATTGAAAATAGTTTCCTGATCGGCGTCGGTCAAGCCGTAAAACGCGGGATCAAGTTCGGGAATATCTTCACGATCCGTATTCTTTAACGGGTCGAGGTCGGCCCAGCGGGCGCCAACGTTACGGTAAGCCGCAATCAATTGCTGAACAGCAACGCGCTTGCGTCCCATTTCGGAGTCGGGATTACTCTGTACGACCTTCGTCGTGCCCTGCTTTGCCATCTCTGCAAATGCATTGATGACGGGCATGTGAGGCAGGTCGCGGTTATCGGAGCCATCGACTGCGGGGACGTTTTGAAGCGCGTCGAAGTAACTGCGCCATTCGTCAGGGACGCTGGTGGGGTTGTTGAGGTAGTTCTCGTACATTTCCTCTACGTACGGTGCGTTACCGCCGAAAAGGTACGAGTTGCCATTGAAGGCGATATAGACGCTGTTCGTCTCGCTCATTGTTTCGCTGACCTCCGTTTTCCTGAGGAAAACATAAGTTGGGTAAAAAAAACCTCCCGCGACACGGCTTAACCGGTTAGCGGATGCGACAGTGACAAGGAAGGGTCGTTGTGCGGCGTTAATTGTGCCAGCTAATTGCGGCTGGACCCAGCACTTTCTGTTAGAAAGTCGCGATGTGTTGCCAATTACCTATCAGTAAGCGCGCGGCAGCAGCCGCTGATCGGATGGGACATCGTTGGGGGTATCCATCTCGATGGCGATCTGGGTACACACCGAGCGGCAAAGGGTTACCGCTTGTTCGCTTTGCACGCGATAGATGACTTGCGTGCCCTGCTTGCGCTTCGCGAGCACGCCACAGCGATACAGAACATTGAGGTGCTGCGACAGATTGGGCTGCGTTGTGTCAATCTCTTCCAGCATTTGGCTGACCGATTTCTCTTGATTGCACAACGCGCTGAGAATCCGCAGGCGCATGGGCGTCGACAGCACACTGAACAACTCTGCCGCGAGTTCGAAGACGCGCGCACCCTCAGGTGTCCCTGCGCCTGCATCGGCAGGCGGGTCGGCCTTGAGGGTCTTTACATCGTTCATGCGCGAGGTTGAATATAGTGATTCACGGACATATCATAGCCCGCGAATGCCAAAACCTCAACTGCGTCAGGCCGACACCAAGCGTTCAATTTGCGCCAAGGCGCTGGGGTCATCCATCGTGGTCAGGTCGCCTGGGTCGCGCCTTTCACACACGGCTTGAATCGCTCGACGCAGCAATTTACCGCTGCGGGTTTTCGGTAACAGCGTGACGAAGCGAATCCGAGCGGGCCTGGCGACGGCGCCCAGTTGACCATCGACAACCTTCATGAGCTCGCCCTCCAAGGCCAGCTTCGCCGCATCGGTCTCGTAAGCCGCTGCGTCCTTTAAAACGGCAAACGCCATTGCCACCTGACCCTTTAACTGATCTTCAACGCCCACAACAGCCACCTCCATCACCGCCTTGTGGCTGGCAATGCTCTCTTCGATCTCGCGGGTCCCGAGGCGGTGTCCGGCCACGTTGATCACATCGTCTGTTCGCCCCAAAATGAAGTAATAGCCGGCCTCATCACGGATACCCCAGTCAAAGGTGCTGTAGACCAACCGCCCGGGGATGCTCTCCCAATAAGTCTTGACGAATCGCGCATCGTCCTGCCAGACCGTTTGCATGCAGCCCGGGGGCAATGGGCCCTCAATGGCGACAACCCCCTTGGTGTTGGGCGTCGTGATGTCTTGCGCAGTGGCTTCGTCGATGACTTTGACGTTGTAGCCGTACATCGCAATACCCGGACTGCCAAATTTGGTTTTCTGAGCCTCTATGCCATTCGCCAGCGTCAAGATGGGCCAGCCCGTCTCAGTTTGCCAATAGTTGTCGATGATGGGCTTGCCCAGCTCATCGGAGATCCATTTCGCTGTCGGTTCATCCAGCGGCTCACCCGCCAAGAAGAGTGCCTTCAAGCTCGAGAGGTCCGCTGATTTAATGAAAGTCGAGTCGTATTTTTTTAGGACGCGCACGGCTGTGGGCGCGCTAAACATCACCGATACCCGATATTTTTCGACCAGCTGCCACCAGATACCTGCGTCCGGCCGGATAGGCAAACCCTCGTACATCACCGTAGCCATGCCCGCAATCAGTGGGCCGTAAATGATGTAAGAGTGCCCCACAACCCAACCAATGTCACTGGTTGAAAAATAGGTCTCTCCGGGTTGCCCCATAAAAATGTGCTTGATGCTTGCTGCCAACGCGACCGCGTAGCCGCCCACGTCGCGCTGAACCCCTTTGGGTTTACCAGTCGTTCCACTGGTGTACAAAATATAGCTGGGATCGGTTGATGCCATGGGCTCGCAAGGCACTTGAACACCGCGCTGGGCCTCGGCCGCCGAGCGGTAATCAACATCCCGTCCCGCAACCATGGCCATTTCGGACAAGCCGCGATCAACCAACACCACCGCACTGGGCTGATGCGCCGCGAGACGCAGCGCCTCGTCCAATAGTGGCTTGTAGGGCACGACTTTGCCACCGCGCGACCCCGCATCGGCACTGACGATAGCGGTCGGCGTGCAATCATCGATGCGGCTCGCCAAACTGACGCTCGCAAAACCACCAAAAACCACCGAGTGAATGGCGCCGATGCGTGCACAAGCCAACATCGCAAACGCCGCCTCAGCGATCATGGGCATATAAATCAGAACACGATCACCCTTTTTCACACCTTGCGCCTTGAGAACAGCAGCCATGACTTGCACCTCATCGCGCAATTGGCTGAAGGAGTACGTGCGCTCGGTATTCGTCTCGGTTGAGACAAAGATCAATGCGTTGTCATCGGGTCGCTGCGCGGCATGCCTGTCAACGGCGTTGTAGCAAAGATTGGTTTCGCCACCCACAAACCATTTCGCGAAAGGCGGGTTGCTGTAATCGCAAACGGTGTCAAACGGCTTGACCCAATCGATCAGAGACGCTTGCTCACGCCAGAACGTATCTGGCGCCTCGATGGATTGGCGGTATACGGACTCAAAGTTTTCATTCACTGACATGGGTACCCCTCGGCGTTGCAATGGCCCACAAAATGTGGACGACGGTGTTCAAACCGAATTCATAATTATGAATAATAGTCTTGCTACACCCTGACGCCAGCCCCCTTATCAGGCGGCTTTGATGTAGGCCAAAGCGGCCTCAAAGTCAGGATGATCAGCGGACCCCAACCATTCGAAGGCGGCCATTTCTGCCGTGATAAGTTCGACGCCGTTGCCGGCCAGACGGTCAAAAGCAGCGTCACAGTCGCGCGTATTTCGCGAACTGCTGGCATCACTGACCACCCAAACCTCGAATCCCTGCTCACCGAGATCCAGCGCTGTTTGGAGCACACAGACGTGGGCCTCAACGCCCGCCACCACAATCACCGGGCGGCTCGGCTCAGTGGGCGCAGGCGTGGCGGACGGTTTGCGTAGATGTTTGGGCAAACTGCGTGCGTTTTTACCCTGAGTAATTGGCGGGGCCTCTTGGGGTTGCAGCCACGCCAGCAGCCCGTCTGCACACGCATTGAAGGCCAATTTGTCCAATGGCTGAGGAACAAGCGGCGCCAAATCCGGAACAAACGGACCCAGCGCATCAGCGCGCTGGGTCGTTGCCCAGACAGGTATATCCATCAGATGGGCCATTTGCGCCAACAACCGCGCTTTTCGAATCACGCGCTCGTGGTCGTGAATGGCCGGCATGAGTTTGACCTGGTAGTCCACGAGTACCAATTGACACTGATCGGGATCGAGTAACACGGTGAATCCTTGCTGATTGACATCTATAGAAGGCGTTATTGTCCCGTAGATTCATGCACGCCTGTCAACCCTCACAAGAAAAAGCAAATAGAAAACTCGAATAATCGATCGTAAGTAACTGATATGTTTGTATATTATTGAATAAATATGATAGGCTTCAAACCCAAACATCTGTTCACAAGCCAACATGCCCCTCTGTTCGACTCGTCGCATCATCGCGCTGCTATCGGCAGGACTCTGGGCGCTTTGTGCGCAGGCCGTTGAGCCCGTTGCATCCCAGCCAACCGATCCACTGACCGAGTTTTTGGACAGCAAAGGCTTAGTTGCCCGCTGGAAAGTGGACCCTCAACAGGCGTTGAGCCTCTCAACACAGTTGTCTTTGAATGCGATGGGCCTCATCGGTGTCCCCTATATTTGGGGCGGCTCAAAAACCAGTGTTGGACTGGATTGCAGCGGTTTGGTGCAATCCGTCTATCAGCAGACCGCACACATTCGATTGCCCCGGAGCACGGCTGAACAAGCGGCAGCAACCGAGGTCATCCCACCAGAGGCGCTGCGCCCCGGCGACCTGGTGTTCTTCAACACACTGAACCGACCGTTTAGCCACGTCGGCATCTACGTCGGCGAAAACCGCTTTGTCCATGCCCCCAAACCGGGCGCGCGGGTTCGCATCAGTTCGATGTCACGCGAATACTGGGCAAATCGCTTCGACGGCGCTCGCCGTGCGATCACGGCTGACGCAAAGCTCAGCTTGTTGGGCCTAGCCAACCAGTAAAGCTTCGCGTCGAGACCGTTATTTCCGCTTGACCGGTGGCAGGTCGGTGCAACTGCCATGCGCCACCTCGGCGGCCATACCAATGCTCTCCCCGAGGGTCGGGTGCGGGTGGATGGTCTTACCGATGTCAACCGCATCGGCACCCATTTCAATCGCAAGTGCCACCTCGCCAATCATGTCCCCGGCGTGCGTACCCACCATGCCACCGCCTAGGATGCGACCGTGGCCATTGGCCTCAGGTGAGTCATCGAACAGTAACTTCGTAACGCCTTCATCACGGCCATTGGCAATCGCACGGCCGGAGGCTGACCATGGGAATAAACCCTTTTTGATCTTGATACCCTGCGCCTTGGCTTGGTCCTCCGTGAGTCCCACCCACGCAACCTCAGGATCGGTATACGCGACGCTGGGGATCACCCGAGCGTTGAACGCCGCTGATGCCAAATCGGCATTACCCTGCAACTCCCCAGCAATGACCTCGGCGGCGACATGGGCCTCATGGACCGCCTTATGGGCCAGCATGGGCTGCCCAACAATGTCACCGATCGCAAAAATGTGCCCAACGTTGGTACGCATTTGAATATCGACGTTGATAAAGCCGCGATCGGTAACGGCAACACCGGCGCTCTCAGCCCCGAGCTTTTTACCGTTGGGGGAACGCCCCACCGCTTGCAAGACCAAGTCGTAGGTTTGCGGCGCTGGTGCCCCAACCCCCTCGAAACTCACTTCGATGCCTTGGGCTGTGGCTTTGGCACCGACCGTTTTGGTGTTCAGCATGATGTTGTCGAACCGGGGGGCATTCATTTTTTGCCAAACCTTGACCAAATCACGGTCAGCGCCTTGCATGAGGCCATCCATCATTTCGACCACATCCAAGCGAGCGCCGAGCGTGGAATAGACCGTCCCCATCTCCAAACCGATGATGCCGCCACCCAAAATAAGCATGCGCTTGGGTACCGACTTGAGTGCCAGCGCACCGGTGCTGTCAACCACACGCTCGTCGTTCGGCATGAATGGCAGATGGACCGCTTGAGAGCCCGCTGCAATGATGGCGCGCTTGAAGGTGATGCGGCGCTTCTCCCCTGTCATCGCTTGCCCACTGCCGCTTGTCATGGCCACTTCGATCTCGTGAGAACCCGTGAACTGGCCAAGCCCGCGAACGATTTCCACTTTGCGCATTTTGGCCATAGCAGCCAGACCGCCCGTCAGTTTGCCGATCACATTTTCTTTGTGGGTACGCAGCTTATTGATGTCAACTTTAGGCGCATCGAATGTCACGCCAAGATCGGCAAAGTGCTTCACCTCATCCATGACAGCCGCAACGTGCAGGAGTGCTTTGGAAGGGATGCAGCCAACGTTCAGGCAGACGCCACCGATGGTCGCGTAACGCTCGACCAAAATCACCTTGAGGCCCAAGTCCGCTGCGCGGAAAGCGGCGGAATAACCGCCAGGGCCTCCCCCCAAAACCATCACATCACAATCGGTATCGGCTGGCGTTGCCACTGACACCGCAGGCGCCGCGACGACCGGCGCGACCGCAGGACTGGGCGTTGCCACAGGACTGGGCGTTGCCGTCACCGATGCGCTGCCCTCAACCTGCAAAACCAAAGTGCCTTTTGCAACCTTGTCGCCCAACTTCACAGCCAATGCCTTCACCACACCCGCGTGGCTTGAGGGAATTTCCATCGATGCCTTATCCGACTCCACGGTGATCAAAGACTGGTCAACCGCGACGGTATCGCCCACAGCAACCAAAATCTCGATCACGGAGACCTCATCGAAATCGCCAATGTCGGGAACCTGTACGTCAATCAATGCCATCACAGCTCCTTACAACAAGACACGGCGGAAGTCCGCCAAAATTTGACCCAGGTAGGCGTTGAAGCGCGCAGCGGCCGCACCGTCAATGACCCGGTGATCCCAAGACAATGACAAGGGCAACATCAGTCGTGGCTGGAAGGCCTTGCCATCCCAGACAGGCTCAGTGGTCGATCGACACACTCCTAAAATCGCCACCTCTGGCGCATTGATGATGGGTGTGAAGTAGCGCCCACCGATGCCTCCCAAGCTTGAAATGGTGAAGCAAGCACCCGTCATTTCAGCAGGGCCTAGCTTCCCATCGCGGGCCTTCTTGGCCAGCTCACCCATCTCAGCGCTGATTTGCAGCACGCCTTTTTTGTCCGCATCTCTGATCACGGGCACCACCAAACCGTTGGGGGTATCGGCGGCAAAACCAATGTGGAAGTACTGCTTCATCACCAGCTGCTCGCCATCCAACGAGCTGTTGAACTCGGGGAACTTCTTCAATGCCGCCACACAAGCCTTGATGAGAAACGCCAACATCGTGACCTTGACGCCCGACTTTTCGTTTTCTTTGTTGGTGAGTACGCGGAACGCCTCCAGCTCGGTGATATCGGCATCATCATGGTTGGTGACGTGCGGGATCATGACCCAATTGCGATGCAAGTTGGCCGCACTGATCTTCTTGATACGTGAACGGTCCACACGCGACACAGGGCCGAATTTCGCAAAGTCGACCTTTGGCCACGGCAGCAGGCCCAAACCGGCCCCGCTGTTGTCGCCTTCAGAGGCTTGAGACTGTGCGATTGTTTTTGCAGCACCCGCCATCACCGATCGAGTGAACTGTTGTACGTCCGCCTGCGTGATACGGCCCTTCAGCCCTGAGCCTTTCACTTCCTCAAGCGGGACACCAAGCTCGCGAGCGAACTTACGCACGGACGGCGATGCATAGGGCAACTTGCCTGAAGGCGAAACGGTGGGGTTGTGGGCGGGAGCCGACGTCGACATGACCGTCGCTGTGGCCGCAGGAACGGCCGTAGCGGTAGCGGTGGCGGTCATGGGGACGGCTGCCGCTGCATTCGCCGCCGCTGGGGGCGATACGCTCGCACCCATCCCCCCCGCAACCGTGATCTGCCCCATCACATCGCCAATGTTCACCACATCACCGACCTTGACGGACAGATGCTTCAGCGTACCGGCGTGGCTGCTGGGGATCTCCATGGATGCCTTATCGGACTCAATGGTGATCAAAGACTGTTCAAGCGCAATGGCGTCACCCGGTGACACCAAGACCTCGATGACAGTGACGTCTTTGAAATCGCCAATATCAGGAATGACCAATTGAACGTCACCCCCGGGCGCACCAGCACCAGCACCAGCACTGGCAGCAGGCGCAGGCGCCGAAGCCGCTGGGGCAACGGGTGTAGCTGCTGGCGCCGCAGGCGCGGGTACAGCGGCCGCTGCAGGCGCGGCACCCTCGAGCTCCAAGACCATGACGCCTTGCTTCACCTTGTCGCCGAGCTTAACGTGCAGGGCTTTCACCACACCCGCATCGCTCGACGGAATCTCCATTGACGCTTTGTCGGATTCGACGGTGATGATGGATTGATCTTTGGTGACCGTATCGCCAACAGCCACCAATAACTCGATCACCGAGACTTCATCGAAGTCACCGATGTCGGGCACATTCACTTGAATAATAGACATGTGTTTGTTCTCCGTTCGATGACTGACTTACGCGTACAAGGGGTTGACTTTTTCGGTGTCGATGCCGTACTTCTTAATGGCATCGGCAACGGTCTTGGCTGGAATGGCACCCTCGTCGGCCAAACACTTGAGGGCTGCGATCACAACGTAATGGCGATTCACTTCAAAGTGCTCCCGCAGGCGACCGCGGAAGTCGCTGCGTCCGAAACCATCCGTTCCCAGGACGCGGTAGGTGCGGCCCTTGGGGATGAAGGGGCGAATTTGCTCGGCGTAGGCTTTCATGTAATCCGTTGTCGCAACGACGGGGCCAACAGAGCCGCTTAATTGTTGCTCAACAAAGGACTGGCGCGGCTTCTTGGTGGGATGCAGGAGGTTCCACCGGTCGGCATCTTGGCCATCGCGGGTCAATTCGTTGAAGCTTGGGCAGCTCCACACATCGGCGGCAATGCCCCAGTCATCCGCCAACAGGGCCTGAGCTGCAATGCTCTCGCGCAAAATGGTGCCGCTACCCAAAAGCTGAACGCGCTGTTTGGCCTTGCCACCGCTTTGCAGCAGGTACATGCCCTTGATGATCTCTTCCTCGGTGCCGGCCTTCAGGCCCGGCATCGGGTAATTTTCGTTCAGCAACGTGATGTAGTAGTAGACGTTTTCTTGGTCCTCCACCATGCGCTTCAAACCGTGTTGCATGATGACACCCACCTCGTGTGCAAAGGTCGGATCGTAGGACACGCAGTTGGGAATCGTGCCTGCCAAAATATGGCTATGGCCGTCTTCGTGCTGCAAGCCTTCGCCGTTGAGGGTGGTGCGTCCAGAGGTACCGCCGAGCAAAAACCCGCGTGCCTGCATGTCGCCAGCCGCCCACGCCAAATCACCAATGCGCTGGAAACCAAACATTGAGTAGTACACGAAGAACGGAATCATGATCCGGTTGTTCGTGCTGTATGACGTTGCCGCCGCAATCCATGAGGCCATACCGCCTGCCTCGTTGATGCCTTCTTGCAGGATTTGTCCGGCCTTGTCCTCTTTGTAATAAGACACCTGATCGCGATCCTGCGGCGTGTAAAGCTGGCCGTGCGGGTTGTAAATACCAATCTGCCGGAACATGCCCTCCATACCAAAGGTGCGCGCCTCGTCCACCAAAATTGGCACCACGCGCGGACCCAGCGCTTTGTCGCGCAGCAACTGCGTGAGGAAGCGCACATAGGCTTGGGTCGTCGATATCTCGCGCCCCTCAGCGGTTGGTTCTAAAACCGCGTTAAAGTGCGCGAGCTCGGGTACTTTGAACTGCTCATCAGACTTGGGCAAACGCTTTGGCAGGTAGCCCCCCAGTTTCTTGCGCTGCTCGTGCAAGTAACGCATCTCGGGCGTATCGTCGGCGGGCTTGTAAAAAGGCAGGTCTTTTAGCTGGCTATCCGGGATTGGAATATTGAAGCGGTCGCGGAAGTGACGCACATCCTCGTCAGTGAGCTTCTTGGCTTGGTGCGCGGTGTTTTTACCCTCACCGGCCTTGCCCATACCGTAGCCCTTGACCGTCTTGATGAGCAACACAGTCGGCTGACCCTTTGTGTTGACTGCACGGTGATAAGCCGCATAGACCTTCTTGGCATCATGCCCACCTCGGCGCAGCTTGAAGATCTCATCGTCGGTCATCTTGGAGACCAGCTCAAGCGTTCGGGGGTCACGGCCAAAGAAGTGTTTACGAACAAAGGCACCGTCGTTCGCTTTAAAGCCCTGATAGTCACCGTCAAGGGTGTCCATCATTATTTTGCGAAGGGCACCGTCTTTGTCACGCGCCAAGAGATCGTCCCAATCAGAACCCCAGAGGAGTTTGATGACGTTCCAACCAGCACCGCGGAACTCACCCTCTAATTCCTGAACAATCTTGCCGTTCCCACGAACGGGACCATCCAAGCGCTGCAAGTTGCAGTTGACGACAAAAATCAGGTTATCCAGGCCCTCACGCGCCGCCAAACCAATGGCACCCAAGCTCTCAGGTTCATCCATCTCGCCGTCACCGCAGAAAACCCAAACCTTTCGATTTTCGGTATTGGCAATACCGCGCGCATGCAGGTACTTCAAGAAACGGGCCTGGTAAATCGCCATCAAAGGGCCGAGTCCCATTGAGACGGTGGGGAACTGCCAGAAATCAGGCATCAACTTTGGGTGGGGATAGGAAGACAGGCCCTTGCCGCCGACCTCTTGACGGAAGTTCAGCAGCTGGTCCTCTGTCAAGCGGCCTTCCAAGTAGGCGCGGGCATAGACGCCAGGCGCGCTGTGGCCCTGGATGTAAAGCAAGTCACCGCCGTGGTCATCGCTCGCACCATGCCAAAAGTGGTTGAAGCCGGCCGCGAACATGTGTGCCAACGAGGCAAATGAGCTGATATGGCCGCCAAGATCACCACCGTCTTCTGGGTGCAAGCGATTCGCTTTGACCACCATCGCCATGGCATTCCAACGCATGTAGGCTCGCAACCGCCCTTCCAACTCGAGGTTACCTGGCGAGTGCGCCTCTTCCTGGGGCTCGATTGTGTTGACGTAACCGGTCGTCGCCGAGAACGGCATATCCAAGCTTCTTTGACGCGCGTGCTCCAGCATCTCCTCGAGTAGCTCATGCGCGCGCTCGGGACCATTGGCCTCCAGTAGCGCATCAAAGGAATCGAGCCATTCGCGGGTTTCAGCTGCGAACTCATCAGCGGCGGCAGCAATTTGTGATTTCTCGGACATACAGTCTCCCTTTCTCAGGCTTGGTGTATTGGTAATTTTTACAGCCTGAAAGTTTCCCACAAAATAAATAATTTTTCAATATGTGCGATGCAATTTCATATAGTGAACTTTTATGAAAACAAAGAGTGCCACTACACTTACGCCATGGACCACTCGCGCCGCCCAAATCGCCCCCCTGAGGCAAGCCAAACCGTGCTCAAGGCGCCGACGCGCGCGTGGCGTCAGTGGTGGCGCGCCCAGACCCCAGCCAAGCAGGACCGTGTCGCGACCCTGGCACCGTTGTTCGCGGTGATCATCTTTTTGATCGCGATCGTTTTGGCGATTGGTTACCTCCGGATTGAGGAGCTGGACCGAGAGCAAGAGACCATCACCCGCGACCTTGAATACGCGCAACAGCGTCTCCGACTGAGCATCATTGACCGCCAAGAGCGCCTGAATGACCTGGCGAACGCACTGACGACAGGACGTGGACGCACGGCGGATTTTGACGCGCGCGCGCGCGCGATGGCAGAGAATTTTCGGGACCTCGAGAGCGTTTCTTGGTTGGATAAAACCGATAAGGTGCTGGCCAATTACACGGCGAACTACGCAGCGATCTCCCGAACCTACTTCGTGGGCGAAACCCTGAGCGACTCACAAACCGCGGGTGGCTTGACTGTGCTGCGAGATATCCAGCAGACGATCTATACGCGACCAATCACCACAAGCCCGCTGTTTCCGGGACTTGATGAAGAGGCGAGCTTCATGATCTTGATCCCCGTCAAGGCACAAGATAAGTGGATCGGTACGATCGTGGGCGAGTTCTCCATTGCTGGACTCCTGCGCTATGGGCTTCCACCTGAGGTTGCGATCAAATACGCCGTGGCACTCGTTGATCCACGCGGGAAAGTGTTGGCAGGCACCCTGCCGCCGATGCGACAAGTCCTGGGAGATTGGCTACCGTGGGCCCCCCATCAACCCAGTTACGAGGTCCCTGTCTCCCCAATTGGCAGCAGCCTGCTGCTGAAAGCGAGAACGTGGCGGACATCTCAAGGCGTCTTAGGCAGCGCCATCTTTTGGGTGATTGCTGCGTTAAGCGCCCTCACGATCTGGATGTTGATGGGCAACTGGCGTCACAACCGCCGGCGCGCTGAAACACAACATGCCTTGGTCGCAGAGACGAATTTCCGAAGGGCAATGGAAAACTCCATGCTAACGGGGATGCGCGCGCTGGACATGTCGGGTCGCATCACCTACGTCAATCCGGCGTTCTGTCAGATGACGGGGTGGGAAGAGTCTGAGCTGGTCGGACAGACACCGCCCTTCACGTACTGGCCCCACGAGGACCGGGGCATGCTGATGGCCAGACTTGACGACGAGTTGAAGGGGCGCTCGAGCGCATCGGGTTTTGAGGTGCGCGTCCAACGTAAAAATGGTGAGATCTTCTCCGCCCGGATGTACGTGTCCCCCCTGATCGCCCCAGATGGCATGCAAACGGGGTGGATGACCTCGATGACTGACATCACTGAGCCTAAACGGATTCGAGAGGAGCTGAGCGCGGCGCACGAGCGATTCACAACCGTTCTCGAAAGTTTGGATGCCGCGGTATCGGTCGCCAGTCTCGGCGGCCAAGAACTTCTCTTTGCAAACAAGCAGTACCGCAATTGGTTCAGCACGCGCACGCTCGGTCACTATGAGGTGGTGATGCAGGCACAAATTGGGATGCTGAACAGCCTCACCAAAGGGCCCACGGCAGGTGACCCCGAGGAATTGGATCTGGGTGCCATTCCCACCCACGATTTGCTGGAGGCGCAAGCCAATGACGCGGAGGTTTACATCGAACCACTCGGCAAGTGGCTGGAGGTTCGGGCGCGCTACATCAGCTGGGTCGATGGTCGATTGGCACAGATCGTGATTGCAACGGACATCACGACACGGCGCGAAGCACAGGCGCAGTCCGCGCTACAAATGGAGCGCGCGCAAACATCAAGCCGATTGATCACCATGGGCGAAATGGCCTCGAGCGTTGCACACGAACTCAACCAACCGCTGACGGCGATCAGCAACTACTGCTCAGGCATGATCTCGCGCCTGAACAACAAAGGCATCTCAGAGACCGACCTCATCGCAGCCCTCGAAAAAACCAGTAATCAAGCCAAGCGTGCGGGACAAATCATCGCGCGCGTTCGATCATTCGTGAAACGCAGCGAACCCAACCGAAGCCTGGCTGATGTGCCGACCATGGTTGCAAACGCCAGCGAATTGGTCGACATTGAGCTGCGCCGAATGCAGGTTCGCCTGACCCACTACATTGCGGAGCGACTGCCAACGTTGTCCGTTGACCGCATTCTGATTGAACAGGTGCTTGTAAATTTGATAAAAAATGCCGCTGAATCAATACAGTCTGCCAATCGTCCCGCCGGCCAACGGTGGATAGAGCTGCAAGTCAAACCCAAGAATTTAGAGGACGTTGCCGGCGTGGAATTCACGGTCGAGGACAACGGCCAAGGCGTACCGCCAGACATGTTGGAGCGCATTTATGACGCCTTCTACAGCACCAAGACAGAGGGCATGGGCATCGGCCTCAAGCTTTGCCGGAGCATCGTTGAGTCGCACAACGGGCGCATTGCGGTTGAGAACCTTTACAATGGTGAGGATCCTGCGGGGTGTCGATTCAGTTTTTGGATCCCTTTGAGACCCGCGCCCCTCGCGTCCAAAGCGCAATTGAACCCCGTTCAAAGCACCGCATAAATCTGCAAAGATCAAGGAACACTATGAGCTTGTCCGCCAAAAAAGGCACCGTCTATATCGTCGACGACGATGAGGCGGTGCGTGATTCACTGCAATGGCTTCTTGAGGGGCAAGACTATCGGGTTCGGTGTTTTGAATCCGCAGAAGGCTTCCTCAGTCGCTACGACCCACGTGAAGTGGCATGCCTGGTGGTCGACATACGCATGAACGGCATGACAGGCCTCGAACTGCAGGACCGCCTGATTGAGCGCCAGTCACCGCTACCCATCGTATTCATTACCGGCCACGGCGACGTGCCCATGGCTGTTGAAGCGATGAAGAAAGGCGCACTTGATTTCGTTCAAAAGCCATTCAATGAAGATGACCTGACCGCGCTGGTCGAGCGCATGTTGGATCATGCGCAAGAGACCTTCGAGCAGTACCAACAGGCCGCCAATCGCGACGCACTGATCGCCAAGCTGACTTCTCGTGAAGCGCAGGTGCTCGAGCGGATCGTTGCAGGTCGCTTGAACAAACAAATTGCCGATGACCTGAACATCAGCATCAAAACGGTTGAGGCGCATCGTGCGAACATCATGGAAAAGCTGAACGCCAACACGGTTGCAGACCTTCTGAAAATCGCCCTCACACCCGCAGCTAACAAGGCCAGCTAATTCAATGAGTGCTCAGATCATCGATGGGAAAGCCCTGTCAGCGCAGCTTCGCTCGCAAGCCACGGAAGATGTCCGAGCACTCATCGCCAAAGGGGTCACGCCCGGACTTGCCGTAATCCTGGTCGGCGACGATCCCGCCAGCCAAGTCTATGTTCGCAACAAGGTAACGGCCTGCGAAGAGATGGGTATCGCGTCATCGCTCGAGCGTCACCCAGCCACCCTATCCGAGTCAGCGTTATTGGCGCGCATTCAGGACCTCAATGCATCACCGGCGGTGCATGGGATATTGGTCCAGCTGCCGTTACCGGCACACATCGACGCTCACAAGGTCATTGAGGCGATATCACCCAGCAAAGATGTTGACGGCTTTCACGTTGCCAGTGCGGGCGCGCTGATGGTCGGTCAGCCCGGCTTTTGGCCTTGTACCCCATACGGTTGCGTGAAAATGTTGGAAACCATCTTCGGTGGTGCCTCCATGGACCTGCGCGGCAAACATGCGGTCGTGATCGGACGTTCCAACATCGTCGGCAAACCCATGGCCATGATGCTGCTTCAAAAAAACGCGACAGTCACCGTCTGTCACAGCGGGACCGCAGACTTGGCGTCACACACCCGTCAAGCTGACATCATCGTGGCCGCTGTTGGGAAACAAAACGTCATCAAGGCCGACATGGTGAAGCCAGGGGCCGTCGTGCTGGACGTTGGAATGAATCGAAATGACGCGGGTAAGCTATGCGGTGACGTCGACTTTGCTGGCGTCAGTGAGGTCGCAAGCCACATCACACCCGTCCCGGGTGGTGTTGGCCCAATGACCATCACCATGCTGATGCTGAACACGGTCAAGTCAGCGCAAGCAAGCCTCAATGCCTAGCCGACGCCTCTGAGGCCGGCACTTGACCAAGCAAATGCCACATGAGGTAGGTGGCAATGCCCCACTGGAGCAACATCAGCCCGCTTCCAATCCCGTGCCACAGCGGTAAATTACCACCGGTCGCGCGAGCGGAAACGATCAGCGGGGAAACGAGCCAGAGGCTCGTTGCGGCTGCGAGCGCAAGGCCACCCCAGGCGCGCTGAACGCCCTTAGCGAGTTGTTTGCGCAGCAAAAGCCAGACAAGCACAGCCAAGCCGACGGCGAACATGTGCTGCAATGCGAAGTATTTGGCGGCCAAGCCGCCAGCCAAGGCCGGATTGTTCAAAAAAGCGAACAGCATCGGGACAGCCACAAACGACAGTGCTGTCATGCCGCCAAACAAAAGCGCCACAGAAAAGCCGTAGAACCGGCGCATGTGCTTCGACATTTAAATGTAGTGAACCGAAATGATTTCGTAGTGCTTGGTTCCACCAGGCGCTTCGAAGGCCACCGCATCACCCTCCTCTTTCCCGATCATCGCGCGGGCGATCGGCGAGCTGATATTGAGCAAGCCCAGTTTAATGTCTGCCTCGTCCTCGCCAACGATTTGGTAGGTGACTTGATCGCCGGTGTCTTCGTCCTCAAGGGTGACAGTCGCTCCAAATACCACGCGCCCTTCTGCGTTCACAGATGCGGGATCAATGATTTGTGCAGCGGATAACTTGCCTTCAATTTCGGCAATTCGTCCTTCAATGAAACCCTGACGGTCTTTGGCGGCATCGTATTCGGCGTTCTCGCTCAAGTCGCCCTGCGCACGCGCCTCGGATATCGCGTTGATCACCCAGGGGCGATCCACTGTTTTCAACTGATGAAGTTCCGCTTTCAGTTTTTCTGCGCCTTTCAGCGTGATCGGAATCGTCGACATGTACCGTCTCCTGATAAAAAAACAAGCCGCCTTTGGTCCCCCAAAGGCGGCGTTACTGGGTGCTTTGGAGCGCCCAAGCCTCAGAGCTTAGACATTCAGGCTCGCATGCAAATCTTGTATGGAGTAAACCTCGAAGTCATCAACGTAGGCCATACCCTCGACAGCCGCTTCAGCACCTGAAATGGTCGTAAAGGTCGTGACACGGGCTTGCAATGCACTGGTGCGGATCTGACGGGAATCCACAATGGCATTGCGACGCTCCTCGACGGTGTTGATCACCATGCAAACCTCTTGGTTTTTAATCATATCAACCACATGGGGGCGACCCTCTGTCACCTTGTTGACGACATCGCAGGGGACGCCGGCAGCCGCAATGGCGGCCGCGGTTCCGCGGGTTGCGATCAACGTGAACCCCATCTCTGAGAGGCTCTTGGCAACCGCCACCGCCCGCACCTTATCACCATTCTTAACCGTAATGAACACCTTGTTCACGGCGGCAGTGGGTCTCGGCAATGTGCTACCGGCGCCCCATTGTGACTTGACAAACGCCTCGCCAAATGTACGACCAATGCCCATGACTTCGCCTGTTGACTTCATCTCAGGGCCTAAGATCGTGTCAACGCCAGGGAATTTAACAAAGGGGAACACCGCCTCTTTCACGCTGTAATAGGGCGGCGTGACTTCGTCGATGATGCCTTGCGAGTCAAGCGATTGACCAACCATGCAACGCGCCGCCACCTTTGCCAGCTGGATACCGGTTGCTTTGGACACAAACGGGACGGTACGCGATGCGCGTGGATTAACCTCGAGCACGTAGATGATGTCCTCGCCGTTCACCTCTTGGATGGCGAACTGCACGTTCATCAACCCGACCACATTCAACCCTTTGGCCATTGCGGCGGTTTGGCGCTTCATCTCATCGATCGTCGCTTTTGCCAAGTAGTACGGGGGCAATGAGCAGGCCGAGTCGCCGCTGTGGACACCCGCCTGTTCAATGTGCTCCATCACGCCACCAATGAACACGCGCTGACCGTCACACAAGGCATCGACGTCGCACTCCACGGCATCATTCAAGAAACGATCCAGCAGGACAGGTGAATCGTGGCTCACCTTGACGGCCTCGCGCATGTAACGCTCCAGGTCGCGCGGCTCGTGAACGATTTCCATGGCTCGACCACCCAACACATAGCTTGGGCGCACAACCAACGGGTAACCCAAAGCCTCGGCCTTCTCGAGCGCCTGCGCCTCGGTACGTGCGGTGGCGTTGGGGGGCTGCTTAAGACCCAAATCATTCAACAACTTTTGGAAGCGCTCACGGTCCTCCGCCGCGTCGATCATGTCAGGGCTTGTACCGATGATTGGCACGCCGGCCGCCTCGAGACCCAATGCGAGCTTCAAGGGCGTTTGGCCGCCGTACTGAACGATGACGCCCATTGGCTTTTCTTTGTCAACAATCTCGAGCACATCCTCCAATGTGAGGGGCTCAAAGTAGAGACGATCGCTGGTGTCGTAATCTGTCGAGACGGTCTCGGGATTACAGTTAACCATGATCGTCTCATAGCCGTCCTCGCGCATCGCCATCGCGGCATGAACACAGCAGTAGTCAAACTCGATACCTTGACCGATGCGGTTGGGACCACCGCCCAAAACCATGATCTTCTTTTTGTTTGTGGGACTCGCCTCGCACTCCTCGTCGTAGGTCGAATACATGTAGGCGGTGTTGGTGGCAAACTCGGCCGCACAGGTGTCCACCCGCTTGTAAACCGGACGAATACCCATGGCATGACGGGCCGCGCGCACGTTGCCCTCTGTGCTCTTCACCAGCTTGGCTAAACGACGATCTGAGAATCCCTTTTTCTTCAAAGAACGCAGCGTTTTGGCATCCAATTGCTCAAGGGTCATTTTCTCAAGTGCCAGCTCGATTTTGACGATCTCTTCAATTTGCACCAAGAACCAACGGTCAATTTTGGTCAGGGCAAACACCTCTTCGACGCTCCAACCTTGCGCGAAAGCATCGCCGACATACCAAATGCGCTCAGGGCCGGGTTCGCCGAGCTCACGCTCCAGAACCTCTCGGTCAACGGTTTTTTCGTTCATACCGTCAACGCCGACTTCCAGACCGCGAAGGGCTTTTTGGAAGCTCTCCTGAAAGGTACGCCCCATCGCCATGACTTCGCCCACCGACTTCATTTGAGTCGTCAAGCGGCTGTCGGCCGTTGGGAATTTTTCGAAAGCGAAACGTGGAATCTTCGTCACCACGTAATCGATACTCGGCTCGAAACTGGCGGGTGTTGCACCGCCTGTGATGTCGTTGCGCAGCTCATCCAAGGTAAAGCCGACTGCCAACTTGGCTGCGATTTTGGCAATCGGGAAACCTGTGGCTTTTGACGCCAATGCCGATGACCGCGAGACGCGTGGATTCATTTCGATGACGACCATCCGCCCATCGTCAGGGTTAATCGAAAACTGAACGTTTGAGCCGCCGGTATCCACACCGATCTCCCGCAGCACCGCCAAACTGGCATCGCGCAGGATTTGATATTCTTTATCCGTCAGGGTCTGCGCAGGCGCGACCGTGATTGAGTCACCCGTGTGAACGCCCATCGGGTCCAAGTTTTCAATGGAGCAGACGATGATGCAGTTGTCCGCACGATCGCGCACCACTTCCATCTCGTATTCTTTCCAACCGAGCAGCGACTCTTCAATCAAGAGCTCATTGGTAGGTGACGCCTCGAGACCACGTTTGCAAATGGACTCGAACTCCTCGGCGTTGTAGGCGATACCGCCCCCCGTACCGCCGAGGGTAAAACTCGGTCGAATGACGGTTGGGAAACCCATTTCGCGTTGAACAGACCAAGCCTCTTCCATGCTGTGGGCAATGCCAGATCGGGCCGAGCCGAGTCCGATTTTGTCCATCGCATTTTTGAACTTCTGACGATCTTCCGCTTTGTCGATCGCCTCGGGCGATGCGCCAATCAACTCGACGTCATGCGCGTCGAGGACGCCATTGCGCCAGAGATCCAGCGCACAGTTGAGCGCTGTTTGACCGCCCATGGTCGGCAGAATCGCGTCTGGTTTTTCCTTGGCAATGATCTTCTCAACGACCTGCCAAGAAATGGGCTCAATGTACGTGACATCGGCCGTGTCGGGGTCGGTCATGATCGTCGCAGGGTTGCTATTGATCAAGATGACGCGATAGCCCTCTTCACGCAACGCCTTGCAGGCTTGTACGCCGGAGTAATCAAACTCACAGGCTTGACCAATAACGATTGGGCCGGCGCCAATGATGAGGACGGATTTAATGTCGGTGCGCTTAGGCATATTTATTTCTTCTCCATCAGCGCTGTAAAGCGGTCAAACAGGTAGCCGATGTCACGGGGTCCAGGGGAGGCTTCGGGATGGCCTTGGAAACAGAACGCGGGCGCGTCCGTCCTGGCCAAGCCTTGAACGGTGTTATCAAACAAGCTGCGGTGTGTCACGCGCAAGTTGCTGGGCAACGCCTCTTCATCAACGGCAAAGCCGTGGTTTTGGCTGGTGATCGAGACGCGGTTGTCATCCAAGTCCTTCACAGGGTGATTGGCCCCATGATGACCAAATTTCATTTTGTAAGTCTTGGCACCGGACGCCAAGGCCATGATTTGGTGTCCTAAACAGATGCCAAATGCGGGGATCTTTGCGTCCATCACAGCCCGCGCTGTCGCAATCGCGTAGCTGCAGGGCTCAGGGTCGCCTGGGCCGTTCGAGAAAAACACGCCGTCGGGTTGGTAGGCCATGACCGCCTCAAAAGACGTCTGAGCCGGTACAACAATCACCTCACAACCGCGTTGTGTGAGCATCCGGAGAATGTTGTGCTTGGCGCCAAAGTCCAAGGCAACCACTTTGAATTTTGGCTCAGTCAATTCACCGTAGCCCGTGCCCAGCGTCCACTCGGTGGACGTCCAGGGATACGCCGCGGACGTGGTGACTTTTTGCGCCAAATCCAATCCCGCCATTGACGGCGCCGCAGCCGCAGCCGCTTTGACTTGCTCAATGTGGGCATCAGTCAGTGACTCACCGTCAGCCAACGCCAAAATCGACCCGTTCTGCGCACCATGCTCACGCAGGTGACGTGTGAGTTTGCGGGTATCAATGTCGGCAATTGCAACGGTGTTTTCGGCTTTCAAATACGTTGCCAACGATTGCTCGCTGCGAAAGTTCGAGGCCAAGAGGGGCAGGTCTTTGATAATCAAGCCAGCAGCGTGAACGCGAGTCGCCTCAACGTCTTCAGAATTGATACCGTAGTTGCCAATGTGCGGGTAGGTGAGCGTCACAATTTGCTGGCAGTAGCTAGGGTCGGTCAATATTTCCTGGTAACCGGTCATCGCCGTGTTGAAAACGACTTCTCCGACGGTTTGACCAGTGGCGCCGATGGCGATTCCTTTAAAGACCGTGCCGTCTGCGAGCGCTAGGATGGCTGTCGGGTGGACGGGTAGCACGGTGGGAACTCCAATTTGTTGGCTTGCACCCAAACGGCATTGTTTCGGGGGCCAGATGTTCGTACGTCAGGCCTAAAAACAGCGTGTGTCACAGGGGCGCAAGCTGGTTGCGGGTAAACCCTCCAATTATAGCGGAGCTCAGGGAAAACGCGAACGCTCAACTCGCTTTTTTTGACGTTGCGGCAGCCGCACTGGCATGCAAACAAATCGCGGCCGCCGCCGCAACGTTGAATGATTCCTCGCCGCCTGGCTGCACAATCCGAATCGATTGTGACGCCCGCGCCATCAGTCCCTCAGACACACCCTGCCCCTCGTGCCCCATGACCCATGCGCAGGGCCATGGCAGATCGGCGAGATGCAACCACTCACCGTTGTGTGAGCTGGTGACGAGCAGTGGCACGGCCAGCGAATCGAGGTCGGCGATCTCACACCCTTCGAAAATGTTGAGCGCAAAGTGCGCCCCCATCCCCGCGCGCACGACTTTGGGTGCCCAAATCGCGGCAGAGCCCTTCATTGCAATAAGCTGTTTAAAGCCCAAAGCGGCCGCACTGCGGACGATCGATCCGACGTTGCCGGGGTCTTGCAACCGATCCAAGACAACGGTCGGCGCCGTGGGATCGATTGGCGCAGGCGTGCCGTCGTCTTCGCCAAACAAGCCGCTGACGATTGGCAGGGACTCAAGCGATGTCAATGCGCGTAACACCTTGTCACTGATGGTGACGACCTGCTCAGCGGAGCCAACCAGTGCGTCCAAGGCCATTCGATGCTCAGGGGAGAGTCGCTCGCGGGCCCGTGCCTGACCGGTCTCTGACCAGACCAAGACCCTCGCGCGCCGACCACTCGCGTGGGCAGCGCGACACAAATGATCACCCTCCAACCAGTAGGCCCCGGCTTTGCGATAAGCACCACCGTCACGCAGCAGGAGGCGGATGCGTTTCACTAATGCGTTCTCATGCGAAGCGATCATGTCAAAGGGCGCCGAGCTCATTGCGTTCACAACCCCATCCCAGATTGACGGTGCCTCGCCTCGGTGTCGAGGGCCACAACCGGTTTAAAACTCCGCCGATGGACAGGGGAAGCGCCGTGCACACGCAAGGCATCCAGATGAATGGCGGTGCCGTAGCCCTTATGGGTTGCAAATGCGTACTGAGGGTACTGGTCATGGAGTGTTGTCATCAGCGCATCGCGTGCCGTCTTGGCGAGTATCGATGCCGCTGAGATACAAGCCACTTTCGCATCGCCTTGGACGATCGCCTCGGCAATCATGTCGAGCTTGGGAATGCGGTTTCCATCGATCAAAGCCTTCACAGGCTTGAGTCGCAAGCCGGCAACAGCCCGTGCCATCGCCAACATCGTGGCTTGGAGGATATTCATGCTGTCAATCTCTTCGACCGAGGCTTGCGCAATGGAGAAGCAGAGGGCTTTGGCTTTTATTTCCTGCGCCAACAAATCACGTTTCCGCTCGGACAATTTTTTCGAATCGTTCAGACCAGCGATCGGTTTCAACTCATCCAGAATCACGGCAGCAGCAACCACAGGCCCCGCTAAAGGTCCCCTTCCCGCCTCGTCAACGCCGGCAATGAGCCCCAGCGGGTCCCAACTCAGAACGGTTTGCTCAGCGAGCCAATTAGGACGCGAGGATTTTTTGGATGGCATGACTGGCAACCGTCGCGGTGTCCATTTTTAAAATACGGTGCAAACGATCAAATTCAATGCACGCATCGTGATGCTCGGCTGGGCTTGACAACCAGCGCAAGGCTTCGTGGGCCAGCCGATCGGGCGTGACCGCCGATTGCAGCAACTCGGGCGCAATGAAGCGATTCGCCAAAATATTTGGCAAACCAACCCAAGGTTGTAGCCGCTTACGACGCATGATCCACCAACTGATGGTTGGCATCTTATAGGCAATCACCATTGGGCATTTTGCCAGCGCTGCCTCGAGCGTTGCGGTACCACTGGCGATGATGGTGCAGTCACTGGCCGTGAGCGCAAGCCCGGACTGCCCATCAACGATATGGATCCAATCACAGCGACCAAGGCCGGCGCGCGCGACGGCTTGTTTAATGAGGAGCAACTGACCGGGCGCCGCCGGAATCACAAACCGAGTCGCTGGCTTTTGAGAATGAATGAGGACGGCGGCTGCCAAAAAATCGGCCATCAAGAACTTGATTTCCGCCGTCCGACTTCCTGGCAACAGCGCAACCAGTGGGCCATCTTCTGAAAGACCGAGCGACTGACGCGCGGCCCGCCGATCTGGAATCAATGGGTAGACGTCGGCCAACGGGTGGCCCACGTAGGTCGCCGGAATACCTGCCGCTTCGTAAAGCGCAACCTCGAATGGAAAAATGCACAAGACATGATCGCAAGCGCTGCGGATTTTTTCGATCCGCTCTGGCCGCCATGCCCAAATCGAAGGGCTCACAAAATGAACCGTTTTGACACCGCTTGCGCGCAAGTGCCGCTCAAGGTCTAAATTGAAATCGGGCGCGTCAACGCCAATAAACAAGGCCGGGGGATCGGCCAAAAGGCGCGCGAGCAGTTGCTTGCGAATGCCAATGATGCGCCGGTAATGACGCAAGACCTCCACATAGCCGCGAACGGCCAGCTCTTGGTACGACCACCACGCACGAAAACCATGCGCGGCCATTTTCGGACCGCCAATACCGACCGTCTCCAGCGCAACACCATTCGCATGCAAGCCGCCAAGGAGCAGTCCTGCGAGCATATCGCCTGACGCCTCGCCGGCAGCCATTCCAACTTTGACCATTTGCGAGTGACCTTACAGCGCTTCGCCGTGCACTAGCGCACGATGCCGCGCGATGGATTGACCGCAGTTAAAAAAGCAACCATCAGATCGACGTCTGCTTTACTCTCTGGCACGGCATCTGGGATCTGCTTGATTTTTTCGATGCTCTCAAGCAGCGCATGATTCTCACGGTAGAGGTACTTGTGCATCGTTTTGACCGCACTGACTCGCTCGGCAGAGAAACCACGACGCTTCAGGCCCTCAAAGTTCATTGACCGCGCGGCAGCCGGTTGTCCCTGACTCATCACGAAAGGCGGCTGATCCGCGAAAAGCAGGCTGCACATCGCTGTCATGCCGTGCGCACCAATTCGCACAAACTGATGGACGACGGTAAAGCCGCCTAAGATCACCCAATCGCCCACATGAACGTGTCCAGCCAACTGCGTGTTGTTGGCAAAAATGGTGTGGTTCCCAACCTGGCAGTCATGTGCCAAGTGCACGTAAGCCATGATCCAGTTGTCGTCGCCAAGGCTGGTAACACCACGATCCCCGGGCGATCCGATGTTGAACGTACAGAACTCACGAATGGTGTTGCGATGCCCAATCACCAACTCGCAAGGTTCGCCGGCGTATTTCTTGTCTTGTGGAATTGCGCCGAGTGAACTAAATTGAAAAATTCGGTTGTCATCACCAATGGTCGTGTGGCCCTCGATGACGCAGTGGGCACCGATGGTCGTGCCAGCGCCAACTTTAACGTCAGGTCCGATCACAGCATAAGGTCCCACTTGAACCGAGGAATCCAAGGAGGCCTTTGGGTCAATGACCGCGGTGGGGTGAATCAACGACATCTGACAGCCTCAGGAGATTTTACGCATCGTGCACATGAGTTCCGCCTCAGTCGCAATGGCATCACCCACCTTGGCGCGAGTTGCAAACTTGAAAATGCCTGCTTTCATCCGCACCAATTCAGCTTCCAAAATCAGCTGATCCCCGGGTTCGACTGGGCGCTTAAAGCGCGCACCATCAATGCCTGCGAAGTAATAAACCGTCTCGTCGTCTAACTCTGTCCCCAGGGTCTCAAAGGCCAACAGCGCCGCTGCTTGTGCCAACGCTTCAAGCATTAAAACGCCTGGCATCACGGGTCGATGCGGGAAGTGACCACCGAAAAAGGGCTCATTCATGGTGACGTTTTTGAGCGCAGAAATGCGCACGCCCTTCTCAAGCTCGATCACACGATCAACCAGGAGGAACGGATAGCGGTGGGGTAGCTTTTTCAGTATTTGGTGAATGTCCATCATGTTCAATCTTCTTTTTTCATAATTCAAATCAAGCGTCCGATTGCGGGTGGGACTGCTCGATCGCACGGAGACGCTCACGCAGGCCACCCAACTGCTTCAGTACGGCCGCATTCTTCTCCCAGCGCGCGTTGTCGTCGATGGGGAAAATGCCAGTGTAGTGGCCCGGCTTGTTAATCGAGCGTGTCACGACGGTGGCCGCAGAGATATGCACGTGATCCGCCAACGTCAAGTGCCCGAGTACCACGGCGCCACCGCCGACCGTGCAATGCGCGCCGATTTTGGCGCTGCCTGCAATACCGACGCAACCCGCCATCGCGGTGTGCGGGCCAACAAAAACGTTGTGCCCGATTTGGATAAGGTTGTCCAATTTGACGCCATCTGACACGATCGTGTCACCTAACGCGCCTCGATCAACACAGCTGTTTGCGCCGATTTCGACATCATCGCCGATACAAACGCGACCAAGTTGTTCGATCTTTTCCCAGCGGCCTTGGTCTGGCGCGAAGCCGAAACCATCTGCGCCGATGACAACTCCCGCATGAAAAATGCAGCGCGCACCAACGATGCAGTCTTCGCCAATGGTGACGTGTGGATGGAGAACCGTGTCGTCGCCAATCGTTGCACCGGCTTCGACACAAACGTGTGAACCCAACACGACACGATCCCCAATCACGGCCTCAGCTCCAATGACCACAAAGGCACCGACTGTTGCCGTCGGGCTAACGTGAGCACCTTCATCAATGAATGCCGTCGGATGGATCAACGTCTTCGGCGCACTCCCACGAACAGCGCGCGACTGTGCCCGCCACCACTGCGTCAGACGCGCAAAGTAGAGGTAAGGATCCGAGGTAACGATGCAGGTGCCACGGGCCTGTGCGCGCTGGCTCAGGGCGGGCGATACGATCAAACAACCGGCCTGGGTGGTGTCGATCTGGTGACTGTACTTTGGATTTGCTACAAAACTAATGGCACTGCCTTGTGCGGTCTCGATGGGCTCTATCGCGTCGATAACTTGCGCGTCATTGCCTTCGCACACCCCGCCCAGTTTGGTGCAAATATCGCCGATGGTCGTTACAAATCTCGCCACAGTCGATGGGTTACTTCGCGTCGTTTAACGCACGCAAAACTTTTTCAGTGATGTCGTGTTTGGCGTTCATGTAGACCGCGTCCTGGAGGATCAGGTCGTAATTTTCGGCCTTTGCAATCGCCTTAATGGCCGCATTTGCCTTTTGTAAAACCTTTTGCAGCTCTTCGTTCTTACGCAGCGCTAAGTCCTCTTGGAATTCGCGCTTCTGTCGCTGAAAGTCTTGGTCCAGTGACACCAGCTCACGCTGGCGCTGAATGCGCTGTGACTCGGACAACGTTGGGGCATCCCGATCCAGCTTGGTCGCGAGATCCTTGACGGTTGCACCCAAGTCGTTGAGTGTTTTTTCGCGCTTTGAGAACTCGAGTTCAAGTTTCTTTTGCGCGTCCTTGGCCACGTTGGCCTCTTGAAGTACGCGCTCGGTACTGACAAAACCCGCTTTGAATTCCGCAGCAGACAACGAGGCCGCACTGACGGCGAGGAGGATAAGGGCAAGTACTTTTTTCATTTAGAAAGCTGTTCCGATTTGGAATTGAATTTTCTGCGTGCGGTCCGTCACCTCTTTTTTGATTGGCGTGGTGTAAGCCAAACGAAGTGGGCCAACAGGCGAGAGCCAACTGATGCCAAAACCCGAGCTGGCACGCAACGCGTTGCTCGCGCAATTCACCGTTGCGCTCGCGGTGCAATAGACGTTACCGACATCAACAAACGCAAACATACGCAATGTTCTGTCGTTGCCAACACCCGGGAACGGTGCGATGAGCTCACTGTTCAGCAGAAGACTGCGGTTACCGCCCACACGGATATCTTGCGCGCGATCGGTTGGCGCGATTGACGACGGGCTGACGCCGCCCAATGTCCCCTGCTCAAACCCCCGAACAGACCCCAAACCGCCACCAAAATAGTTCTTCAGAAGCGGAAAAGACTTTCCACCCAGCCCTTTGCCGTAACCGAATTCGGTATTCACAGCAAAGGTATAACGCTTGCTCAGCGGCCAGTATTGCTGGAACTGATAGTCCGCCTTGACGTAACGGGTATCACCTGCAACGCTCAGCTCGGTGTTGATGCGTTGGTAGCGCCCCGCTGTTGGCGCCAAGAAACTGTCCCGGCTGTCTTGCGACCAGCCCAGAGTCAGCGGTATCCCGACGGCTGGCGCGCCAAACTCCGTTGCGAACGCTTGCTGCGCCAACGACTGGCCGTTGGTAATCGACGTCGACTCGACGCCCGCACCCACAAAGATGCGGTCGAGCTCACTGATTGGCACACCAAAGTTGATGTTTGCGCGCTTGCGGACGATTTCGTAGCTACCACCCTGCGTATCCAACGGTTTATTGGTTGTGTACGACACATCGTAGGTTCGAGATACCCCGTCATTGGTATAAAACGGATCGGTGGTGCTTAACTGCAGGGTTCGGTTGAAGGAGCTGGTATTGATGTTGAAGCGAACCGACTGCCCCGAACCGAAAACGTTCTCTTGTTCGATACCAGCGACCAAAGACAGGCCCTCTGCATCACCAAATCCGGCGCCAATCGAGAGATTACCGGTCGGGCGCTCGACCACTGACAACACGAGGTCGACTTGGTCTGGCGCGTCCGGTACTTCGCGGTTCTGAATGGCGACGCTGGTGAAGTAGCCCAAGCGGTCGATCCGATCCCGTGACAAACGGATCAGGCGACCGTCGTACCAGCTCGCCTCCGCTTGGCGCATTTCGCGGCGAATGACCTCGTCACGGGTCCGCAGATTCCCTTGAACCTCGATTCGGCGCACATAAGCCCGCTGACCGGGACTGGCTTGAAGCACAACAACCACGCGCTGGCTGTCGCTATCGACAATATTCTTGGGTTCAATTCGCGCGAAAGCATATCCAAAATCGCCAAACAATCGAGAAAAGCCATCCAAGGTCTCAGACACGCTTGACTCGTTGTAAGCCTCGCCCGCCTTGACCGTCATCTGGGTTAAAAATTCAGCCTCGCGGCTCAAATAATTGCCTTCGAGCCGAACCTCAGAAACTGCGTAAGGCCTGCCTTCAGAGATGTTGATCACGATATCAATCGCCTGCTTGTCTGGGGAAATCGCCACCTGCGTCGACTCAACCTTGAAGTCCAAATAGCCTTTGGTGAGGTAGTGGCTGCGCAGGGTCTCAAGGTCAGCATTCAGCTTTGTTTTGTCATATCGGTCCGACTTGGTATACCAACTCATCCAGTTACCTGAGTCGAGGTTAAGCAGATCAAGAAGGTCACGCTCAGCAAAGGCCTGACTACCAACGATACGGATGGTCTTAATGGTCGCAACGGCGCCCTCAACGACGCCAAAGTTCAGGTTCACGCGGTTCCGTGGCAGTGGCGTCGCGGTCGTGACGATTTCGACGCCGTACATACCGCGCGTGCCGTACTGACTTTTGATGATTTGAACGGCGCGCTCTTCGATGGCTTTGTCGTAAGGCCTACCCTCTCCGAGGCCAATGTCCTTCAGCATCCGCGTGAGCGCATCCGGCTTGAACTCTTTCAAGCCGGTAAAACTGATGTCCGCAACGGATGGACGCTCCTGGACCACGACAACAACCACTCCGCCATCGATTTCGATGCGAACGTCTTTAAACAACGACAATCCAAACAGCGAACGGATTGCCAAACTGCCTTTGTCATCGGAGTACGTTTCGCCGACCCGGAACGGCAGCGACGCGAAGACCGTTCCGGCCTCAACGCGCTGTAAACCCTCGACCCGGATGTCTGCAATCTTGAATGGCTCTGCCGCAAAAGCGCTGCCAATCGCGAGCCAGGCGGCAAAGAGGCCACCGATCAGGTAACGAGAAATCTGACGAATCAGTGAATTACGCATGTATCTCTTTTAGCCCAGTAATCGGGCAATGTCATTGGTGAAAGCAACCGCCATTAGCGCCATCAAGGCAAAAAGACCGGTACGCTGAAGGCGAGCAGCCCACGCATCCGAGACGGATTTCCCAGAAATCAGCTCCCAAAGATAATACATCAGGTGCCCCCCATCAAGGACAGGGATGGGGAGTAAGTTTAGGACCGCCAAACTCACGCTCAAGAGCCCCAAAAAAGACAGATAAGGTGCCAAACCGAGGCTTGCCGTTTGGCCTGCCGCACCCGCAATCGCAATCGGCCCGCTCAGTTGTTTGACTGATGCCTCACCGACCAGTAACTGCCCCAGTGTCCGGACCGACATCGCAGCGATGTCCCAAGCTTTCGACGCACCACCGACAAGTCCCTCCCACAGACCGAACTGTCGCTCAAATGATGGTGGAGCCTCACCAATATAAGCACCCAACCGACCCATTCGATCGTCTGAGCGCCCCATCCCCGCCGGCGCTGGCGTTAGGTCAAGCAGCACCGACAACTGGAGGGTCTGGCTGCCGCGCGAAACCTGCCAAACCTGCGCCTGAACCGACCACTCCCCAGCCGAATCTCTGGTGGCTGCGTTGCGGATCATCGCCTGAAGTTGGGCCGCATCTGCCACGCGCGCACCATCGATCGACAGAACGCGGTCGCCAGACTTCAGGCCAGCCCGAGCGCCCGCGCCATCAGGCAATAACTCGCCCAGTGTTGGCAACATGAAAGGTGAGCCCACCCCCACCTGGCGGATCAGGACGGCGGGGTCATCCGTTGCCGGGAGCTGATCCGTGGGCAGGACATGGTCGTTGGGGATCCCATTTTCCGTTCGGGCAACACCGAGCGTGATGGGCTCTCGGAGCGCGACAGCCGTGGTAATCGCCCAGCGGACATCCTCAAGACTGGTAACTGGGGCACTCTCCCTGTTACCCACCTTTGCCGTTCTGACGTGGTCACCCGCGTGAAGGCCAGACGCAGCAGCCAAACTCCCTGCGGGCGGGGTGCTGAGTATCGGCGACACGGCCGTCACGCCTAGCCATTGGACGCATGCGTAGAGCAGTACGGCAAGCAAAGCGTTGGCAGCAGGGCCAGCCGCAACGATTGCGGCGCGCTTACCAAGCGACTGGCGATTGAACGCATGCGGTAAGTCCGCCGAGGGCACATCCCCTTCACGCTCGTCAAGCATGCGGACATAACCCCCCAATGGTAGAACGCACAGCACGTATTCTGTGTGATCGGGGGACTGTTGCCAGCGCGCGATTGGTTTACCAAAGCCGATCGAGAAGCGAATCACTTTGACACCACACCGGCGGGCGACGTAAAAGTGTCCAAACTCATGGAATGCGACCAACAGACCCATCCCAAAAATAAATGCAATCGCCGTCAGCATCAGTGCGTCCTTTGGTTAGAGCCTTGCCACGATCGCTGTGGCGAGTGCGCGAGCGTGCGCATCCAGTGCCAACAAGGCATCGAGTGAATCGGTGGCTCCTGCCCAGTTGGCGGCCAGCGTCTCGGCGTTGATGACATGGATTTGATCAAACCGAATATGTCGATTCAGGAAAGCCTCCACCGCCACCTCGTTGGCAGCATTGAGCACCGCCGTGCTGCCGGCCGGGCCCTTCAAAGCCTGCCACGCCAACGGTAGGCCAGGGAAACGTGCGGCATCGGGCTTCTCAAAAGTCAACTGACTCAGCGTCTCAAAATCGAGTGGGGTCGCGCCTGAGTCGACCCGCTCCGGGTAGGCCAAACCGTAGGCAATCGGTACGCGCATGTCGGCCGTACCGAGTTGTGCAACGATCGACGTGTCATGGTATTGAACCATGGAGTGGACGATGCTCTGCGGGTGAATCACGACCGTCAATTTCTCTGGCGGCATACCAAACAAATAGTGAGCCTCGATGACCTCCAGCGCCTTGTTCATCATGGTCGCAGAGTCGACCGAAATCTTTTGCCCCATCACCCAATTCGGGTGCGCAACGGCTTGCTCTGGTGTGATGGCAGCAAAAGTCTTTGGGTCGCGCGTGCGGAAAGGACCACCCGATGCGGTGAGAATAATTTTGTCGACCCGCCGAGCCCAGCTTGCCCGGTCGTCAGGTAATGACTGAAAAATAGCGGAGTGCTCACTGTCGATGGGCAACAAGGTCCCGCCGCCGCTCTGCAAGGTGCTCATGAAGAGATCGCCGCCAACAACCAATGCCTCCTTATTTGCAAGAAGCAGCTGTTTGCCAGCCGCCGCAGCGGCCAGGCAGGGAGGCAAGCCCGCCGCACCAACGATCGCGCCCATCACCATGTCAACGGCAGCGTCGTTTGAAACATCAACCAACGCAGCAGCGCCAGCAGCGACCCGCGTTCGGCACCCAGCGGCGGTCAGGCGCTGCTCAAGGCTGAGCGCTGCGTTTGGATCGGTCATGACCGCCCACTCTGGCTTGAAGCGCACGCATTGCTCGAAGAGTAAATCCACCTGCCGCGCGGCGGTTAACGCATAGACCGAAAATCGGTCCGGATGCCGACTCAATACGTCCAGCGTGTTGGTGCCGATAGAGCCTGTCGAGCCAAGAACCGTGATGCGTTTCAAGTTTTTCTCCTGCCGCGATTAAACCGTCACCAACATCATGCCGATCGGTAACACCGGAAGCAAGGCATCAACGCGGTCAAGCACGCCACCGTGCCCCGGCAACAAGCCGCTTGAATCCTTCACGCCAGCACTGCGCTTGACCAAGGACTCAATCAAATCGCCAATGACAGCCATCGTGACCAAAAAAATCACCCCAATCAAAGCGACGACCGGTTGTCGGCCCCAAAGGACAGAAAAAACGCTCGCACTGTCGACGACGTCGGCCTGATCCAACTGCAACCATGCAAAGCTGAGTAGCAAAACCGCGACCAACCCACTAAGGGCCCCCGCCCAAGTCTTCCCTGGACTGATGGCAACCGCCAGCTTGCGTTTGCCCCATGCCCGCCCCCCGAAATAGGCAGCGACATCGGCCACCCATACCAAAACCAGTAGCGACAACAAAAAATTAACGCCAAGCGCACGGGCACGCGCCAAAGCCCACCAGGCGGTCGCCAACAACAACCATCCGAGAATCAACCGCGCCCACCGCGCAAATTTGGCCCACTCGCCCACGCCGCTGCGAATTAAAAAAGCCGCCCCCAAAACCCACACGGCTGAGGCGACAAGCCAAATGACTCGCTCAACCGCTGGGGCCATCACCAGCGATTCGTCTGGCAACCACCAAAGCATGGCCAAAGCCACACCAACCGCGATACCGATCGCTGCAGACCACCAACCACCTGCTTGATTGAGTCGGCCCCACTCCCAACACGCCGCGACAATGAGCACAAGTGTGACCGCTGCAAACGGGTCGGCTGAGCCTGCAAACAGTGCGGGCAATAAGACAGCTAGCAGAGCGATTGCGGTGAGAATTCGCGGGATGAGCATGTGGGGAAGTTGGGTGTATTCGGTCTAGAAAAAAGGGCGCTGTTTGAGCGCCCTTTTCATCTTAAACCGCCATGATGTCGTCTTCTTTGGAGGCGACCAGTTTGTCGACCTCCGCGATGAACTTATCGGTGATTTTTTGAATGTCATCTTGTAGACGACGCTCGTCGTCTTCGGATGCCTCTTTGTCCTTGACCAATCGCTTGACGGCTTCGTTTGCATCACGCCGCAAATTACGGATCGCGATTTTTGCAGCCTCACCCTCGTGCCGCACGACTTTGGTCAACTCTTTGCGGCGCTCTTCTGTCATGGGCGGCATCGGCACGCGAATCAGATCGCCTTGCGAAGCCGGGTTCAGACCAAGGTCGGAGTCCCTGATCGCCTTTTCAATCTTCGCGCCCATGCCTTTTTCCCATGGCGCAACGCCAAGGGTCCGGGCGTCGAGCAAGCTCACGTTCGCAACTTGCGAAATGGGCAACATGGCACCGTAGTAATCCACCTGAACGACATCGAGCAGCGCGGGGGATGGGCGACCGGTGCGCACGCGCTGAAGAGCCCCTTTAAATGCCTCAATCGACTGAGACATCTTGTGTTCTGCATTTCCTTTGATTTCTGCAAGGGCAGTCATTTCATTCTCCTTTTTGGGGTGATCAGAGGTGCACCAATGTGCCCTCATCCGCACCCGAAACAACGCGCTTCAGGGCGCCTTCCTTCAAAATACTAAAAACCTTGATCGGTAAATTCTGATCGCGACAAAGCGCGAATGCTGTTGCGTCCAGCACCTGCAGGTTGCGCATCATCGCTTCGTCGAAGGTCAGCGACGCATAGCGGGTGGCCGTTGGGTCTTTGGCGGGGTCGGCGGTGTAGACGCCGTCCACCTTGGTCGCCTTCAATACCACTTCGGCACCGATCTCAGCGCCGCGCAGCGCCGCCGCCGTATCTGTGGTGAAGAACGGGTTGCCAGTACCTGCCGCGAAAATCACGATCTTGCCCTCTTCGAGGTATTGCAGTGCCTTGGGACGAACGTAAGGCTCGACAACCTGCTCGATGCTGATCGCCGACATCACGCGTGCGGTCCCGCCCGCCTTGTCCAAGCTGTCTGACAGCGCCAGCGAGTTCATGACCGTTGCCAACATACCCATGTAGTCAGCCGTGGCGCGGTCCATGCCGATAGAGCCGCCCGCGACACCGCGGAATATGTTACCGCCACCGATAACAATCGCGACTTGGACGCCCATTTCAGTCACCTCGACGACCTCAGCGGCCATGCGCCGAATGGTGTCGTGGTTGATACCGAAGGCATCGTCACCCATCAAAGCCTCACCGGACAATTTCAACAAAATACGCTTGAAAGTGGCCATCATGAAGTCCTCAATGTCTGAATAAAAATGGGGGTGAGGACGGAAGCCCTCACCACTAGCTTAGCTGGAAAAGCGCAATTACGCAGACTTGGCTGCGGCAACTTGTGCGGCAACTTCAGCAGCGAAATCGTCAACCTTTTTCTCGATGCCTTCACCAACGATGTACATCGTGAATGCGCTAACGGTTGTTGCATTTTCTTTCAACATCTGCGCAATCGTCTGCTTGTCGTTTTTAACGAAAGCTTGGTCCATCAAGCTGACTTCTTTGAGGTACTTGGCAATTGAGCCTTCAACCATTTTGGTCACGATCTCGGCGGGCTTGCCAGACTCAGCTGCCTTCGCCTCGGCCACCGAGCGTTCTTTCGCAACCAGCTCAGCGGGTACATCGGCAGATGACAACGCAACGGGCTTCATCGCAGCAATGTGCATCGCGACGTCGCGCGCAGCGGTCTCAGAGCCTTCAAACTCGACCATCACACCAATGCGGCCACTGTGCAGGTAGCAGGTGACGGATGAGCCCTCAACACGCTTGAAGCGCCGGAAAGACATGTTCTCGCCGATTTTGCCGATCAGGCCTTTACGAGCGTCTTCCAATGTGGGGCCGAAACCGTCGATTTCGCAAGGTAAGCCACCCAATGCCTCAATATCCGCAGGGTTGTGCTTGGCAATCAAATCAGCTGCCTTTGAGCAGAGCGCCAAGAAACTGTCGTTCTTGGTCACAAAGTCGGTTTCACAGTTGACTTCGATCAGGGCGCCAACCTGACCGTCGATCGCGCTGGCCACGACACCTTCAGCGGTCACACGGCTAGCGGCTTTACCCGCCTTGTTACCTAATTTAACGCGCAGAATTTCTTCCGCTTTTTCCATATCGCCATTGGCTTCTGTGAGCGCCTTTTTGCACTCCATCATGGGGGCGTCTGTTTTAGCGCGTAATTCTCCAACCATTGCAGCAGTAATTGCCATCATCTTCTCCATAGCGTTCTGGACCATCGGGTGCGCGGTCCAAAACCAGTTACAAAAAAGGGGCCTAAAGCCCCTTGAATCCAGTTTGGGGGACTTTAGGCGGCAGCGCCGTTGGCCACTTCCACGAATTCGTCTTCACCCTCAGTGGCGGCGGCTTGAACAACCGTCTTGTTGGCGTTTGCACGACCTTCGATGACCGCATCCGCGATGGCGCGCGCGTACAGCGCAACGGCCTTTGACGAGTCATCGTTACCGGGGATCACGTAGTCGATACCCTCTGGTGAGTGGTTTGAGTCGACCACACCCACCAATGGGATACCCAATTTGCGCGCTTCCAAGCAGGCAATCTTGTGGTAGCCGACGTCAATCACGAAAATGGCATCAGGCAGGGCATTCATGTTCTGGATGCCGCCGATGTCACGCTCGAGCTTTTCCATCTCACGGGTAAATGTGAGCTGCTCTTTCTTGCTCATGTGATCCATACCGGTCTCCATCTGAGCGTGCATTTCTTTCAGACGCTTGATCGATGTCTTGACGGTTTTAAAGTTGGTCAACATACCACCCAACCAACGCTGGGTAACGAATGGCACGCCAGCACGCTGAGCTTCGGCCATAACGGTATCGCGCGACTGGCGCTTGGTACCGACCATCAACACGTTTCCGCCGTTGGCCGCCAACTGACGCACGAACTGCAGCGCCTCTTCCATTTTTGGAAGCGACTTCTCCAAGTTGATGATGTGAATTTTGTTGCGATGGCCAAAAATATACTGGGCCATCTTGGGGTTCCAGAAGCGGGTTTGGTGACCAAAGTGGACGCCTGCTTCCAGCATTTCACGCATTGTTACTGCCATGGTATTTCCTATCTTGAGGTTGTTTCTAAAAGCACACTCCAATCAGCAAACGCCTCGCCGGGGGATCAACCGCCCATAAAAACGCCGCCAACACCACAGTGAGTGCCTTCGCGATTTCGCTTAACCCAACATGGGCAAAGCCGCTCGATTATAGCGTGTTTTACCCGCACAAGAAACCGCCCCTTAGCCCTCGCGCTTTCGGCTACCATCATTTGACGCACACCCTACAGAACGCCATGAAGCCCAATAGCATCCGAAACCACCCTGCGTTTGCCCACCTTGACGCATGCCTGCAAGCCACTGAAGACCCACGAGGCGCCCATACGATGCTGCGCGTGGACGGCGATGACGCCCGTTTGCAACTCACGCACAACCTGAACCAACCGCCCAGCGCAACGATGCCCCTGCTGGGGTTAACGGTATCCGTGAAAGATTTGTTTGACGTTGCGGGCCAGGTCACGCGAGCGGGTGCGCCGAGCCTCAATAACGCCGCGCCAGCGACGGCGGACGCACCAGCTCTTGCCCGTTTGAAGCGCGCAGGGGCTGTCGCCATTGGTCGCACCAACATGACGGAGTTCGCATTCTCGGGTATCGGTATTAACCACCACTACGGGACCCCGGCGAATCCCGCTGACCGAGTCACGCCACGCATTCCCGGCGGCTCATCAAGCGGGGCTGCTGTCAGTGTTGGGCTTGGTATGGCCGACATCGGGCTCGGCAGCGATACCGGCGGGTCCATACGCATTCCCGCGGCGTTGTGCGGCTTGGTCGGCTTTAAATCAACACAAGGCGTTGTGCCGCTTGCGGGGGCCTATCCTTTATCCCAAAGCCTCGACAGCATTGGGGCGATCACGCGGACCGTCGATGCGGCAATCGCCGCGCACCAAGTCATGAGCGGCCGTTCGGTTGCCCACTGGTCGAAACCCACCCCTTACCTGCGGCTCGGGATCCCCTCGCATGTGCACCTTGACGATCTTGACGAGACCGTGGCCCGTGCATGGACGGACACCCTCACCCGACTGAAACAGGCCGGCGTGACCCTGGTCGACATTGACTTGCCGGAATTAAGCCAGATTAGCAGCTGTCAGTCGGTCGCGCCATTGGTTGCCATTGAGGCGCAGGCTTGGCACCGGGACCGCCTCGCAGACCCCCGTACGGTTTTCGATCCGCGCGTCAAAGCCCGAATGATGACCGGCGGTGTGGCGTCAGCTGCCGATTACTTAGCCATATTGCGCGCCCGCGAGGTCCTGCAAACCGAGGTGTGGCGCGCCATCGCTGGCGTCGATGCAATGATCAGTCCCACCGTACCGATCATCGCCCCACCGATCGCTGATATTGCGCCGGGTGAGCCTCGCGACGAGGACTACCTCACCGCGAACCGCATCCTTCTGCGCAACCCATCAACCATCAACTTTTTGGATGGTTGCGCCATCTCAGTACCTTGTCAGGCACCCGGATCACTACCCGTCGGCTTCATGCTATGGCACATGCGCGGACAGGATGACGTGGTGTTGGGTATTGCCAAGCAACTCAGCGATCAGCGCATCTTGTCCGGCTCGATACCCTGAGGTGATCAGGCAACCAATCCCAGCAAAATCTGTAACGCCATCATCACCACCAGGGCCGACAGATCGATGCCGCCGATGCGCGGGATCACGCGTTGAAATGGGAGCAGCAATGGCGCGATCAGTCGCGTCAAAAAGCCCATTGCAGGTGACTGGGGCTGAACCCATGACATCACGGCGTACATCAAAAGAAGGTAAAACAGCCCCTGGAGCACGACGCGGGCAAGCATCTTGAAAGCCGCCACCGGAATCGCCAGCATGAGGACATTGGTCGACACCTCAGACCCTGTGACCTGTAGCAGCATGGCGGTCCAGAAGCCGCCATAGGCCAATGCCAGAATAACAGCGGCAACCAAGCAAGCGCCATCCCAGCGCCCGAGCGAGAGACCGCGAGGGAGGATTTTGCGCAGCGGCTGCACCAACCAATCGGTCATCGCCACCACAAATCGTCCGGGCTGAACCACCAGTGTCATACCGGCTGCGATCATCCACGCCCGCACCAAAGCGCAGCCGATCAGAGCAAACGCGAGAAGATCCAAAATAGAAAACAACACCTGCACAAAATGCTCCTCAATGTTCAATGCGCGTGGTCAACGACCGGTTCGGCGATTTTTGGTTTTAGCGCCCTTGGCGCTTGCCTTAGGCTTTGGTGGGCGCACCTTGACAGACTTTGCCGTCCGGCCTGCCTTCGCTTCGCTGCCAGGCACCTTTTTAGACCGCACCGCTTTCGACCCCGCCCAACGCTCACCGCCGTCACGAGGCGACTCTAACGCATCATCAGTCATTCGCTTTGCAGGCGCGCCGCCATCCAGTTCGGGCTTCACCAACCTGAAGTCGATGCGACGGCCGTCTAGGTCAACGCGGCTGACTTGAATATTCACTACCGAGCCAAGGTTGTAACGAATACCCGTCCGTTCACCACGAAGCTCTTGTCGCATTTCGTCGAAACGGAAGAAGTCGCCACCCAACTCGGTAATGTGAACGAGGCCCTCGACATACATCGCGTCAAGGGTCACGAACAAGCCAAAACTGGTCACCGCAGACACCTGACCGGTGAACTCCTCGCCGAGATGCTCGCGCATGTACTTGCACTTGAGCCAGGCTTCAACGTCACGACTGGCCTCATCCGCTCGACGCTCATTGGCGCTGCAGTGCAGGCCCGCCATCTCCCAGGCCAAGCTCTGCCCGGTCAGCAACTTCTTGGGCTTCTCGGCCGTCTTCGCCGCGGGCTTTCGCCGCAGCGGTGGTGGTTTCATGGTCAAGAGGCTATCAGGCAAGGCATATTTCTTACCTGCAAGAATGGCCTTGATCACCCGATGGACCAGCAAATCGGGATAACGCCGAATCGGACTCGTGAAGTGCGTGTAGGCACCAAACGCCAAGCCAAAGTGACCATTGTTTGCGGGCGTGTAGACCGCCTGCTGCATCGAACGCAACAGCATCATATGGATTTGCTTGGCCTCAGGTCGGTCCTTTGTGGCCTGGGCGATCGCCTGAAACTCGCTGGGTTGCGGTGCATCACTGACCGTGCCCGCCACCCCCATCGCTCTCAGGTAGTTGCGCAAGACCTCAAGCTTCTGCGCGGGCGGTCCCTCGTGGACACGGAACAAGCCTGGATGCTTGCTTTGCGCAATGAATTCAGCGGCACAGACGTTAGCTGCCAGCATTGCCTCTTCAATCAACCGATGGGCATCGGTGCGGACGCGCGGAACGATGCGGTCAATACGCCCCGTTTCGTCGGCGATGATCTGCGTCTCAACGGTTTCAAAATCAACGGCACCCCGGCGCTGACGGGCCTGTAACAGACCCCTGTACACATCTTGCAAATTGAGCAGGTGCGGCACCACATCAGCCTTCGCCATGGCCTCATGGCTGCGCGTATTTTGCAAAATTGTGGCGACCTCGGTGTACGTCAGCCGCGCGTGGCTGAACATCACCGCTGGGTAAAACTGGTAGGCATGAATGTCACCATCCTTCGTGATCAACATGTCGCACACCATGCACAGCCGCTCAACATTGGGATTCAACGAACAGAGACCGTTCGACAACTTCTCGGGCAACATCGGAATCACGCGCCTCGGGAAGTAAACGCTGGTGGCGCGGTCGAACGCATCGACGTCGATACCGTTACCCGGCTGCACATAATGACTCACGTCGGCGATCGCGACCAGCAGTCGCCAACCCTTTCCTCGCCCTACTTTTGCGGGTTCGCAATAAACCGCATCATCAAAGTCGCGGGCATCCTCGCCGTCAATGGTGACCAAGGGAATGTCCGTCAGATCAACGCGCTCTTTCTTGTCGGCGGGCCTGACCTTGTCGGGCAAGCCCTTGGCGACTTTCAAGCAGGCGTCAGAGAAAATGTGGGGTACGCTGTACTTACGCACAGCGATTTCGATCTCCATCCCGGGATCATCAATCTCGCCCAGTACCTCTTTGATACGCCCGACGGGTTGACCATACAGTGCAGGTGGCTCGGTGAGCTCCACCACAACCACCTGGCCTAATTCGGCTGACCCCAGCGCATTTTTTGGAATCAAGATATCTTGACCGTAGCGCTTATCCTCGGGCGCGACAAGAAAAACACCTGACTCATTGAGCAGGCGTCCGATGATTGGGTCATTTGCGCGTTCGACAATTTCAGTCACGCGCCCCTCAGACCGACCCCGCCGATCGGTTCGCGCTACCTTCGCGCGAACACGGTCCCGGTGCAACACCGCACGCATCTCGTTGGGGGGTAGGTACAGGTCGTCTTGGTCGCCATCACACACCACGAACCCGTGGCCGTCACGGTGCCCACTAACAACACCTTCTATTTCATCAGATTGTTTAATATTTGATTTCACTGCGTGCTATACTCGCGGTTTTCCTGAGATGCCCAGGTGGCGGAATTGGTAGACGCACTAGTTTCAGGTACTAGCGCTGCGAGGCGTGGAGGTTCGAGTCCTCTCTTGGGCACCAAAGACATGAAGAAGCCGTTAAACCCTTTTTGGGGTTCAACGGCTTTTTTGTTGCCGTTCCCAAATGAGTGTCGGCATTGCTGGGTTTGGATCTTTAGGGGTCTCGCCATGCCTTCAGCTTACACCACTGATGCGACTAAATCGTGACCATGCGCCTCTACGATTTGAGCCTTCACGAAGTCACCGGTTTTGTACGTTTTGCTTGCTTTATCGACCGGCAACAACCGAATGAGCCCATCGATCTCAGGCGCCTCGGCGTAACTTCGGCCCTCACCGCCTTTTTTACCAAGCGAAGCAGACTTATCCACCAACACCTGAAGCACCTGCCCAACACGCGCCGACTGGCGCGCCTGCGCAACAGCCTCAGCGACCGCCATGAAACGCGACTGCCGCTCTTCTCGAACCGCCTGCGGCAATGCACCAGGCAACTCGTTGGCGACCGCCCCCGTCACAGGGGAATAGGCGAAACAACCCGCACGGTCGATGTTGGCCTCCTTCACGAAATCCAGCAGATGCTCGAATTCGGCCTCGGTTTCCCCGGGAAAACCAGCAATAAAAGTACTCCGTACGATCAATTCGGGGCAAACGGCGCGCCAAGCCAGGATACGGTCTAAGTTCTTCTCACCGCTTGCGGGGCGCTTCATCCGCTTCAGCACATCCGGATGGCTGTGCTGCAGTGGCACATCAAGGTAGGGCAAGCACAGGCCTTCGGCCATCAAGGGAATGATTTCATCCACGTGCGGGTAGGGGTAGACGTAGTGCAAGCGGACCCAGGCACCGTAAGGTTTTGCCAACTCGCCCAAAGCCCGCACGAGGTCAAGCATGCGCGTCTTGATGGGACGACCGTTATAAAAGCCGGGTATGTATTTGGTGTCAACACCGTACGCGGACGTGTCCTGGCTGACAACCAGTAACTCTTTGACGCCCGCATCAAACAATTTTTTGGCCTCGCCCAAAACATCACCAATCGGGCGGCTGACCAAGTCGCCGCGCATCGAGGGGATGATGCAAAACGTACAGCGGTGATTACAACCCTCGCTAATTTTGAGATAAGCGAAGTGCTTAGGCGTGAGCTTAATTCCCTGGGGGGGAATGAGATCAGTGAAGGGGTCGTGTGGCTTGGGCAGATACTTGTGGACGGCATCCATGACCTCATTCGTTGCATGGGGGCCCGTCACCGCCAGCACGGAGGGGTGAATAGAGGACACAAGATTCTGACCATCGTCGGCATTTTTCGCGCCCAAACAGCCCGTCACGATGACCTTGCCGTTTTCGCTCAAGGCCTCGGCAATGGTATCCAGGCTCTCTTTGACGGCGTCATCAATGAAACCGCATGTGTTGACGATGACTAAGTCAGCGCCTTCGAAAGTCTTTGAGGTCTGGTAACCCTCAGCACTGAGTTGGGTCAGGATAAGTTCGGAGTCGGTCAAGGCCTTGGGGCAGCCCAGGCTCGCAAAACCAACTTTCGGTGCAGCAACCGATTTAACAAGATCGTTCATTTTTTAAGTTCAACGCCGCTCGCTGGCGGCACGTTTTCTAATTGGATGGCTCAGCGCTTAAGGCCCATTGCCGCCCACATTTGTTCACCCTGCTTCTGCATTTGCTCTTGCATCGCTTTGAGGGCGTTTTGCGTCTGCTCGGTGTAGTTCGTCATGATTTCCGTCATGAGTGGCGCGCCGGCGGGCGCCAGCATCTGCTGCCACGCCTCCGGCGACAGCGCCTGTGACTGTCCGCGCATGCGCTCCTGCAAATCAGTGAACATTTGCATGTTCTTTTCAAGGTAGCCGCCAACGAGCCCTTGCATCGCATGGCCATAAAAGCGAATGAGATTGGCAAGCACTTGCTCTGACAACATAGGGACACCGCCACTTTCCTCCTCCAGAATGATCTGGAGAAGGATGCTTCGGGTCAGATCTTCCTTGCCCTTTGCGTCTCGAACAGCAAATGACGCGCCCGCAAGAACGAGGTCACGCACGTCTGACAAGGTGATGTAGGCTGAGGTTGCGGTGTCGTACAGCCGCCGATTGGGATACTTTTTGATGATCCGCAGAGGTACTGAGCTGGCACCTGCGGCGTCGGTGGCATCATTTGGCGGCAACTGAGTGGCGGCTTTTTTGGTCGGCTTAACGCGCGCTGACTTACCAGCGGTCTTCGTTGCACGGTTTTCGATGGCGCCGGCTTTTTTAATCAACTGGTATTGCCTTTATGAGGAGGTTTCAGCACAAAACACGTCCGCCGTCAGACGACGTCGACACGTTAGCGCCCCATGTACAGCCCAATATTAAACGAAAGCAGCAAGGCACGCCGCTAAAAAGAAAACGGGACCAAGCTAAGTGCCTGATCCCGTTCAGTATTATTGGTAGGCGCGATTGGATTCGAACCAACGACCCCCACCATGTCAAGGTGGTGCTCTAACCAACTGAGCTACGCGCCTTCGTATCTAACGAAGCCTCTCAGTATATCAGGTGTTTTTCAACTTTCTAACTTACCCAAACTTTTTTATTGCGGCTCGTTCAATGGCGCCGAGCGGTCTTTACCCCTCGGATCTCCGTCAAAAAACCCAGCACTTTGTTGAGCCGCTTGGCATCGCTGATCTGGATGGTGAAAGTCATGAGGGCCAGCCCCTTTGGGGAATGGGTATTGACACCGATCACGTTCATTTTTTCTCTGGCAAAAATGTCGGAGATATCTCGCAACAGCCCCTGGCGGTCTTGCGCCTCGATGCGAACGTCGACTGGGTATAGCGCCTGCTCGCCTGGTTTTTGACCACCCCAAGCAACCTCAATGAGCCGATCAGGGTTGGTTCTGCGCAGGTGCAAAAAGTCCGAGCAGTCCTTTCGGTGAATGCTCACACCGCGCCCCTTGGTAACGAAGCCACCAATATCGTCTGGCGGCGCGGGTCGACAGCACCTTGCCATTTGCGTCAACAGCGAATCGACGCCAACCACCAGCACCCCCCCCTTGGGTGCCTTCGCTGAGGCCCCGGGTGTTCGCGCCAACAAGCGCTCGTCAAACTGCGGCTCTGGCTCTGCGGGGCGAAGCTGTGCCTCGATCGTACGCAGGCTGAACTCGTCTTTGCCGACCACCTCAAAGAGCGCCTGCGCATTGTCAAACCCAAGCTGTTGGGCAAGGTCATCCAATTTCAGCGCCGTCTTGCCCTCGCGTTGCAGGAGCTTTTCAACTTGCTCTCGGCCTCTCGCAATGTTTTCCTCCGCCGCCAAGGCGTTGAACCAGGCACGCACCTTGTTGCGCGAGCGCGAGCTGGCCAAATAGCCTGATTGCGGGTTCAGCCAGTCTCGTGACGGCCCCCCCTCTTTCACCGTCACGACCTCGACGGTTTGGCCATTTTGAAGGGGTGTGGTCAGCGGCACCATGACCCCATCAACGTGGGCACCCCGGCATCGGTGCCCAACATTGGTGTGCACGGCATAAGCGAAGTCCACCGGGGTGGCTCCGCGGGGAAGTTCAATCACGGCAGCGTTCGGGGTCAACACGTAGATGCGGTCATCAAACAATTCTTTTGTGGCACCGCTTAAATCACGCTCCCACGCCAACAGCTGGCGGAGCACCGCAATCTTGCTGTCGTAGGTCGAACGCGCGGAAACGCCCGCATAGCCCTTGCTCCCCGCCTCTTTGTAGGCCCAGTGCGCGGCGACACCGGTTTCTGCATCTGCGTGCATCGCCTCCGACCGAATCTGAATTTCCATCGACCGCCCTGCGCCATCCGTCACGATCGTGTGCAAGGACTGGTAGCCGTTGGCTTTCGGCTTTGCGATGTAGTCCGCGAATTCATCCAACATCGGCGTATACCGCTGGTGTACCAGCGCCAACGCGGCATAACAGGCATCGATATCGGCGACGATGATCCGCAAGGCGCGCACATCGAAGACCCGGTCGAACCCGAGGTTCTTACCTCGCATTTTTTTTACGATGCTAAAGATATGCTTCGGACGGCCCGTCACTTGCGCACGAATCCCGGCAGCACTGAGAGCCTGGCGCAATTCGCTGACCGTTTGGGCCATTTGAGCCTCGCGCTCGACGCGCTTTTCATCGAGTAACTTGGCTGTTTGTCTGTAAGTTTCCGGCTCCAGAAACCGGAAAGCGAGGTCCTCAATTTCCCATTTGATTTGCCAGATGCCCAATCGGTTCGCCAATGGCGCAAAGACCTGCAGCGCCTCATTGGCAATGCTCAAATTGGGTGATACCTTGGATGCAGCAAAGTAGCGAAGCGTTTGTAAACGAGAGGCCAAGCGCAGCATCACCACCCGCAGATCACGGGAAAAAGCCAGCAACATTTTGCGGACGTTTTCAGTTTGGTTCGCCACGATGGCAGCCGGCAGCTCTTGGCCTGCTGCCAGCGCGGCATCACTCGCGGCTTGGGATTTCTCACGGGCTTGCGCTTGCAAGTGGATGAGCTGAGTCACCTCAACCGCTAACGATGCGTAGTTGTCGCCAAAGCGCTTCGCAATCACGTCGCGGGGTCGCTGCAGGTGACCGCAGGCGTAGACCAAATAGGTCGCCGCCTGCATGGCTGTAGATCCCCCGATACTGGCCAGAATTTCTGCAACCGCATCCGCATGCTCGAGAACGCCCTCGCCCGACATCAAAACCTCGCCCGACAGCAAAGGCTCAGCAAACTGCCTGGCTTTTTGCACGGCATTGACCTCGAGGTCGCCGGCCGAGAACTGCTCATCAGCCACCGCCATGATCGGGAAAACATCGCTTGATGTGGATGTCCCGCCCGACGTCGCGCTGGGCGTCTGTGGTGTCGTTTTCATGGGCTTATGTCAACAGAAAATCGGCAACCACTTCGCGTTGATCTGCGGCGATCAGCGTGGGCGCATGGCCAACGCCGCTCACGGTGTAGGTCTTTGCGCGTGGGCCACGTTGGGTCATTGCGGTCAAGGTCGTGGCGGTCAACAAATCCGACTCTTCGCCGCGAATCACAAGCGTCTGCGCGGTGATGGCATCGTAGGCGTGCCAAAGGGCTTGGTTTCCTTTTTCAACCAAAGCGGCTGCATCCGGCCGATCGAAAGACTGAAAAGCAAGTCCGATCGCCGGGTCATAGTGGGCAACGTAATGCCCATCCTGCTCATTAAGCATCGGCGCAGACAGCGCCAGCCACTGCTCAGGGGTATGGGGCCCAAAACCCTTACATACCTGCCAAAGGGCGTCGGCGCCGGCTTGTACCGTTGGAAAGGAGGTCGACTTACCAACGTACGTGCCAATACGACGCAAAGCGTCAAATTCGAGCGTCGGACCGACGTCGTTAAGAACCAACCGACGAATGGGCATTGGCAGCACCGCCACTGGCAGGGACGCGACACCCATCCCGATCAAGCCGCCCATGCTGGTGCCCACCCAGTCGATGATGCGCGGCGACAGCTTGTCATGCAGGTGTCGCAACAGGTGAATGTGATCAGCCACATAGAGCGGCACACCGTACAGGTCCGGGTTGGCGAGCCAATCGCTTTGGCCGCGCCCGGCGACGTCAACCGCGATGACGGTGCACGTCTTCGCCAGCTGGCGAGCCAACACATCGAAATCGCGCCCATTGCGCGTTAAGCCGTGAACACAAACCACCACGTGATCCGGTGTTGTGCAATCGGGTGCTTGCCATTGCAGATACCGCATCTGACGGGCACCACCCGTCAGTGCTGCCGCATCTGGGCAAGATACGGTGCCCGACGATGGCTGCCAATCGACGTCGCGTGAAGGTTGCACAACAATTTCCATAAAACGATAAGAGTCGATATTGCCACACACCGGCGTCTGCGCCCTGACCTTTTTCTTAGTCATAATCAAGCTTTGACCATTGCCTTTCAGCCGACCAACCACGGACCTCAAATGACCACAAACGCCAACCCCATGCCATTAAGTACATCACAGTCACTGAGCGGGAAATGTGCGCTCGTTACGGGGTCTACGAGTGGGATTGGCTTGGGCATTGCCTGCGCATTGGCCGCCAATGGCGCCAACATCATGCTAAACGGTTTTGGCGACCACACCCAAGCGAAGCGCCGGATAGAGTCGTTCGGTGTTGAGGTCGATTACCACGGCGCAGACATGAGCAAGCCTGATGAGATCGAGGCACTGATGGCGGCGACAGCAAAACGATTTGGTCGTACCGATATCTTGGTCAACAACGCGGGAATCCAGCATGTGGCCCCTGTCAATGACTTCCCGGTTGAGCGCTGGGACGCCGTCATCGCCATCAATCTATCCAGTGCATTCCACACCTCACGGCTTGCACTGCCCGCCATGCAAGCGGCCAACTGGGGACGGATCATCAACATTGCATCGGTTCACGGGCTCGTCGGGTCGGTGCAAAAGTCGGCTTATGTGGCCGCCAAGCACGGCATCATTGGCCTGACAAAGGTCACCGCCCTTGAAAACGCCACGACCGGCGTCACGGCAAATGCCATCTGCCCGGGGTGGGTACTGACACCGCTGGTTCAAGCGCAGGTCGATGCAAGGGCCAAAAATTTGGGCATCAGCATCGAAGAGGCGAAGCGTGGCCTTTTGTCGGAAAAGGAACCATCACAACAGTTCACAACACCCGAAGAGCTGGGCGAGTTGGCCGTCTTTCTGTGCGGGCCGGCCAGTGGCAACATCCGCGGCGCCGCATGGGTCATGGATGGTGGTTGGTCAGCCCAGTAACCGAATCACAGCGGAACCAGTAGCGCGATGGCTTGCGCCTCAATGCTCAAGCCCTCGCCAACCGGGCCCATTTTTTCTGCGGTCTTCGCTTTCACATTCACGGCTTTTTCAGGGACCTGAAGCAAGGCCGCTAAACGCGCACCCATTACCGCTTTGTAGGGCCCCAATCGCGGCGCCTGCGCAACGACTGTGGTGTCAACGTTACCAACACGCCAGCCCGCTGCGTGCACGCGCTGAACAGCGGTCGTCAACAGCATCGCTGAGTCCGCGTCTTTGTACTGGGCTTCTGTGTCTGGGAATAAGCCCCCAATATCACCCAGCGCGGCGGCCCCAAGGATGGCATCGATAACCGCGTGGATCAGCGCATCCGCATCGGAGTGCCCCGCCAAGCCCTTGCTGTGTGGAATATGAACGCCCCCCAAGATCAAGGGACGGCCCTCGACCAAGGCGTGGGTGTCCCAACCTTGACCGATGCGGAAGGGAACGGTTGTCGGCTGCGTCATGCGGTTGTATCCATTGAACGATGGGTCAATATGGCCTCCGCCATGGCGAAGTCACTCGGGTAGGTTACTTTGAAATTATCGGCGCCACCAGGCACCAACATCGGCGAGACACCCATGCGCTCCATCGCGCTCGCCTCGTCGGTAATCATGAGCCAATCCGAGGGGTTCATCGCGGCGTTTTCGAGCGCTCGTCGTAAGGCAGCGAGCGGGAACATTTGGGGTGTTTGCGCCAACCACTTGCCTTCGCGCGATGCGGTGGTGGCGACGGAAGCAATCCCTTTTGCATTGACCTGCGCGACCTTCAGCGTGTCTGCCAGCGGTTGCGCCAATAAACCACCTCGCTGGTGCTGAAGGCATGCAGCGATCAAACCTTCCACTGCCTCCGGACGCACCAGACAGCGCGCCGCATCGTGCACCAACACCCAGTCATCGGGTCCCACATCCGGTCGCTGGCTAAGGTATTGCAAGCCATTCAAAACGCTCTGTGCGCGGGAGGCTCCGCCAATGGGTTGTTGCACAACAGGGCCGAAAGCATTGGGACGGGCGAGTGACACCTGCGGGGCGATCGCCTCAGCCCAAACAGCGTCGTCCGGCGCCGTCACGACCAACAGATGGCCGGCCTGCGCGACGCCACCCGTCGACGTGGCTACATCAACTGCCATCAGCGCCTGCAGGGTATGCAGCACCATCGGTTTGGCAGCCAATATTTGATATTGCTTGGATAAAACCGGCTGACCAGCCACCAGCGCGCGCTGGCCGGCACCAGCGCATGGGATCACAACATGGCAGTGAATGGTCGCGGTGTTAGGCAAAGAAGACTCTCAACGGTGTAACGGTGGCCCCGTAAAGGGGTCTTGTCGACATTGTAGGCAATGCGAATCACCTGAACGCTAAAATATGAACGTAGACCCCGACGCCACGCGACTCGGGGTTTTGTCGTTCCATCTCGCACGCCGTCAGAAACCCACACATGAAATTACCCAAGCTCACCACAGGCAAACGTTACAACCTACCGCACCCGCCCGTCGGCTGCGATAGCCTGTGGCTCAGCCGGTTGGCGCAGCAGGAAAAAGGTGCGGCTCGACCGCTGTTGATTGTCACAGCCGATGCGGCCAGTGCCAGCCGACTGCTGGACGAAATGGCGTTTTTTGCCCCCGACGTGCGAGGCGCCCTTTTTCCCGACTGGGAAACGCTGCCGTACGACCACTTCTCACCCCACCAAGACCTGATCAGCGAGCGGTTGGCAACCCTATGGCGTATCAAACAACGCGACGAAGCGACCGGTGCCGACGTCGTGGTCATACCGGCCACAACCGCTCTTTACCGCATCGCTCCGCCCTCGTTCCTCGCGGCCTACACGTTTTCATTCAAGGTCAAACAGACCCTTGATGAAACCAAGTTGCGTAGCCAACTCACCACCGCTGGCTACAACCATGTGTCTCAAGTCGTCAGCCCCGGAGAGTACGCCGTCAGGGGCGGCTTGATCGACCTATTCCCGATGGGCTCTTTGGTCCCCTTCCGAATCGATCTGTTTGACAACGAAATCGACAGTATTCGGACCTTTGACCCGGACACCCAACGCAGCCTTTACCCCGTGCCAGAGGTGCGGTTGCTGCCAGGGCGAGAATTTCCCATGGACGATGCCGCTCGCACCGCCTTTCGCAACAAGTGGCGAGAGGTGATGGAGGGTGACCCAACCAAAAGTCGCATCTACAAGGACATGGGTAACGGCGTGGCAACCGCTGGTATCGAATACTATCTGCCGCTGTTTTTTGACGAAACAGCGACCGTCTTCGATTACGTCGGTACCGATGCCACCGTGGCCTTGGTGGGTGACTTGGACAGCGCCATGGCGCAGTTTTGGCGGGACACGGAGGACCGTTATCGCTTGTTGGCGAAGGATCCTGAACGCCCCGCACTGCCACCCAGCGCCTTGTTTTTATCGCAAGAAGATTTCTTTGTGCGTTGCAATGCACACGCGCAAGTGGCCTTCAAATCGTTGAGCCAAGACCCAGATGCCCCAAGTGTGGCCAGTCCCTACAGCGAGTTTGAGGCCATTCCGCCCATAACGGTCGATCGCAATGGCGATGACCCGCTCACCCGCTTCAAATCGTGGCACTCAGCCACCGGTTTACGCACGCTGGTATTGGCCGAATCGGAGGGGCGTCGAGAGAGCCTTCAGGACTTCCTTCGGGCCAGCAACGTGTCACCTGTCGGCTTCGAGAGCCTGGGCGCCTTCTTGGAAAGCGACGAACCCATCGGGATCGCCGTATCAAACCTCGCTCAGGGGTTTGTGTGGACAACGCAAGACGTCGCACTGGTGACGGAAACCGAGTTGTTCTCGGTCGCCACAACCGCGCGCAAGCGCCGGCGTCAAGAGCAGGCAAGTGACGTTGACTCACTCATTAAAGATCTCAGCGAGCTTAATGTCGGTGACCCTGTTGTCCACAGCGCCCACGGTATCGGCCGATACCACGGACTGATCAATATGGACTTGGGTCAAGGTGTCGATGAAAGAGGCGAGCCGCTGCTGCAGGAATTTCTGCATCTTGAATACGCCGATAAGGCGACGCTTTATGTCCCCGTGAGCCAATTGCACCTCATCAGCCGCTACACGGGCGTCAGTGCCGATGAGGCCAAACTGCACCGGTTGGGTAGCGGCCAGTGGGAAAAAGCCAAACGCAAGGCGGCCGAACAGGTCCGCGATGCGGCGGCCGAGTTACTCAACATCTACGCGCGACGAAACGCACGCGAGGGTCATGCATTCCGCTACAGCCCCGCCGACTATGAGCGATTTGCAAACGACTTTGGCTTCGACGAAACAGCGGATCAGCGCGCGGCGATCCACGCCGTGATCCAGGACATGATCTCGCCGCGTCCAATGGACCGCTTGGTCTGCGGCGATGTGGGCTTTGGCAAAACTGAGGTGGCACTGCGCGCAGCATTTGTTGCCGTCACTGGCGGACGCCAGGTCGCCTTCTTGGCGCCCACAACCTTGCTGGCAGAGCAACACTACCAAACACTGGTCGATCGCTTTGCACAGTGGCCAATCAAGATTGCAGAGGTGAGCCGTTTCCGCTCAACAAAAGAAATATCCGCATCGATCAAGGGCATCGGGGACGGCACGGTTGACATTGTGGTGGGCACCCACAAACTGCTGAGTGAGCGTGTCCAATTTAAAAATCTCGGACTGCTCATCATCGATGAGGAGCACCGATTTGGGGTTCGACACAAAGAGGCTATGAAAGCCATGCGGGCCGAGGTCGACGTGCTCACCCTGACCGCCACCCCCATCCCCCGAACCATGGGAATGGCGCTAGAGGGTCTGCGCGATTTATCGGTTATCGCTACGGCACCACAGCGTCGATTGGCAATCAAAACCTTTGTTCGCAATGAAGGCCAAGGCGTGATTCGCGAAGCGGTCATGCGGGAACTCAAGCGGGGCGGCCAGGTCTACTTTCTGCACAACGAAGTGGAGACCATTGAGAACCGTCGCCAACAACTAGAAGCTTATCTTCCCGAAGCGCGCATCGCCATTGCCCATGGCCAGATGCCTGAGCGCCAACTGGAACAGGTAATGCGTGACTTTGTGGCACAGCGCTTCAATATTTTGCTGTGCTCAACGATCATCGAGACAGGGATTGATGTGCCCACCGCCAACACCATCGTCATGGCACGCGCAGACAAGTTCGGCTTGGCCCAGCTGCATCAGCTCCGTGGCCGCGTCGGGCGCAGTCATCACCAAGCCTATGCCTACCTGCTGGTTCCCGACACACAAAGTCTGACCAAACAGGCCAAGCAGCGGCTTGAGGCGATCCAAGAGATGGAGGAGTTGGGATCAGGCTTCTACCTTGCCATGCATGACCTTGAAATTCGAGGTGCGGGCGAAGTACTGGGTGAAAACCAAAGTGGCAACATGCTTGAAATTGGCTTCCAGTTGTACAACGAGATGCTGGCCGAGGCGGTTGCCAGCCTGAAGGCGGGGCGTGAGCCTGATTTGCTGAGTCCGATGGCCGCTGTCACGGACATCAACCTGCATGTTCCAGCCCTTTTGCCAAACGATTATTGCGGTGACGTTCACCTGCGTTTGAGCTTCTATAAAAAGCTGGCGACGGCAAAAACGACCGATCAAATCGATCGACTGATGGAGGAAATTGCCGATCGATTCGGCAAGTTGCCGCCCCAGGCGGTTGCACTGGTTGATGTTCATCGGTTGCGTGTGCTGTGTGCGCCTTACGGCATCGTCAAAGTCGACGCAGCACCAACCGTCATCAATATCAGCTTCAAAAAAGACGCCCCGATTGACCCCGGAAAGATCATCGAGTTGATTCAAAAGCACCGCTACATCAAGCTCGCTGGCAACGACAAACTGAGAATCGAAAAAGCCTACGAGGACCCCAATGTCCGCGTTCACATGGTGCGCGACGTTCTCCGCCACTTGGGTCAACCCCAGATCACAACCGCGGCAACGCCCATCGCAATTTAAAACTTAAAGCCATGACTCATTACGACTTTGAAGCCGGCCTCGTCATCCGCCACGGTGCAAAAATTCAACCACTGAATGCCTTTAAAGTCATCGCATTCGACATGGACTCAACACTCATCAACATTGAGTGCATCGATGAAATCGCAGACGCTGCAGGCAAAAAGGCAGAGGTTGCGGCAATCACTGAAGCCGCGATGCGCGGCGAGATCACTGATTTCAAGGAGAGCTTGCGCCGCCGCTTGGCGCTCCTGAAGGGTGTTCCTGTTGCCCATCTTGAGTCGGTTTACACCGACCGCCTTCGGTTAAATCCAGGCGCAGAAACGCTGCTCAACGCCTGCCGAAACGCTGGTCTTTACACGGTGCTGGTCAGCGGTGGTTTTACATTTTTTGCTGAACGTGTGAAATCGCGCCTGAACATTGACTTGGCTCGGAGCAACCAGCTCGAAATCATCGATGGCCGCTTAACCGGGAATCTCATTGATCAGGCTTGGGGCACGATTTGCGACGGTGAGATGAAAAAGCAAACGCTTCAGACCCTATGCCACAGCCGAGGTTGGGAGCCCAGTGATGCCATCGCGGTTGGCGATGGCGCCAACGATTTGCCAATGATGTCGATTGCTGGTTTATCGGTTGCTTATCACGCCAAAGAAAAAGTCAGGGCGCAAGCCGATGTCGCGATCAACGCGGGTGGCTTAGACGCCCTGCTGCGCGTCCTCGTCTAGCAGCGTTAGCTCAAACCCACCCTCATCTAAGTAGCGGTGGGTTCCGAATGCGGCGATCATCGCAGCCGTCTCCGCCAACTGCCAACTTTCGAAGACGGCCCGCTCCGACTCGGTCATCGATTCAACGTCTGGGGTTTCACCGTAGACCACCACCAACTGGCGGTACATGGCGTACACCGGGGCAATCATCTCATCGCTACCCAGATTCGCAACCAACGCGTCGCGAAATCGCGCCTCAGCCGCAATTCGCTGGGCGTCAGAGACACCTTCAGGCGTGTGAATCTTGATGCGGTATGACATATTCGCCCCTATTTGCCTCGCGGCTGGCCGCGTAAGGGCCTTAACAACTCAGATAAGCCGTTGTGGTCGATCTCATGCATCAGCTGAAGCAATTCACCAATGCGTCCTTTAGGGAATCCCTCCCGCGCGAACCAATTGAGGTAAGAACCCGGTAGGTCCGCCAAACACACGCCCTGATGTTTTCCAAAAGGCATGCGTGTGTCAATAAGTGCCTGAAGGTCGTCGGGTTGCATAAATCGTTACAGCTTGGGGACTTTGATGCGATGCCCCTTGGCCTTCAGCCATTCAGCGCATCGGACCACATGGTCCCCCTGCACCTCAATGACACCCTCCTTGGCGGTCCCGCCCGAGCCCATGGCCTGGCGTAAGGCCTTCCCCAGCGCTACCAGGTCGGCTGCCGTCACAGCAAGGCCGGAGACAACGGTGACCACTTTACCGCCACGTCGTTCTCGCATCACGCGGACTTGGCCATCACCGACCAACGCATCCATATCGACGCAAGCGCAGGCAGCCAAAGCCTGCCGACAATCGGGGCAGGTTTCACCCACCTCAGTGCTGTAAACCAGACCCGAAAGCGCACCCAGGCCGCTCAGGCTTTGTTTGCTTTTTTGTTGCCCCATGTCAATCGACGCTCGGTATCAAGCCTCACGCATGGCATGGCCCAACTGGCGAACGCCCTGCTCGATCTTCTCGATATCGGCAGTCGCAAAACTCAGCCGCAATGTGCGCAGGTCTGGGTTCTGTGCAAAGAATGGCGCCCCCGGAACAAAAGCCACGTTGTGCGCGATCGCGCGTTTTGCAAACGCATTGCCGTCGGCGATGGCGCCGTTCGCACCCGTCAGCGTCGCCCAAACAAACAAGCCACCCGCAGGGCGAACGAATTCGATGGTATCCCCCAACTCTTTGGTGAGGGCATCACACATCGCCTGTGCCCGTGAGGCATAGACGGCACGTACCTTATCGAGTGCGGCCGGCAGGCCGCCCGCGGCCAGGTAGGCCGCAGCGGTCGCCTGCGCGAAAGTGCTGGTATGCGCATCGCTGAATTGTTTGCACATCACCGCCTTGGCGAGCAATGCAGGCGGCGCCACCATCCAGCCCACGCGAAGACCTGGACTCAGAACCTTACTCAAACTGCCGCAATGCACCAGCCAGTCGCGAGCCCCTGGTACCTCGCCGCTCAGGGCCAGCAAGCTCGGCGGTGGGGGCGTGTCGAAATACAGATCGCCGTAGGGGTCGTCCTCAACAATCAAGGTGCCCGTCTTGACTGCGATATCCAAAATACGCTGGCGACGCGCCAAACTCAAAGTGGCGCCACTCGGGTTGCCGAATGTAGGAATGAGGTAAACCAGCTTTGGCTTATGCACCGCAATGAGCTGCTCCAGGACATCGACATCGACGCCGTCGCCATCGACGGGGGCGCTGATGAGGTCGGCGCCATACAAACGGAAGCACTGGATGGTGGCCAAGAAAGTAGGCCCCTCAACAATGACCTTATCGCCTGGATTGATCAGCGTTTTACCAACCAAGTCAAGCGCCTGCTGACTGCCGGTGGTCACCAGCAACTCTGCGGGCTGAACCTGCGCCCCTTTGTCGGCCATGAGCTTGGCGATCTCGACGCGAAGGGGCTCATATCCCTCCGTGGCACCGTACTGCAACGCAGCACCAGGATTCGTGGCAAGCGCGTGCGTTGATGCCGCCTCAATCCCGGCCACATCAAAAAGGTTGGCATCAGGGAACCCCCCAGCGAAGCTGATGATGCCGGGCTTACCCAACAACTTAAACAGCTCGCGGATGGCGGATGTTTCGAGCTTGGAGAGGCGATCTGCAAAAAGCGTGGCAATTTCGGCGGCCATAGGTATATCCATGCGAGTGGTCTAGCCGTCTATTGTGCCAACGATCCAACCACTTTTGGATTTAACGGACTCTCAAAATTACCCAGGGACAGTAAACTCCGCGCATGAACAAAGCGAACATCGACCTGTTTTTCGCCACCTTACAGGCGGCAAACCCCGTACCAACGACCGAGCTTAAATTCACCAGCGTTTTCGAGCTTCTGGCAGCCGTTCTGCTGTCAGCACAAGCCACAGACGTTGGGGTCAACAAGGCGACTGACCGCCTGTTTCCGCGCGCCAGCACACCGCAGGCGATTTTGGATATGGGTCTCCCTGCCCTGGAAGATGCCATCAAAACCATCGGACTCTTTCGCAGCAAGGCGAAGCACCTCATGCAAACCTGTGAGATTTTGGTGAAATCCCATGGCGGGCGTGTCCCCAACAACCGCGCCGCGCTGGAAGCCCTACCGGGTGTCGGCCGAAAAACAGCCAACGTGGTTTTGAACGTCGCCTTCGGTGAGCCAACCATGGCTGTTGATACGCACATTTTCCGTCTGGGCAACCGCACCGGCCTCGCACCGGGTAAAACGCCGCTGGCAGTCGAGATGGGCCTACTCAAACGCATCCCTCAAAAATACATGGTCGATGCCCACCACTGGCTCATCCTTCATGGACGCTATGTTTGCGTGGCACGGAATCCAAAGTGCGCTGAGTGTGGCGTCAGCGCTTACTGCGATTACAAGCGGGGTAAAGCAACCCAATGACCGTCCAATTGACGGATCTCGATCCGGTTTGAAAAAGCGTCCGTGATCGCTGCACGCGTTTTTTCGTCGGACACGGCACCCGAGCAGGTAATCCGACCGCCAACCAACACAACCACCTTATCGGCGTACAGTGCGGCATTCAGCTCATGCAAGACACTAACCACCGCCTGCCCGCTGGCGGCCATCGACCGAACGAGTTGAATCCACTCTGCTTGGTGCGGCGGATCCAAGTTAAGCAATGGCTCATCCATTAGAACCATCTTGGCCTTCACAGCCAGCGCGCGCGCAATGTGCACGCGCTGCCGTTCACCAGATGACATTTGCATCAAAGGTTTTGCACGGAGTTGCCATGTGTGCGTTTGCATCATGACCGCTTGGATAACCCCTTCATCCGCGGGCGTCAAAGGTGCCAGAGCGGGCCACCATCGCTGATGGGGCAATCGCCCAAGCGCGACGACATCCCATGCCGTTAACGCACTGAGGTCACCATCGGAAAAAGCGTCTGCCGTTCCCAGCCACGCCATCATGACAGCCAAGTCCTTGGCAGCCCACGAACCGAGAGGGACTCCCATCAGTGCGATCGTGCCGCTGATGTTGTCACGCCTACCCAAGAGATTGGCGCAAGCCCGCAGCAACGTGGTTTTCCCCGCACCATTTGGCCCCACAATCGCGGTCCAGGTTCCTGGCTCGACAGCGAGATTAACGCTCCGTAAAACGGGCACTGGCGCGACCTTGGTTGATCGCCGAGCCCCCTCCAAAGATACCGATAAATCCTTGATAACCAACAAGGGCTTGGGAGTCGCAGGGGTTGTCATATCAAAGCCCCACTCGGCGCATTCGCCATAACAAATAACCACCGCCAATCAGGGCTGTCAGCAATCCGACGGGCAACTCAACAGGCGCAAAAATCCAACGTGCTATCACGTCCGCAGTGAGCAATAGAAGACCGCCTGTAAGACTGGAAAGCAATAAAAGGGCACGGTGTTGACACGGTAACCATGCCCGCACCACATGCGGGGCGGCCAATCCAACGAAAGCGATCAAGCCCGTGTGCGCCACTGCGGTACCCGTAACGATGGCCAGCAAAACAATGAATGCCATGTTGATCCGGCCGAGCGGAACACCCAGACTTCGCGCCGTTCTCTCGCCCAGCTGTAGCGCATCGAGAGGCTTGGCAAGGGACATGGCAATCAAGACACATACGGCGCCGATGGCGGTCATGCGCAGAACCGCAGACCAATTCAACAGCGCGGTCGAACCGAGCATGAAGCCCTGCATGTTCAGCAGCACGTTGGGTGCCAAAAATACCAAAAAGGATGTCAACGCGCCCAGCACGACGCCGACCACCACACCGCCCAGTAACAAGCGTGTCCCCTGCGCTACGCCACCGGCCAACGCGACAGTCAACAGGACGGCGAGCAGTGCACCCGCGAATGCGGCACCCGAAAGACCCACCGCCAACAAACCACCCCAAAAGGCGGCACCCGCCACATCAGCCCCCAGCCAACCCGCAGCCGACAAGCACAACGCAACCGCCAGCGCAGCACCCGACGAGCTGCCCAGCAAATATGGGTCTGCAAGTGGGTTTCGGAAAATGCCCTGTGCAACGGCACCCGCCAACCCAAGCAGGCTGCCCGCGGCCCAAGCGCCAACAGAGCGCGGGGCTCGGATCTCCCCAATGATCGTGGCTGTGACGGCATCCTGACCCGCCACCCAAGGCCATTGAAAATTACCGCCTCCTACGAGCAGGCCAATCAAACACACCATGACTGACGCAAAGAAGAGCAAGGCAGCGGCGGACGTCGTCTTCATATCGCGATAAGGCCTTACTCGCTGCCTGCGGGTGGGGGCATCTCGTTGATGCAGTTCACCAGCCAACGCGCACCCGCAATCAGACGCGGCCCCGGACGAACCAAAGCGTCTGCCTCGGTTTGCGACATCGCACAAACGCGACCGGCCCTAACGGCACGCATCCCCGACCAACCCGGCCGACTGGCCAAGCCCTTTTGAGTGCCCTCGGCGACAATCAATGCATCTGGCTGCGCACGCAGAACCCACTCTGGGTTGACTTTGGGGAACGGACCAAAGCCATTTTCAATTGCGTTTTCAAAACCCAGCGCCGTCAGGGTTTCGCCAACAAACGAGTCCGGAGCAGCCGCATAGAGCTCATCGCTGACCTCAAAGTACACACGTTTGCCAAGCCATTCTTTGACCACAGCGGCACGCACCCCCTTCAGACCATTTTGTAACGCCTGAAACTGTTGGTCCGCGGTTGCGATCCCAAGCGCCTGCCCGATCACGGAATAGGTCCGTTTGAGGTCAGCCATCCGTTTGGGCTCTAAGGCCAAAACTGGCAGCCCCAAATCGCGCAACCGAGCGATCACACGCGAGGATGGTGCCATCACAATCAGATCGGGCTTGACCCGAAAAATGGCTTCCAACTGCGGGTCTAGACCACCGCCAACGACAGGAACCGCAGCGGTCTGTGGCGGCCAATTGGTGTATCGATCCACACCAACAAGCCGCTGACAGGCGCCGAGGTCGCAAACCACCTCCGCCAGCGAAGGCAGGAGGGTCACGACACGTGTCGCTGGCTTATCGAGTGTCAGCAACACACCGTCGTCACCACGCAGAGAGATCGTTGCGGCTTGACTCGCGCCAAGAACGAGGGACATGGCGAGCCCCACAAGCCATTGGAGACGCCCTTGCATCCTAGGCCAGCATCCCATGATCACGGCCCCAGTCGCAAATAAATCGATGCAGCTGATTTACGCCATCTGTTAACGCAGCGGGTCCCGGCTGAAGAATGTCTGCTGATTTAATTTCGTAGACCCGCCGCTCCTGCACCGCCGGTATACCCTCCCAGCCGCTGCGCGCCATCACCTTTTCGGGACGAAACTTCTTTCCGCACCATGAACCAACAATGATGTCTGGCGATCGATCAATCACCGGTTGGTGGGCTGCAATGATGCGGTCTTTACCCAAACTCTCACGCCCCAGCTCGGGGAAGCAATCCCGACCGCCCGCAACGCCGATCAACTCCGAGACCCAACGGATACCGCTGATCAGCGGGTCGTCCCACTCCTCAAAGTAAACGGTAGGGCGGCGTGCCCAACTCGCGGTCAGCGCGCGCATCTCGTCGAGGGCGGCTCGTCGCTCAGCGATCCATAGACTGGCGGCAGACGCGCAGTCAACCATCGCTCCCACCTGGAACAGCATTGTAAAAATCTCTTCAATGCTGCGTTGGTTAAAAACAGTCACTTGAACGCCAGCACGAATCAACTGCGCCGCAATATCTGCCTGAAGATCTGAAAAGCCAAACACACAGTCTGGCTCCAACGCCAAAATTTTGTCAATTTTGGCGCTCAGAAACGCACTCACCCGAGGCTTGTCATGACGCGCCTCAGGTGGGCGCACCGTGTAACCCGATACCCCAACGATACGGTGCTGTTGCCCAAGCAGATACAACCACTCTGTGGTTTCCTCTGTGAGACAGACGATGCGTTGGGGGCCGTTCATATTTGCTTTGCCTTAATAGCCTTGCCACTTGAGACCAACAAACCATCGTCGCGCTGGCGCTGCGTTGTAGCCATCGGCGTCGTAGGTTCGATTCGCAGCATTCTCGACCCGCGTCTGCAGCGTCCAGTGGTGACCAATTGGCCGTGACGCGTGAAGATTAAG